>Ga0316208_1002474_pt1 | contig 14991 bp, 9 predicted proteins | sample 3monopyrite_MG_FD_204944 | JGI IMG/M metagenome (GOLD analysis project Ga0316208, IMG submission 204944) | Microbial mat bacterial communities from mineral coupon in-situ incubated in ocean water Damariscotta River, Maine, United States -... | ecosystem: Environmental > Aquatic > Marine > Coastal... | reverse complement strand
AGATTCAAACCGTCAAAGCAAATGCTAAAGGCTATCGTTCATTCAATGGCTTCAGAAACAGCATACTGTTTTATTGTGGCGGCCTGAATATGGCACCATGAATGTTACACAGATCTACGAAGAGCCATAAAAATAACCCTCTGCATATAAAAAAAGATGAATATACTCACGTGCTGCAGGTCACTCCCTCCCTGTATGCACATAAAACAGGGCGGTTTAGGATTCCCTTTTTACACATAATTTTATGGTTTATTGCCAGGAAAAGGCAAAACATACTCAACATCATGCCCTACCGCAGCTGCCGTAGACCATCGCCAGCACAAGGTCGACTACTAGCTGTTCAAAGAAGTTAGCGCCGCCTGACTTTATGGTGGTGATCCCGTCGGCAAGGGAGTGAGTGATTGTGTGCCCGGTGGGCACTGGCGATTTGTTCACCTGGGGTGATATCGCTACCGTCCCGCCCAAAAGCCGACACGCTAGCCTCTTCTACCCTTATCGGGATGACGAGCTCTTTTTGAAGCTATAGGACTGCTTGAGGTAGGTACTATTGATTTGATCAGGAGACTTTTGCAGCATCTTTCGACCCGGCTCGGCGATTCAGCAACAGGCTCTGACTGTGACTTCCAATCTTGACTGAGAGGATCTTCCAAGAAAAGGAGTCTCATCAAGGCTACAATGAAGTAGCGACTCTAGACCTGCCTGACCCTAAACGAACGGCCCTTCAACTTGCCTTGTTGTAATTTTTTGAGCGCCTGCCCTGCTGCGCCACGACTGACTGCGACGTAGGCTGAGTTGTCGAATATCTGAATCTTGCCGACCTGTTTGCCGTCTATCCCGTCTACCCCTGTCAATGCGCCGAGGATGTCGCCAGGTCTAACTTTTTGTTTTTTGCCGCCATCAATCTGTAAGGTGATCATGGGAGGTTGATAGATGGGTTTATTCAGCAAACTGTAGGGTGGCAGGTTTTGCGCCTCTATCACTTGGCCCAGGTACTCTTCCAGTCGGGCGACCTTATAGCTTTCTTTTTCATCGTATAGTGTGCAGGCAATGCCTTTGCTGCCTGCTCGCCCGGTACGGCCTACGCGATGGACATGCACTTCTAACTCTTGGGCGACATTGTAATTGATGACGGCATCCAAGGCCTCAATGTCCAGGCCACGGGCGGCGACATCGGTAGCAACCAGTATTGAGGCACTTTTGCTGGCGAAGCGAATCAAGGTCTGGTCGCGGTCTCTTTGTTCCAGATCGCCGTGTATGGCCACGGCACTGAAATTATGGCGGCATAGCTCTTCAGCGACTTGCTGTGTGTCTAGTTTGGTGTTGCAAAACACTACTGTTGATTCGGGGCGGTAGTGCTGCAGCAGCAGTCGTAGCGCGATTAAACGGTCACCATTTTCAACCTTGTACAGGTACTGCTGAATGCTGCTGTTATCGTGGCTATCGACAGCCTTAACGATGATCGGCTGAATCATAATGCGTTCGGCAATCGCTTGTATTTGTTTGGGGTAGGTTGCACTGAACAATAGAGTTTGACGCTGCTTCGGAATGTGTCCAATGATTGCGTCCAGGGTTTCCTGGAAGCCCATATCGAGCATGCGGTCGGCTTCGTCAAGCACTAGCGTAGTAACACTACCAAGCTTTAATGTGCCTCGGCGCAGATGGTCTTCCACCCGCCCTGGAGTGCCGACGATGACGTGGGCGCCGTGCTCCAGTGAACCAACCTGGGGGCCAAACGGCATGCCGCCGCAGATGCTTAGCACCTTGATGTTATGAATGGTTCGAGCCAGTTTACGAATCTCTTTAGCCACCTGGTCTGCCAGTTCACGGGTAGGACAAAGCACCAGTGATTGCACCCGAAATTTCTTTACCTCTAGTTTTTCCAGCAGACCAAGACCAAACGCGGCGGTCTTGCCTGAACCTGTTTTTGCCTGCGCAATAACATCCTTGCCATCCAGAATATACGGCAGGCCCTGCGCCTGTATCGGCATCATGGACTGATAACCTAGCGATGCAATATTTTCAAGCAAGGCAGGGTTCAAGTTAAGGGATGAAAAGGCGGTTTGGCTCAAGGGGCGTCCTTTGGTGTCTGGGTGTAGATTGGTTGTTATAAGGCAGTATAGTAACGACCTTGAAGCGGTGGGATTAGTCAGAACACGGTTGTCACCGACAATCAAGTATTCATATTTTGTAGCGGCTCGGTGATTAAACTAGGCGCTTGGTGTTGATCGATGGTTCATTGTTGTAGCAAAAAAAAAGCCCCGCAGTAATGCGGGGCTTTTTTATACAAGAAACGTCTTATTGTGGAACAACGTTTACTGCGCTAGGACCCTTGGCACCAGCTTCTGTATCGAAAGATACTGATTGGCCTTCAGCCAATGATTTGAAGCCACTGCTTTGGATTGCTGAATGATGTACGAAAACATCAGCGCTGCCATCAGTAGGAGTAATAAAGCCAAAACCTTTACTGTCGTTGAACCACTTAACTGTACCTGTAGCCATTTTTAGTTACCTTCTTAAAAAATTAAAAACAATGTATTAGTGTGCAGGTTACTGTTACTGCTTGAGATTACGGAAGAAATGCCACTCTACATACACTGCGAGGAACTACCGAAAATGCTACGAGACAAAAACTGCAACTAGACACATCCTATACCAAGGCTGGCCAATTGGCTAGTGTTATTTCTAAGTTATTTCACAAGCCTCCGCGCCAGCCCATAAGCCAGCCTGGGGCGCTGCCGAGTGGATAGTATTAGATGAGCCGAAGCATGCCTTAATCGCATTGTGAACCTGAATTTATTGAGAAATTTCGTGAAACCTAAACATCGGCTACAAAATTTATTGTCATCGGGATATCCATAACGAATCAATGACAGGCCTGCCCAAAAAGCATCACATCAGCCACTGACTAAACTGCCAAACATCAAAGACACGTCGCTCATGGGGATGGCATGAATAATTATCCGCCGCCTGCACCGACCCCAAATAACCAAACAGTCAATTGCCAACTTACCTTTTCTTCTACTCAGATCAAGTTATGCGCTTACCTGGGTAAATCCAAGCCTTGATTAAAACAGCTAAACTATCGATAGTTGATTATTCATTTAATGAAATAGACTCCATATGACTGCGCCCACTTCCAAAGCCCTGACCAAGCTGCAGCGCCAGTTCACCGATCAGTTGCCCTCCCGGCTGGATGCCATCCGTGCTCAATTCCAACATCTCGACTCCACGGCTTGGCTGCCGGTTGAACTAAGAGCGCTACACCGCCTGGTACATAGCCTGACCGGCGCAGCCGGCACTTTCGGTATGCCATCGCTGTCGGATATGGCGTACGACCTGGAATCTCACCTTGCAGCCTTAATTAAAGCTAGCGATGCACCTAGCAAGGCTGAATGGCAGGCTATTAGCACGAAGCTGGGCCGACTGGAACAACTGACACAGACCTTACTGAAATCCACTGCCCCAAGCCTGAAGCCGCCCCTAACGCCATTGCATCCCAGGCGTTTGCCACTAATCCATTTGGTGGAGGACGATGTAGCCCAGGCCGAACGCTTGAGTCAGGCCCTGCAGGACGATGGCTACCAGGTACGGGTATTCACACAGCCAGCCGAGTTTCGTGCCGCCTACGCCGCCACTGACGCCAAACGCCCCGCTGCCGTGGTGATGGACATGATCTTTCCTGAAGGTGACGACACCGGTGCCACCCTCATTGCTGAACTCGGTCTCGGCAAGGATGCTGGCGTCCCTGTGGTGGTAATCTCGGTACGCGACGACCTGCCGGGGCGGTTGGCCGCCTTTCGCGCCGGCGCCTGCCGCTACCTCATCAAGCCTTTCGAAGCCAGCCGTCTGATTAACCTGCTCGATGGGCTCACTGACCGCCAGCCAAGCCAGCCTTACCGTGTGTTACTAGTGGATGATGAGCCGCTGTTGCTCGAGGCTCAAGCCCTTACACTACGTCAAGCAGGCATGACCGTGTTTACCCTGTCAGACCCCCTACAAACCCTGGATGCAGTAGACAGCTTCGCCCCTGAAGTGGTGGTGCTCGATGTCTACATGCCCGACGCCAGCGGCCCAGAGCTGGCAGCAGTATTACGCGAGCGCGATGCACAAATGCATCTACCCATCCTCTTCCTCTCCTCCGAAACCGACATGACTCAGCAACTGCTGGCACTCAACCTCGGTGGTGACGATTTCCTGGTGAAACCGGTCCAGCCCGAGCACCTGGTGGCGGCGATCAGTACGCGGGCACGATGGGCGAGACAAAATGATGCCGTCCAGAAGCGCCTGAAAACCACCCTCTACGAGCGCGAGCGCGAACACCTGGCGCTGAACCACCATGCCATCGTCAGCATTACCGACCGGGGCGGCAACATCACCTACGCCAACAATCGTTTTTGCGAGATCAGCGGCTACAGCCGTGATGAACTGCAGGGGCAAAACCACCGCATCATCAAATCAGACCAACACCTACCCGAGTTCTACCAAGCGATGTGGCACAGCATTACCCGCGGTGAAGTCTGGCATGGCGAAATATGCAACCGACGCAAGGACGGCAGCCTGTACTGGGTTGAGTCCACCATCACCCCGTTCCTTGATGGCAATGGCATACCCTACCAATATGTATCTATCCGCACCGACATCAGCCATGTGAAAGCCGCTGAGATCGCCCTGCGGGAAAGCGAGGAACGCCACCGCCTGACAATGGACTGTGCCGAGCTGGCAGTATGGGACTGGGACATCGTCAGCGGCCGGGTCGATTTTAACCAACGCTGGGCCGAGATGCGCGGCTACCAGCTGGCGGCTATAAAACCTCACGTCGACTCATGGAGAAAAAACATCCACCCCGACGACAAACCCAGCTTAGAGGCACTATTGGCTGAACACTTGACTGGTCACAGCTCGTTATTTCAGGCCGAATACCGCGTTCACAGCCAATCCGGCGAATGGATCTGGATATTGGATCGCGGCAGAGTAATCAAGCGCGACACCGAGGGAGCCCCTCTGCGCATGGCAGGCATCGAGATGGACGTCACCAAGCGCAAGCTCGCCGAGCTGGCACTGACCGAACGTGAACGACAATTGCGTGAGGCGCAAACCCTGGCGCACATCGGCAGTTGGCAGGCCGACCTGGTCAGCGGCAAGCTGGCCTGGTCAGACGAGATATACAGCATCTTCGGCCATGAACCGGGCAGTTTCGAACCCAGCGTGCAGGCCTTTCAGGCAGCGGTGCACCCCGATGACCTGGAGCAAGTACACGAAAGCGAAAAACAAGCCGAACAAACCGGCCTCCATGACGTGATACACCGTATCATCCGACCTGACGGCACAATCCGCCATGTGCATGAATTGGCGCGGGCCGAAACCGCTGCTAACGGAAAGCTGACTCGTCTGACTGGCACCCTGCAGGACATTACCGAGCGCAAGGCGATGCAGGAGCAGATGGAACAACAGAAGAAGTTGCTCGACATGCTGCACCGTTCGACCACCGATTTTGTCGAAAAGGGTAATTTCAGCGAAACCTCACGGGATATGCTCGATACCCTGTTGGAGCTTACCGGCAGCGAGTATGGTTTCACCGGCGAAGTGCTCTATGACGATGATGGCAGCCCCTACCTGAAAACACATGCGATTACCAACATCGCCTGGAATCCTGAAACTCAAGCGCTTTATGAAGAGGTTGAGGGGAAGGGGTTTGAGTTCCACAACCTTAATACACTGTTTGGCCAAGTAATGACATCACGCCAAAGTATTGTGAGTAATGACCCTGCCTCCGATCCCCGAGCAAATGGTTTTCCTCAGGCTCATCCAGCTGTGCATTGCTTCCTCGGGGTACCCATCTTCTACGGCCATGAGCTTGTTGGTATGTACGGTGTTGCCAACCGTGCCAGCGGTTATGACGACGAACTACAGACGTTTCTACGGCCACTCGATGCCACTTATGGCGTTTTGATTCACTCCAAGCGCATGATTGAGATGGATGTACACAACCGCAACGCGCTTATCGAGTCCAAGGAGATGGCAGAGCGTGCCAACCAGGCCAAGTCCGAGTTTCTCTCCAGCATGAGCCACGAGCTACGCACGCCAATGAACGCCATCCTCGGTTTCGGCCAGCTGTTGGCATACGCTGACAACCTGCCTGCCGAGCACCGGGAAGGCGTCCGCGAGATCCTCAAGGCCGGTGACCATCTGCTGGAACTCATCAACGAAGTATTGGATCTTGCCAAGGTCGAATCCGGCCACATCGAGTTATCACTGGAGCCGGTGGATGTTGACCCCATCATCAAGGAGTGCCTGAGTCTGGTGGCTGGACTAGCCAACAAACACGCTATTCAGCTGAGCCACAGTGGGCAGAAAGGGGCAGTAGTACGGGCCGACCGCACGCGGCTCAAACAGGTGCTGCTGAACCTGCTTTCTAACGCCATCAAATACAATCGCAAGGGTGGCAATGTCAAGATCGAGGTGCAGTCCGATGGTGCTGAGAGCTTACGCATCCAGGTCACCGACACAGGGCCGGGGATTGCCACCGACCGCCTGGCGGAATTGTTCCAACCCTTCAATCGCCTAGGTGCCGAGGCGTCAGTGATTGAGGGCACCGGCATCGGTCTATGTATCACCCGACGCATCGTTGAAATGATGGGTGGCACGGTGAATGTCGAGAGTCAGGTCGGCATGGGCAGCAGCTTCTGGATCAAGTTGCCGCTCGAGTCACTGGCCAGGCTTAATCATACCGACAACGCAACAACCCCTAGCGCCACAGCAGCAGTGACAACCTCAACGGCTCAACACACCATACTCTATATCGAAGACAATCCGTCCAACCTGAAACTGGTGGCGCAGATACTCGGCCAACGCAAACACGTCAATTTACTCACCGCCCATACACCGGAGCTAGGTATCAGCCTGGCGCTCACACACCACCCCGAGCTGATCCTACTCGACATCAATATGCCAGGCATGGATGGCTACCAGGTGTTGGAGCTGCTCAAGGCCGAAGTGAGCATGAAGCACATCCCAGTGATTGCCGTCACCGCCAACGCCATGCCGCGCGACATCAAGCGCAGTGTAGCGGCAGGATTCAGCGAGCATCTGACTAAACCGCTAGATATCAGAAAATTCCTCAACACCATTGATCGCTATCTATCAGGCAATCACAAATCCGACTTGTGAGTACATCAGCCAGAGCAATAAAACATTCTCAGCGACACCGACAAACTGACCAAGCCATTTAGCTTGGCCTTGTTATCTGCTGAGAGCTTATTTTATTTCAGATACTTTACATTGAGCTTTGTTGATTGATAGCGAGGACTTTTCCGTTCAATAGACTATAAGCCCATGGAAAAACCGTCCGCGATTCGGGCATAAGCGCAAGCTGCTCGATCGTATCGTTACCTCGTTACCAATTCTGTACGGCATCCATGCCATAAATAAGCTCACTTACGCGACAGCTGATGTTGTTTCTTTCAGAGCAGCCAGCGTTTGGAGATGAAAAAACTAGGCGACAAGCTCCTCTACCATCACCTCAAAATCTGATTCCATATTATTAAAGCTCTCCAAAACCCTTTGCACGGCCGTGTCATCCAGACCTAACTCGTTAAACACCGCCATGGTTTTATCGGAATACGTAGCCTCAGCATCGTTATGAATAAGCTGATTTGCCAGATATACCAGCTTGGCATAGATGGCGTGCTTGCCGCCATAATCAGGAAAATGATGCTCTGCTGCGGCAATCACCACTTCTTCGGGGAGATTCCAGTTATGCAACAATAAACTCCCAATCATGTCATGACTTACACCAACAGCATGAAATTCAAGTTCACGCGCACCTATTTGGTCATATTTATCAACCATATCGTTAAGTTCCGAGAATTCTTGCGGATATAAAACCCCAAATACTAAATAGCCAATATCATGCATTAGGCCAGCAAGATAGCTCAGCCCTAGACTGGGACGAATGTCGGTGGCCAATTCTTTGGCCAGACCCTGACTCAAAAATGAATTTTTCAAGGCGCACCGCCAGACAGCTCTCTGCCCCAAAGGGCCAGCCATCATTATTCGCAGGCTTTTTCCTGCAGACAGCCCCATCGCCAGATGCAGGGCCTTTTCATAACCAAGCACCAGCTGAACCGCATCATTAAGACTTGTGATCCGTTCACCATAACCATAAATAGACATGCGGCCATGGCGCATGATCTGGCCCGATATAACGGGATCCTGGGCAACAATGGCAACAAGATCGGAAATATCGGCAGCTGGTTTATTTCTTAACAAGATCAATTCACGAGCAACTTCTGGCAAGACAGGCAGGTCTATTCCATTTTCAAGACGATTTCGCAACTCATTGGTTAGAAGCTGTTTTTTTGCTGATCCAAGCGTAAAATCCATAACCTTTACAACACCCTTTCTGGAAGATGACAAACAGAGTTATTCTCACAACTCATATCTACGTCTAGCTGATATCGGCAATTCAACAAGACACTTAAGCTAATAACTATGTATCGAACACCAAAAACCACATATTTTATCAGATCTTTGAAAGCACGCCCTCAGGATTTAGAACTGGCTCAATAGCTATGCCAGTCGGATGTTTCAGACCTACTTATGGATCCTATCGTAGTTGTCGCCAAACAGCCAGACAGGAGCAAAAGCACGGTAGATTTAGTAAGTTATCGCATGATATTTGGCATTGTTCATATCACATCGTATGGCTGTCGAAATTGTGAAGTGGTTGAATTGAATGTTCAGCCGGATCATGTCCACTCTTTGATAAAGATTCCTCCGAAAGCACCCATCTCAAAATTGGTAGACGTAGTAAGAGGAAAGCACTTTTGGGCTAAAGGTTACTGCCTTGATTTAGAACGTGAATCCTCTACCTTATAAACAATCACTTAACAACCTTAGTCACACTATCTATTTGTGACAGCAGCTGTCTTGTGGCCTCCTCCCCCCCGGCAATCACCTCACTGGCGCGATGGAATTCCAATGGGCCGATCCGCATCAGATTAGGCGTTATCAGGATGTCCGGTGGATCAGCAGCAAGCCGATAATGAGTGATACGATCCTGAGTGATATTGATGGAACCGGCAATGGCATCAAACAGCCCCGGCGGACTGTCGCGCCCAGCCTTATGATTCATTAAGAGGGCATCAGAGTATTCTCTGACGGTTCGACCGATGGCATCCATCCAGCCGCCTGAACCAGTTGCAGGCTTAGTCGCTACCGCCTCGTCTTTAGTCGGGGTGCGGCGGAAATGCTTACCAGCAATATCACCATTGAGATTGACGGCAATCACAACATCCGCCCCCATAGCACGACAGGTGGATATAGGAACAGGATTGACCAGTCCGCCATCAACCAGCCAGCGCTTGTCATTCCTGATAGCTGGAAACAAGCCCGGCAACGAGATGGACGACCAGACGGCTTCGATCAACCCTCCTTGTGTCAACCATATCTCATCACCGCTGGCCAGATCCGTCGAAACCGCGGCGAATTGCTTTGGCAAGTTTTGAATTAGACAATCATCGGCACAGACATACCGATTAAGAAACTGATGCAGGCGTTCCTTATTCACAAAACCATTCAGACTGGTGTTTAATTCAAAAAAACGGATGACATCGAGCCGAGTAAGTGACCGCACCCAGGCCTCAAGCTGATCCAGTTTACCAGTGGCATAAGACGCGCCCACCAGGGCGCCAATAGAACTGCCTGCAATAACATCAGGCTCGATGCCATTCTCAACTAACATCTTGATGACGCCAATATGGGCCCAGCCACGTGAAGAACCACTACCAAGCGCTAAGCCTATGCGAGGTTTTAAAGCCAAAACGAACGTCCTGTGTTATTTACCATACGGTTATAATGATTCCGCCCTGAATGAATGACAAGCTAAACGGCATTAAATATCATCGCTTATGAAAATCACTATTGTTGACGAACTAGCCGCTATAGATCAGCAAGCCTGGAACCGGCTGATCACTGATAACAATCCATTTCTGAAACACCAATTTTTGTCAGCGCTGGAAAGGCATCACTGCGTCAGCAAGGAATGTGGTTGGCAGCCGCAGCACATTGTCATTCACGATGACAACAACCAGCTAATCGCTGCCTCACCGCTCTATATCAAATCTCACTCCCATGGTGAGTTTGTGTTTGACTGGGCCTGGGCTGAGGCCTACCAACGCAATCACATGGTCTATTATCCAAAGCTTGTTTCAGCCATCCCCTATACCCCTATGACCGGCCAACGACTGCTGATTTCGCCTGAAGTGAATAGTGATGAGCTAGGCAAACTGCTGATTGAAGCAACCATTGAACTGGCCCAGGCAAGCAATTACTCCTCTGTGCATTGGCTTTTTCCTCCGGAGGAGCAGAAGGACTTATTGGAACGACAAAATCTATCCATACGGCTTGGTTGCCAGTATCACTGGCACAACCGGGGCTATGAGAGTTTTGATCACTACCTCAGTCATTTCAGCTCTCGCAAACGCAAAAATGTCTTAAAAGAGCGGCGCCAGGTGCAGCAACTGGGTCTTGAATTCAGGGTTTTGCATGGTAATGAAATTAGCCATGAAGAATGGCAACTGTTCCACCAGTACTATCGTGACATCTACGATCGCAAGTGGGGTTTTGCCTCTTTGACACTGGGCTTCTTTGAAGAGATCGGCAAGACCCTGGCGCAACATGTGGTCTTGGTGCAGGCCTATCGGGGTAAGGAGTGCATCGCCAGTGCACTGAATCTACGCAGTGACGACACTCTCTATGGCCGTCACTGGGGTTGCAGTGAACAACTGCCAGGACTGCACTTTGAGGCCTGTTATTACCAGGGGCTGGAATACTGCATCCAGCATGGCCTGAAACGCTTCGAACCCGGCGCCCAGGGCGAGCACAAGATTGCCCGTGGCTTTCTGCCATCGCCGACCTGGTCAGCACACTGGATTGCCAACCCACAGTTTCGTGATGCCGTTGATCACTTCACCAGGGCCGAGACAGACGAAATGAAAAGGGTAATGCACAAATTAGACACGCATTCGCCTTTTCATAAACAGGGACTCCGCTAAAAACAGTTTTTTCTCCTCCAAAAAAAATACCTTTTTAAAGATGCCTTTATAAACATTGAACATTAACCATTATTGGTTTATATACTTGTAATCTTGTCTTATGTTTAGGCTGTTGCTCTGATGATAGCGGTTCTATTGATTCTGTTATTTAGCATTGCCTCTAGCCAGGCGGCCCCGCCTGTTGCGCCTGAAAGCGTTAAACAATCTGTAACGATTAACACTAAAACTTACTCCGTGCGTTTGCCCACCGGTTACACGCTGGAATTATTAACCGACAAATTAGAAGGCCCTCGCCTGTTAACCTTTGCCCGTAATGGCGACCTGTTTATTGGTGCCAAATCTGGTTATGTTTATCGCTTGCCGCCGCCCTACACTCAGCCACAGGTATTGCTGCATATTGGTGGTTATCCGCACAGTGTTGCGTTTCGCCCTGGTGAAATTCTGATCGCCAAAACTGACGGCCTCTATGTTGCCCCGTATCAGCCAGATCAGGCGACTATTGCACCGAACACGGTTAAATTGTTGGCCGCCTTACCTAGCGGCGGCGGCCATTCCAGCCGTACGGTTGCTGTAGGGCCAGATGGCAGGGTCTATGTCAGCCTGGGTATTAGCGGCAATTGCAGCGATGAGTACCTGGATAAATCTTATCCGTTTGATAAACGCCGTGGCGGTGTCTTGGTATTAGATGAATCTAAAGAGAAGGCGCAATGGCAAACCTTTGCCAGTGGTTTGCGCAACCCTGTGGGGTTTGACTGGCATCCTCAAACTAAAGAGCTATATGCCAGCAACAATGGCCCGGATCATCATGGTTTTAGTCTGCCACCTGAATATTTTAGTCGTTTATTGCCTGGTTCTTTTCACGGCATGCCATGGTTTTGGTATGACGGTGAAAAAGTTAATCGCGATGACTGTATCGACAGCCCACCACCACGGCCAATCACTGATGTACAGCAACCGGTGGTTACCTTTGCTTCGCGTAATGCACCCATGGGCGTGGTATTTGTCCCGACTGGAGCAATGGACATATCACTAGAGCACGATGCCATTATTGCCCTGCGTGGTTCTTGGGGTACAAAGCCGCTGGGTAGCTTTTTCGGTCTTGCTTCAACACGGCGTCATCCGCAGTTAGTAGTGGTGCATTTTGACAAGGGTAAAGCACTAAGGGTTGATGAACTGGTGACCGGCTTTCAATTGAAAAATGGTGACCGTTGGGCACGGCCTGTGGGCGTGGCAATTGGCCCCGATGGTGCGCTCTATTTCAGCAGCGATAGCGAAACTCATGGTTTGTTTCGTCTGCGTAAACAGACTAAAAAACAAATCAAACCAGAGCCGCCATAGCTTTTTTCAGCTACCGTATAGTTACAGCCACACACACGCTTTATCTGGGCGGTATACCTTATATGGAACAACGATACCCCTCTAACCAAGAACATGGAGTGCCGTTTAAGCTGTAATTACCAGGCCAAAGGGAGCTGTGTATATCACAACCATTTTCGGCTGAGAAACTCTTTTACGCGGTTATATCGGTTGGTGGATATAATAAACCCAATCAAATACCACTCACAAAGCGGGTGGTATGATGAACACCCCCGGAGGGGCCATTGTCAGAGCCCCGCCAACCTCGTCTGTTCTTGGCACTGCTCTTCTCGTTATTGATTCTTAATGTACTCTCTAACCTGCTCACCTAACCCGGTCATACCCACAAGCCCAACCTGTAGAACTCCGCTTAACCTGTATCTCCTTATCGCTGATTTCCCTTTCAGATAGCCTATCGTATTCGCCACACTAAGCCTTGGGGGAATCATCAACAACATGCGGACATGTGCATTTTAACTATCAGTTAATTCAGGCTCAGGTGCCATTGGTAGCCGTTCGCCGTGGCTCTCAAGCGTTGATACTGCCAGAAGGTGTGTCATCACCCGCGTTGCCTTGGCCATTTGCTCTGCCATCCGATGCATACGACTCAATTGTTCAATGGTAAAACTCATATCACGAATTTTGATGCGCTGGTGCGCTCCGGCAGTAAGCGTACGTTCTTTTAATTCATGGTAGTGGGCATCAAAACTGGTGAAACGATTATCACTATCAGCCAGGGAAAACTTTTTCCCTTTAACGTCACAGGCATCGATCAATGCCACCAGTTCAGCGCGGAATTTAGCCAACGCCGTCATCAACGCTTCATCCTGGATAGGTTTTATGCGAGACTGATTACTGGCAATAAAACTCGCCAACTCAGTCGCAGCCGACAAATACTGGCTACTGCGTAACACCTTGGTCAACTCCAATGCCACTTCGGCGGGCAGATTATCCCTGCCCAACTGACTGATAAACGCCTCAATCTCCAGCACCAGTTTTTGTGCTGCAGCGTGATCACTTGCCAGTTTTTCACTTATCACTAGCTCGGTGCTGAGACTGCCTTTACCCATGCGTCTGACAATCTCGGCAACGTGTACCAACTCCAGACAAACTGCATTAAAAGCCAGGCTGGGAGACACGAGTACGTTTTTATCCAGATAGATTGGTTTACCCTCCATCTCCTCGGCGGTTCGAAAACGGCCCTCCAGAAAGGTCGCCAAATAGCCTGTGATCGGCCACATCACCAGCAGGCCCAGAATGTTGAATGCGGTGTGAAACAACGCCAGGGTCACCGCCGGGATATCCTCCATGCCCAGCAATTTACTACTGACCTGTACCAGCCAAAGCATCAGTGGCAGCAACAGCAGGGCAACTGTGGCGGTAACAATATTGAAAAAAATATGCGCCGCAGCCACTCGTTTGGCGTTTGGCGTGGCCCCTATCACAGCGAATAAGGCCGTCGAGGTAGTCCCAATGTTGGCGCCGATAATCATGGCCGCTGCGGCAGGCAGTGTAATAATCCCACCCGTTGCAGCGGTAAGAATAATGGCGATGGCAGCGGCAGAGGCCTGGGTCAGCACCGTCATCAAAAAACCGATACCAATAAAAATAAGCAGATCAAACCAATTATCTGATTCGAATTGTTCGATCCGGGCCGAGGCAGCGATGCCCTCAAAGGCCTCCTTCAACACATCAACACCAACAAAAAACAGACCAAAACCCACCAACGCCCAACCAATCGCGCCACGTTTTTTGTGTGCACCATTAAGTCGCAATAACATGCCAATGCCAATCAGCGGCAGCGCCAAAATATCAATCTTGATTTTGAAACCGATGGCAGCCACCAGCCAGCCGGTCACAGTAGTGCCAATGTTGGCGCCATAAACCACTCCCAACGCATTCGGCATGCTCAGCAGACCAGCATTGACAAAACCGATGGTGGCGACGGTCACAGCACTGGACGACTGCACCAAGCCAGTAATGGTAATGCCTGAAAGAACGCCGTTAGCGGTGGTTTTGGTCCAACGCCCCAGCAGCTCACTGAGGGAATCACCGGCGGCAAGCTTGAAGCCTTCGGTAATCATTGACACGGCCAGCAGAAACAAGCCGAGACCGCCAACAACTTTTCCGACAATGATGACAATCTCGTTCATTAAGCCACCTGAGTATTATTAAAGATAAATATATAGCCTGACCAATTACTTTGATTGTAAACACAAAACTAAATTAGGGGGGGCAAACATAATGCCGTCAACAAAAAGACTATAAATTCAACAGTAGTCCGCAACTTATTAACAAGTCCAATAGCCTCTATTACAACTAGACATTTTCGTCTACTCTAGTGGTAAAATTAAGCGTTAATACGCAACAGCAACAATACGTACACAGGGAAGCAAGCGTGACAGACAAACCCACTAATGTGACACCATCCTGGCACGCGATCGAGACTGGAGGCGTATTCACAAAACTCTCATCGTCGATGGATGGACTGTCACAGCAAGATGCTGAACAGCGTCTGCAGCAGTATGGCCCCAATCGACTCAGACCGGCACAAAAAAAAGGACCGCTGGCCCGATTTCTG
>Ga0316208_1002472_pt1 | contig 15002 bp, 11 predicted proteins | sample 3monopyrite_MG_FD_204944 | JGI IMG/M metagenome (GOLD analysis project Ga0316208, IMG submission 204944) | Microbial mat bacterial communities from mineral coupon in-situ incubated in ocean water Damariscotta River, Maine, United States -... | ecosystem: Environmental > Aquatic > Marine >... | reverse complement strand
TTGCCCACTAGTATATTTTTCCTGCTCGGGGGGTTTATGCTCCTTTTGCCATACCGTTTCCTTGTAGCCTTTGTAGAGTACGGTCAACAAAAGCGGTCCGGGGCCCAAATCTTTTTTAAATATGGTCGTGCCCTTCATGAAATAATAATGATACCTACATCTCTTATTGCAGCCCTTCTTTTAGGACTTGCCCATTTTTTCATTCCCGGCACTAATTTACATCTATTTCAGGGCCTCAAACGCAATACTACATCAACACTTGCCAGCTCTTTTTTGCCCTTAAATGTCGTCGCAGATGGGCTTCAGATTTCCTTGCTTCGTGGTCAAGCAAATACTGCAAAAGACAAATGGATTGGACCAGAATCTGGGCGCGCCAAACTTACCCCCTCAGACCTACGCTCTGTTTGGTTTGTAGTTCTTGTCGCATATAGCCTTAGCTTAATTTGTTTAACTATGCTCGCCGCTGTTTTCTTTGTAAGTTATGCTAATGACCTACCGACCTCATAATAATGACCTTATTCTCACTGATCCAGCTTTACCGCATGGGGGGGGCGTTAGACTGGGCACAATTGTGCTCATTCGCTGGATGGCCCTTGGTGGACAATTATTAGCGCTGGGCGCAGTGCACTTTATCCTCGGGTTTGATGTACAGGCCTTCCTTACTGTCCCCACAATTCTTGTTTCTGCTGTACTAAACTTGTGGTTCTCGCTGCGCGTTGATGCCAATACGCGCCTCACAGATGCACAGTCAGCAGCACACCTAACCTTTGACCTTGTGCACTTAACAGCCCTCTTGTTTTTAACGGGAGGTTTATCAAACCCCTTTTCAATGTTAATGCTTGCCCCATCGAGTGTATCTGCAACGATTCTGGGGCGTAGAAGCACTAAATTTCTCATTTTTGTATCTCTCGGCCTTGTTTCTTGCCTTGCATTCACACCCTTTCCCTTACCTTGGAAAGGGCCACCGCCAACATTTGACCCCCTTTTCTTGCTGGGGTTCTGGATTAGCTTGTGCTTTACCCTTATTTTCTTGGCGCTTTATATGGCCCGCATTGGTAGAGAAGGCCGAGAAAGAGCCCGGGCCCTTTCAGCAACACAGGCAGCGCTTGCCCAAGAACATAAACTTGCAGAACTTGGTACGTTAGCTGCCGCCGCAGCACACGAACTAGGCACACCGCTTGGCACCATACTTTTGGTTTCCAAAGAGCTCTTAAAATCATGGGATGGAAACCAAGAGGCCCGCACTGATCTGGAATTGATTGTTGACCAGACAAGTCGTTGCCGCAACATTCTTGCTGAACTCAGCGCCCAAAAGCGTGCCGGTGGCACAGACCATTTTACCCACCTTGATGTTGAAGCTATCATCCGCGAAGCAGCTGGACCCCATGAAGACAGAGGGCCTGTTATCTCCTACAAACGGCATGAGTTGCAAAGCCTAATTATTGAACGCACCCCTGAACTTATTCATGCTTTTCGTAATATTATAGAAAATGCTACAGGCTATGCCCGCACTCAAGTCCATGTGACAACAACTGCAGATAATGACGTTCTTATCATTACCATTGAAGATGATGGCCCAGGGTTTGATCCGCAAATTGTTAAACGCCTTGGAGAGCCCTATGTGACAACACGTCAACCAACCCCTGGCCAAGATGGAGGCCTTGGGCTAGGTTTGTTCATTGCAAAAACCTTATTACAACGAACCGGAGCAAATGTTACATTCGGCCCAGCTGATATTGGAGGCGCTTGTATTACAATAGAATGGCCAAGAAATGCCCTGAGCGAAAAAATAGTTCACGAAAAAAGCGTTGCCCAAACAGCGCACGAGGAGCCAGACCCGTGACAAAAATATCCCATGACCCAAACGCCATGAAATTACTTATTGTAGAAGATGATAAAGTTTTTCGTACTCGCCTAACTTTAAGTATGGAGCGCAAAGGCTTTACAGTTTTTGCCGCAGAAGGTGTCGAAGAAGGTGGGCTAATAGCTGCTGACAACAAACCTCAATATGCCATTTTAGACATGCGGCTAGAGGACGGAAATGGTCTTGATCTTGTCCCAACCCTACGCCAAATCAGACATGATATGCGCATCGTTATCCTGACTGGATATGGTAACATTGCAAGTGCCGTTGCAGCCGTTAAGGCCGGTGCTGTGGACTATTTAGCAAAACCAGCTGACCCTGATGAAATTGCTGACACCCTATTAAGCACACATGGCAAAACACCGCCTCCCCCTGAGAACCCTATGTCTGCTGATCGTGTAAAATGGGAGCATATTCAGCGTGTTTTTGAATTATGTGATCGGAATGTTTCTGAAACTGCCCGGCGCCTTAATATGCACCGCCGTACCCTTCAACGTATTTTGGCAAAAAGATCACCGCAATGATCACCCTTTAGAGACCGCATCAACCGCGCTACCTTGAAACAACGTTACCCCAAGCCTCTGGCCTAATGCTATGTCTTCTTGTTTATGGCACCCATCTAAAATAATTCTCGCTAGACCAATTTTCTGGATCCTGTCTTTTATTCCCTGTTCAATCCCAGTTGATGACCAATCCGCTATTGGTTCGTCCGGAACATACAGCTTAACAAAATCTGCACCTAAGTTGGCATAATCCATCCAAAGTAATGTGCGCGGATCAATATCTGCCACAGACACTTTATACCCCAAATCATCTAATTTTTCATGTGCCCCAATATACGTCGAGAAATCAGCCATTACATCGACCGCTCCAAATTCAATCAAAAGAGCACTGCGTTTATGTTTTCCTAATGACTGCGTAAATTTGTCAAACAACGGCGAACACACACTGGCACAACTCACCCTGAGGCTAGACACTATTGATTCATCATTGTCCTCAGCACGTGTTGATACTATCATTTTGTCAGCGAAAAGGCCTTCCAAATACCCCAGCAACCAAGGGTCATCTAATGTGACTTCTGTTTTCATCAAAGAGGAAAAAACCACATCCGGCGGTACAAACTTATGAACCATTACAAGCTTGGGGCTTTGAGTACCAACAATTGCCATTATACTTTGTCGCCGAACCATACCCGTAATATCTACACCGTGTAGAGCTTTCTGGATAGTGTGAGCCAGATCAATATCAAGGCTGCGCTTCTCCGCTGTATCTGGTCTTTTACCCAAGGCAATCATTTGGATTTTTGATGAAGCCGACAGCGGTTTTGGCGGCCGCGCATTCAATTCCAATAAACCTGGTGTCCGTTTTCGCTCAGGTACTGTTGCTTCTAAAGGCGTTTCAGAAGGTGCTGTACCTTTTAAACGATCTGCGAGAGCTTTCGTGTACGTCAAAAAGTCTTCATACTCTTTCTCTAGGTCAAACCAAGAAACAAAAGCATCACTCACACCCTGTATTACATCAATACCTGAGACCAACGATGAATCGCGATATTTTCGTCGAATATTATTCAGAAGAGGGTCTATTGTATCAATGGACGCCCCTTTCACTATCAGGACCACATCTGTATTTGGCAAGGCAAACATGGTTGCGCCATGCTTGGTAATCAACGGCCTTAGGGATGTTGCAACAAACCGTCGATAGTGTTCCTCTCTAAAGTGCTTCTCAAGAACAGACAGTTTCACATGAATAGCTCGCCTGGCCTCAGTATGCTTGCGCAGCTGCCGGACATAATCGAACATATCATCAATGCTTTTAAAACTTTTTGTCATTGTAAGCCCACATGAAACCCTGACATCTATCTTTCTAGCGCCTGAGCGTTAAAACAACCTAAATTCTATGGTATTTTTATAACTTATTTTTTCAGAAACCGATTTGCGCGGTGGAGCCACCAACCCTCTTCATTAATGGAATATACAGGCCTATAGTGCAAAATTTTACTGTCAGGCAGTACTGCATCTACTTGATTATCAAGAATATAAAAAATACCGTCAGCTTTAACGGCAAGAACCGCATGCGCAACTCTAAGATTTTCATCCTGAAGAATAACTAATCTCATTAAACTAGGGTCATACCCTAAGCGCTTAAGGGTGATATATTTACTAATTGCATAATCCTCACAGTCACCATCTTTCATGAAGAACTCATTAGGTGTCGCCCAATAATCTGGAATGCCCCAGTTTACGGGGTCTAGTATATAAGGAGATTTATTCATGTAGCTATTCACTGCTTTAAATAATGCCGCAGGGTCAGACGTTTCCTGTTGGGCAACAAAGGCTTCCCATGCTGCCCTGCTACATGATGCACGCTGGAGGCCCACACACTCTTTGTCCGCATTAACTACTTCAGCGTTGGAAATTTTATTACGCGGCAAATTATGGCGACGCCACATTTCCGTCCACTTTCCAAACGCTTGCATATTGGTTGAGCGTATTTCCATGCTGCCAAAGAGGCTAGTTTTAGGCTGGGCAACAACAACGTCAAGCCCCACAGTTTGTAAGGCAAATATACTCATTACAAAAACAAATAACCGGAACATATGTCCTCAATATCTCATTATTCAAACAGTATTAAATATTCTATCAACATAATAGCTTAGCTATTAACCTCCAAGCATTGTTCTAGATTATCATTTATAAGTGATAAAGAAATATGGTTAGTATAGAGGAACAAAATAACGCAAAGTGAACGCTGATATATAAAATTTGAGGGCGCCTTAATGCAATCACTACCTAACGCAAATAAATCTTTTCCAGCCTACATGGGAGCAGTCTTAGTGATTGTCGCTGCGGGATTGTGGCTCATAATACGATTCGCTGAGTCTCAAGCCCAGCAAGAAATGGCTACTAGACAAGAACGCATCACCTTAATTGCAGATAGTCGTGCAGAGGCAGCATCCGCCTGGTTAAACCGTCATTTAAATACAGTAGAAGAGCTAGCCGGCGATGCCTCAATACAACTTTATGCTGGACAAGTTGCGACCGAAGGAAACAGTGAAGCTGTTGAGGGACAGCGTGGATATATTTTCTCCCTTTTATCTGCCGAATCAGAGCGCTCCGGTTTTCATGAACAGCGTGCAATAGATAGTGTTGCAGCTAATGTGAAGCGCCCTCGCCGTGCAGGGCTTGCTGTTATAAAAACAGATGGTACAGCACTTGTGATGACAACGGGCATGCCTTTCCTTCGACCACAAGAACTTCATTTTGGTGCCAAACCCTCTTTTATTAAGGTTGGCCCTGCTCTGGATGATAAAACCCCACTAGTTTTGTTTGGTGCCCAAATTCAAGCATCTATGGGCATTGATGCCGATAGCACGGCGTGGGTTATAGGCGCGCGGCCTTTAGACGGCGATTTTTTAAAAGCTCTTGAACAACCAGGCGATCAAGATCAAACCGCAGAAACTTATATTGTAAGCCCTGGCGATGGGGCCATTGTAACCGCCCTTACGCCTTTAGCAGAAGGAGGCCGTGTCGGCATAGCACGGCAAGATAATGCCGCATCCTTTGCTGTTGAACAGCCCGGGGGCTTTGGGATATACACAAATTACGCTGGTACAGATGTTCTAGTAACCGGTAAAGAGCTTACAGCGCCGGTCCCGTGGATTTTGGTACGTACAGTTTCTGCCGTCGAGGCAACTGCTGCAATTTCTGCACGCCGTAATAACCTAATTATTACCCTTTCTCTTGCCGCCTTGTTTGTCTTTGCAGCCCTTATTCTGGCTTGGCGGCATGGTGTGTCTAAACGCTTGGAAAGCTCTTATAAAGAGCAAGAAGCTCTCTCTCATCAGAATAAGCGATTAAGTCAATTTTTACAGTCAGTGAGCGACGGGCAACCATCAGCTGTAGCTGCCTTAGATGCAGACATGACTGTACGTTTCACCAACAACAAAATGGCTGAAGTTACAGGCATTACCGTAGCTGAACTTACGAACCGTCGTATTGATACAGCATTTACTGGTACTATTGCTGAAGATATTCGTGCCGCCGCTGCATATGCCGCAAAGGGAAAAGCCTCTAACCTAAAAATAAGCCATGGTAAAGACGGTATGGAACGTCTTTATAAAACAGACATGCTTCCCCTCAAAGCTGGCGGTGAAAATTCCGCAAGTGTCTTAATGGTGATGTTAGACATTTCGGACCTTATTGCAGCACAAGGGCGTTCAGAAATTTTATACAAACAGCTCATTGGGACACTGACAGAAATCATCGACGCTCGTGATCCGTGGAGCAAGCACCATTCTGGCCGAGTTGCAGATGTTGCTGTTACAATTGCTGAGGAAATGAACTGGGATGAAGAGGAACGAGAAAGTATCGGTATTGCTGGACAACTTGTGAATATAGGTAAAATATTCGTACCCACGTCGGTCCTGACAAAACAAACCCCGCTTACCGAAGATGAACTGACCTTAGTCCGTGACAGCATGCATAAAGGGGCGGCTCTCATTAACGGCGTAGAGTTCAAAGGCCCGGTTGCTCGTATCCTTGGCCAAATGCATGAACATTGGGATGGTAGTGGTGAACCTGTGGGCCTGAGCGGCGAAGATATTGAAGCAGGTGCTAGGATTTTAGCTGTTGCAAATGCCTTTGTTGGCATTGTTTCAGCACGCGCGCACCGTGAAGGCTTAGGGTTTGATAAGGCAGCTGATATTCTCCACACGGATGCAGGCAGCAAATATGAACGGCGCGTCGTTGCCGCCTTACAAAATATTTTAGAAAATAAAAAGGGTAGAGCACGATGGCAGCATTATATGGATAAACCAACAGAGGGTTAGCTTTCATATATAAAGCATTTTGACGCGAGATTTCTTTCTAAGATACAGCTTTATGGTGACCTAACACCTAAAAATCAATGTTTGCAGGTTAAGAAGTTTCCTCTTCCCTAATAATATCTTTAAGTCTGTTTGTTAGGGCCACGCCTTGTTCACCACCCGGGCCTTTTATTCTATGTTGCATAACCACTTCAAAACCTCGAATATGAGATTCAAACACCCTGCGTCTTAAGAGAACTGCGTCGTCCATCCCCTTTAGGTATCCGCAAAGTGATAAACTAATAGCTGTTAAGAGATCAAAGCCAAAACTCGCGCCCATACCCTTTATATTATGAGCAAGGTCATAAATTCGGTGGACAGTATCTTCTCCGCGCGTTATCTCGTCAGGCATCTCCGATACAAGAGCGCGCAGCTCTTTAATCGCATCCTCGGTCCATGTTAAAAACTGAGAGACCAGTTCCTCGTCCTCACCATAAACAACATCATTAATATTATCGCCTGCCATACAGAAAAGCCGTTTCCAATATCTATGTACTCAAAAAATATATAATGCAGTCTACAGTAACGCTGACAGCCAGTAAATATTCACTTAAATTACCGAATAATTCATAGTTTTACTTGCATATGCATGGAGGGTATGAATAAACCAACACCAGTATTTACCAGAATAAGGAGCATCTATCATGAGCCCCACCGAAATCGCTAAACTGCAACTTTATCTTCAGAGCAAATTTGACAATGACATGATTAAACTGGTCAAACGGCCCAAAGCCGCAGATTCAGTAGAGATGCTTGTTGAAGGTGAGTTCCTCGGCGTCGCTTATCGAGATGAAGACGAGGGAGAAGTATCATACTCGCTCAGCATTTGTGTCTTAGAGGAAGATTTACCAAAATCGTAATTTTTATAAGATAAGGCTGCCTCATCATGATGTATATACTCGCATTTTTATTACCGCCTCTTGCTCTGCTTTTTGCAGGCAAGCCCTTTCAGGCTATTTTTAGTGCTATATTCTGGATACTTTCTTGGATATTAGCTATATTTGGGACCGGGTTTATCATGTGGCTTATTTTGGCAATTCATGCAATTCTTGTTGTTCGCGACCATAATACCCGAAAAATGATGGAAGACATCGCCCGCCAACCAAGAAACTAATATATTCTTCACCTACGCAACTATAAATGACGACACACCGCACTTTTTTGCAGTGTGTCAGCTATTATATGTAATGCCGACTGTAATTGCTCGGACGTTCTGGGCGCTCCGACAGCCAAACGGATAGCGTTCGGTGGAACCCCTTTGCCGACCCAAAAAGCATCAGACGGAGAGACCACTACGTTTTTGTCTCTTAGAACACCAACCAGCTGTGCTACGGTCCAGTGATCGGGTAGTTTTAACCATGCTATAGTAGACCCCTCGCGGCACCGAACCGTGTAATTTCCTAGAATATATTCAATCAATCCTCGGCGCTTATTCGATTGTTGTGTTTTTACTCTCGAAATATGTTCTGCCTCACCACTTTCAATAAGGTAGGTTGTTAAGGCTGAGATAACAGGACTGGCACTCCATATACTCCCCCAAACAATTGTTTCTAAGCGGTCATGAAACCTTTTAGGCCCTGTAAGAAAAGCACGACGTAAACCACCCCCAACAATTTTAGAAAGTCCCGCAATAAAGAAACAATGTTCAGGAATCATACTTGCAATAGGCGCGGGGGCCGGCACCGAAAACCGGGGCCGCGTATCATCTTCAATCAATAAAATATTATATTTTATAGCTAATTCGGCAATGGTTTCACGGCGCTTCAACGTCATTTGCCCATTGGTAGGATTTTGTAAAGACGGCGTTAAATATGCAGCTTTAATACCATAGCGCAAACAGGCATCCTCAAGAGCATCAGGGGTCACGCCTTGTTCGTCACACTCTAAAGCAGCGATTTTTAGGCCGAGTAAATCGCATACACCGCGTGCGCCGGGAAAACACACCTCCTCAACACCAACTACATCTCCTGCCGTACAGGCTGCGGATAAAGCACAAAATATGCCGTGTTGTGACCCTTCGGTCATGACCAGATGGTCAGGATGAACTCTCAGCCCGAATGCTGCCATCCACTGACTTGCCACCCCTTTGAAATAAGGGTTATGTGCAGGATTGTCATAATCAAGCAAAGTAGGGAAAATTTCATGTTTTGAAACTTTTTCCCACAAATTATTCAAGTCAGGATTATAGGCTTCAAGAGGTTCATCAAGAGACAAGTCAAGTTTTCCACTATCCATACTATCTTTACGAAACCGGTCTGATGATTGTTTTGACGAAGGATGGAGCACATATGTACCACGACCAACATAAGACGTTACATAACCCTTTTGTTCTGCAACTTTATAAGCTTTTGTGACTGTCCCATGTGCCACCCCAAGCTTGAAAGCTAGCTCCCTTTGTGGCGGCAACCTATCTCCCGGCATTAAACGCCCGTCGACAGTGGCAGCGACAATTTCTTCTACAATACCCATATATCCTTTAGGTGTCCCTATAATAAACATCTCTGCCCTATATCAATATAAATTGTATCTAGTACAATTATGAAATTGTATCACAAATATTAAATGCATACCTATATTCCAGCTAAAAATCAAACGCAGAGAAAACATCATGAGAGAATTAAAGAAGTTGTTGGAAGAAACTCAGGTTATGGCGCTGGATTATTTAGAAAATATAGAAAACCGGGCCGTGATGCCCACCAATGAAGCCCTTGAAAATTTGGAAAATTTCCATGAACCAATGCCAAGCCAGTCATCCTCAGCCCTTGATGTTATCAAAACTTTGCACCAACTCGGCTCTCCGGGAACAGTGGCAACTCAGGGGGGTAGGTTTTATGGTTTTGTCCAAGGCAGCGCCCTTCCTGTTTCTGTTGCCGCTCATTGGTTAGCCACAACATGGGACCAAAACGCGGGGCCATGGATTCTATCGCCTGTAGCCGCGGAACTAGAAAGTGTCGTATCAAACTGGCTATTGGATATTTTTGACTTACCCCGCGATGCAACAGTTGGATTCGTAACAGGGGCAACAATGGGCGAATTTTGTTCTTTTGCAGCAGCACGGTCCGCTCTTCTCATGAAACACGGATATGATATTAAAAAAGCGGGTTTAAGAAATGCCCCTAAAATTAGGATTGTTGCAAGTGCCGAGATACACCCAACAAATATCACTGCGCTCGGATATCTAGGGTTTGGTACTGATGAGATAGAATATTGCCCGGTGGACAATCAAGGTAGAGTGATTCCTGAAAAAATGCCTCCCCTTGACGAGTTTACCTTGGTACTTTTACAAGCTGGTAATATCAACTCCGGGGCGTTCGACCCTTACACTGAAATTTGCGCGCTTGCAGGCAAAGCGGGGGCCTGGGTCCATGTTGATGGTGCTTTTGGTTTGTGGGCGCGTGCTTCATCAAAATTGCACCCCTTAACCAAAGGGCTTGAACTTGCCGATAGCTGGAGCACTGACGGCCATAAATGGCTTAATATTCCCCAAGATTCAGCTGTTTACATCTGCCGCGATGCGGGTGCTGTGAAAAATGTATTCTCCATCTCCGCCCCATACCTGGTTCAAACAGATCGCCGCCAACCCAACAACCTAACACCCGAACTTAGTAGGCGTGCCCGAGGCGTAGAATTTTGGGCCGCTTTGAAATTTCTGGGCCGCAAAGGCGTTGCCGAGCAAATTGAGCGTTGTTGTCGCCACGCCATGCGTTTTGAAGCAGCCCTTAAAAATGCCGGATATGAAATTTTAAATAATGTCGTTCTTAATCAAATTGTTTTCGCCTGCAAAAATGAAAAAATTACAAAAACTGTCCTAGCCGCGATACAGGGTGAAGGGACACTATGGCTCGGGCCAACCGTATGGAAGGGACGCTTTGCAATGCGTATCAGCGTATCTTCTTGGGCAACAACTGATGCCGATGTATCCCGCTGTATAAAAGTACTCGGCAATATATTTCGGGCCCATAACCGGCCTTAACTTAAGATAGCGCTTTGCATCAAACAAAGTACTATATGCAATCTATTTTTCCGCACGAAGGTCATACTTGTGAAAAGTGGTACGCCGGATCGATACCAGTAAATTGGATGCAAGCAAGGTATTTATTGCTGAAAATAGTTTTTTGATAGGGCCCGCCACACCGGAAGAATACGGAGCTAATCCATATGCTTTTCTTATCCATTAATAATTATACATTAGCCTTGTGTTAGTTGATTATTTTATTCACTCCGCAAAGCACGTATTGGGTTATTGCGTGCAGCCTGGATTGCATGACCACCGACAGTTATCCACGCAATTAAGAGGGCTAAAAACCCAGCTATCAGGCAAAGAAACACCAAATACCAATGGTCAATTCTGTACGAGAAGGTTTCAAGCCAACGTGACATGCCCAAAACGACAAGGGGCCATGCAATCAAATTCGACAGTAACACTGGTTTTGAGAACTGTCCTATTAACAACCTAACAATATCAGCAACCCTTGCACCCAGTACTTTCCTAATCCCTATCTCCTTTGTTCGGTTCCTGATGGTAAACGACGCTAAACCATAAAGTCCAAGGCAAGCGATCAATACAGCGAAAACAGAAAACCCAACAAAAACTGTACCTTGCCGTTCTGAATCAAGATACAAGTCTTCATATGCACCTTTCAACATTACTGGGCGAAAAGGGACCGAAGGAAGTAAAGTACGCCACACTGTTTGTAACTGTGTGATGCTAGCTGCTTCGTTATCCCTATCCATATCCACAAGAAGATACCCCAACGGAGCATCTGAAACAAAATAAACAACAGGCTCAACAGTTTTCAGCAAGCTACCAAAATGCATGTCTGGCACAACACCTACTATTGTCACAACAATGTCTTGTATGGGGGATGGTGATATAAGCTCTTGGTTAACAGCACTCTCCACACTATCGAAGCCCAAAAGTTTTGCAGCAGACAAGTTAATGACAGCGCCTCGTGTAATGGGCAGTTTTTTATTTTCTGGTTGAACACGAAAATCAATAGAACGAGTAGCGCTAAATGTTCGACCGGCTAGAGGTTTTTGTTTCATCAAAGGAAAAAAGTCTGCGTCAACACTAATATGTGTAATACTGCGGGCATCATCACTGTTGCCTTTTGGTGGTATAAACACCCCTAAACCATGTGGGTTTCCCGGTAAACTCATAGATACCCACGACATATTTTTCACCCCTGGTATAGACCTAAACTTATCTTTCAAAATACTTGCTACGGGGGCCACAGACTTATCACTGGCTGGAATAATTATTTTACCCTCAGGGTCAAAACCTAAATTAATATCTTTAATATATTCAACCTGATAATAGATGATACTTGTTGCTGCTATAAGACCGATTGAAATAGCAAATTGTAATGTTACCAAAAGACTTTGGAGCCACGGTGGCCCTTTAGCTCGAGACTGGTTAGCATGCAAAACTGTGGAAGGTCTGAAATGTGACAAAACAAATGCTGGATATAGGCCGCCACTAAATCCCGTTACCACAACGAGGCCCAGCAATATAGAAAACCCTTGAGCATTCATTAATGGTGCCATGGATAGCTCTTTATCCAAAAAATTGCTGAAAACAGGTAAAAGAAACTCAACCATTGTCAAACCAATAACCATTGCCAACATAGCGGTAAAAATAGCCTCACCTAAAAACTGCCTAACAAGTTGCATTCGGCTAGCACCTAACACCTTCCTCAACCCCACCTCCTTTGCACGCTTTAGCGCCTGAGCTGTTGATAGGTTGGTGAAATTAATGAATGCAAGCACAAGAATAAGCCCAGCAACACCCGCAAAAACTACTACCATTGTATAATCTTTTGTCGGGCCCTCGTGATTATCTTTATCAGAATGTAAGTAAATATCTGCCACCGGAATGATATTGTAATGATGCAGGTCTTCAGGAGGTAACTTTGTCCATGTCAAACTAATATTTCTGGCAACAAAATCACGCCCTTTACTGCTGAAGTTTGATACGTCAAAATTTTCATTTGTCTTGACATATGTATGTACTTGGTCCGAACCCCAGCTGTTTTTAAAATACAAAAGCCCCGTTTCTTGTTCCTCAACCCTCATAATAAAATTAGGCCTGAAATGGCTATTCTCAGGAAATTCTTTAAAAACAGCGACAACTTGTCTATCCGTATTAATATCGAATGTTAAAAGTTCACCGATTGGTGATCTATCGCCAAAGTATTTTTCTGCCATTTTAGTTGAAATGGCAACAGTATCTGTTGTTCTCAAAACAGCATCTCTATTACCTTCCAATACATTTAGGTCAAAGATATCGAAAAAATTTGGGTCAACAAAAAACACCTCTTCCTGAAATGGGTGCGCTTGTTGATAAACTGGCAATAGTTTAGACTTTAGACGAGTAGCAGCCTCTATGTTTGGGAAGTCTTTCACTAGAGCTGCTGCCAGTGGGGCCGGCGTCATTGCTGAAGCAATGGGGGTGTGACCTGGCTCTGTTTCGGTAAACTCAACCTTATAAAGCTGATCAATATTCGGGAGCCACTTATTATAAGAAACTTCATAAGCGACATACACTCCAATCAATACTGTCGCCGCTAAACCTAGTGCTAACCCTAGAATGTTTATTGTTGAAAGCATTTTGTTTTTTATAATATTTCGCCATACCGTCAGAAGGTAATTTTGATACATAACTTTGTCCCTTTTAGTGGCTGGTATTATTCATAACGGAGGGCTTTAATAGGGTTTGAGCGGGCAACCTTGGCGGCATTTCCTCCGACTGTAATCCAAGCAATTGTCAAGGCGATAATACCCGCTAACAAGCACAAAGGCACCATAATCCAACCATCAAGTCTGTACGGAAAATTCTCAAGCCACGTCAGCATACCCCAAACCGCAAGGGGCCATGCAATTAGGTTTGCTAGCAAAATAGGTTTTGAAAATTGCCATAAAAGCAACCGAACAATATCCAGCACACTTGCCCCGAGCACTTTCCTTATACCAATTTCCTTAGTGCGGCGCTCTGCAGTGAAAGCCGCAAGGCCGTACAAACCTAAGCAAGCGATCGCCACAGCAAGTAAAGAGAAGGTTGCAAGCATGCTTGCTAGCGCCTCTTCTTGGGTAAATTCTTTCGCCATAGTTTCGTCAACAAATTCATACCCAAAAGGTATTAACGGAATTAGCTGTTTCCATATTTTCTCAATTTGGGAAACTAGCGCTGTTGGATTCCCCTCAAAGCTTATGTTTAAATTTTCAATATTCCAACTCGTTAACAGGTACATTTCAGGGCGTACCATTTCGCGCAATGACTGAAATTGAATAGGGTGTGTCACACCGATGATTTTTAGATCCGCTGATTTAGAGTTACCAATACCCATGCGTAAAGTTTTACCAATACTTTCCTCAGCAGACACAAAACCTAACCTGCCAACGGCAACTTCGTTAATGACAATACTACCCTCAGCAACTTCCCCTTCTTTGACACTATTAGGTGAAGGAAGGCCGTCTGTTACGTAATCACGGTTATAAAAACGGCCCGTAATGAGAGGGATGTCATAGGTCTCAAAAAAATCATGGTCTACATTATATCGACCCAAAAGAATATCACCACTATCTGTGCCAGGAATGGTTACACTTGTATTACTATTGTTGCCACTGGAAGGCCGATCAGAACTCAAAGCCACTTTTTTTACACTAGAGAGCCTTAGAACCTCCTGTTTAAAAGCTTCTCTCTTTTTGTTGGCACCTTTCTGGTTAAGTCCTCGCACCACTAACATATTATCTTTTTTAAACCCTGGGTCCATTGAGGTCGCATATAACATTTGACCGTAAACAACTGCCGCAGAGACAATCAGAGCAATAGAGATAGTAAATTGAAGAACAACAAGAGCATTTCTGAATATTATGGAACTGCTTGTCTCTGCTGATTTATTGGCGCGCAGTACCCTTGCCGGTAAAAACCCAGATAGAATAAGGGCGGGGTAAGCCCCGCCAACCACACCAACAGAAACAACCAGTCCCAACAGAATATAAAGCGTTAAACTATCACCATAGGTAAAGCTCAATTCCCGCCCAAGAAAGTCATTATAAAAGGGCAATGCAAGTTCAACGAGTGTGATACCCAGAAACAATCCAATAAGAGCAATCAAAATAGATTCCCCAAGGAACTGAAGAATGAGCTGACCCCGCTGGGCCCCCAGTACCTTACGCAGCGCTACTTCACGTGCGCGTTGTGTTGATTTGGCTGTTGCCAAATTCATAAAATTAATGCACGCAATAAGAAGAATTAATCCTGCAATGGCCATA
>Ga0316208_1002469_pt1 | contig 15021 bp, 10 predicted proteins | sample 3monopyrite_MG_FD_204944 | JGI IMG/M metagenome (GOLD analysis project Ga0316208, IMG submission 204944) | Microbial mat bacterial communities from mineral coupon in-situ incubated in ocean water Damariscotta River, Maine, United States -... | ecosystem: Environmental > Aquatic > Marine >... | reverse complement strand
GATGATTTTGCGCCACTAATTGCTGGTATCGTACCTAGGAAAGGCATGCCTGTCTGGCGTTCGATCTGTTCAGCAGTCCGAAAGCCTGGTGCCATTGCCTCTATCAGAAACACGAGAGCAACGGCACCAAACGCTGATCCGATGATTGCAAGGATCATCGCTGATTTGCGATTGGGCGCGGCAGGGCCTGTTGGCACCGGTGCCCGTGAGACAATGGTCGCATTGGCAACAGAACCGTCAGCGGATGCTCTTGCGCTGGCGGCTTCATAGCGCCCGAGGAACTGCTCAAGCAACGTGCGGTTTGCCACTGCTTCTCTCTCGAGGGCACGAAGTTCAACTTCCTGCTGACCGAGCCGTGCCATTCGACCTTTCAATCGACCGACACGCTCACTCAAAGTACGCACGCGTTCGTTGGAAATATGCGCTTCGTTTTCCATGCTGCGGATGAGCTTTGCGACCTCGCGGCCAATCTGAAGCCTCAGGTCCTGCAGATTTGCCTGCGACGTCCTCATGCGGGGGTGGGAAGGAAGAAGCGTTGCTGATAGCTCAGCGATCTGGGCCCGCAACTGCACTTCTTGTTGACGAAGGTTTTGGATGAGCGGAGACGCCAGGACCTCGGCGGTGGTGTCGATGGCACCTTCAGTGTCGACGAGTTCTTTGGCAAGCGACAGGCGAGCCATAACGGCGGTACGGTCTGCCTGGGCCTGCACCAATTGTGCACTCAGCTGCGAGAGCTCTTCGCGGGGCAAAGTCGTGTTGTTAGCGGGAAAAAGGCCTGTACTGCCCCGAAACTGCTCGACGGCCGCCTCAGAAAGTGCAACCTCATCCCGAAGGTTATCAATTTGCTCTTTTAGCCACGCAGTTGCTTCTGCGTTGACTGCATTGCCTGCGGCAACCTGTTGGGCAATGTAGATTTCTGCATAGGCATTCGAAAGAGCTGCTGCTCGCTTTGCATCGGTTGACGTAAAGCTGATCGCGATGACGCGGCTCTCTCCACGGCGATAGACCGATAGCCGGTCGAGCACATTCTCGGTGATCTCTGCGACAGACGCGCGCCGTGGTTTCGATGTCACACCGAAGATCTGGAGCAGTTGGGAAAATGCTCCACCACTACGTAGCGCTGGATTGAATTCTGGCAGCTGGTGCAGGTTCAGTTTTCGAACCAGAGCGGGCACAAGCGCGCCAGACGTCAGTATCTGAACCTCACTCTCAATCGAAATCGGATCGGCCTGCTGCGGCCTCTCAGGTGTGTCGAAGCGAGAAATCTCACCTGAACGCGGCTTAATGGAGACCTGAGACTCAGCGACATATGTCGGCTGCATGGTCAGAACCCAAAACGCACCGATTGTTAGAAAGACCACAAAGAGCAGCAGAAGACGTTCTTTGCGGGACCATATGGCCCTCAAAAGATCCCATGGATCGATATCGCTACTTGTGGGTGCGCGGCGTCGGTCGCCGAAATTCGCGTCAGCGCGGGGTGCGGCCTGGGAGGGCGTATACCCGTTCATGGGAGGTGTGACTGACGTGTCGCTCATAACCTGGTTCTAATTCCCGCACACACAGATATTGACAGGTCCGAAAATCCGGACTTGTTCACGAGGCCTGAGTAGACGGTGTTTAGGTAACGGAATGCTTAACGGTTCGCCTGAGCGTCAATGAATTACTGCCTTTAGATGGTTTACGCAGGTTTTGAAGAAGGGCACCTGGTCGGAAAGTCTTAACGAATTCGGTCTAGCGTGGACCCCAATTTCAGGATCAAGAAAAAGGCCCGCTATGAGCCGGTTTTTTATTATTGCAATAATTGTTGGTCTGTTGGGGGCTTGTTCGAACACAGGCATCCTGTCGGAAACGCCGATCGCAGGCCAAAATGCGCCCTATCGGCTGGACAGTGGGGATCGTCTTCGGGTCATCGTCTTCGGGCAGGAAGACTTGACGGGCGAATATGCAGTGGACGGTGCCGGCGAGATTTCAATGCCGCTCATCCAAGCCGTGCAGGCGAGGGGGCTGACGCCAGACGAGCTGGAAACTTCTCTGGTAAGCGTGCTGTCTCAAACATTGCTACGCGATCCCAGCGTCAGTGTGGAAGTGTTGAACTTCCGACCTTTCTTCATTCTTGGCGAGGTAAATAGCGCTGGGCAGTATCCGTTCGTCGCGGGCATGACCGTCAATACAGCTGTAGCGATTGCCGGTGGGTACACTTTTCGCGCGAACACGAATGTTGCGCGCCTAACCCGCAACCTTGGCGATCGCATCGTCGAGTTAGGTGTTGAGACGACAGCGGCTATCCGCCCAGGTGACACCATCCTCATCCGCGAGAGGTATTTCTGAGGTTTGTCATGAGCACCCTCGTTCCAACAGAGTCCCTTCGAATTCTTCACTGCCTACGTGCGCCGGTCGGTGGACTTTTCCGTCACGTCTGCGATCTCGCTGAGGCGCAATATGAAGCAGGGAATGCTGTGGGTGTGCTTTGTGCTGACGAACCAAACGATTGCCAAACGCGAGAGCGTATCGCGGAGTTGGAAAAACACTGCGAACTTGGCGTTGCCCGCATCGGTTTGGGTAGAATGCCTGGTCTTAGCGATGTCAAAGCCCTGGTGGCAACTGCACATAAGGTTCGTGACCTGGCGCCCAACATATTGCACGGGCATGGGGCGAAGGGCGGATTGCTTGCCAGATGTACGCCAAGTTCTAAGGCTTTGGCACGCATTTACACACCTCACGGAGGGAGCATCCATTATGCCTCCAACAGCTTAGTAGGCGTGGTGTTTGGACTTGCTGAGAGGCTGATGTTCAAATGTACAGATGGGCTTATTTTCGAATCTGATTTTGCGCGATCAGTCTTCGCGCAGCGTTTTGGCGAGTTACCGGTAAACACACAGGTTGTCCACAACGGCCTTGCTGAATACGAGTTCGCGCGCGTTTCGGTCAAAGATGATCCGGCAGATTTTCTATTCCTGGGTGAGATACGCGAGCTCAAAGGCATTTTTACGCTGTTGGATGCGGTTGCGGAGATTGCTACACGGCGCCCCGTCACTGTGGATGTGGCCGGAGATGGTCCCGACATGGTCGCTTTTACCGCTGACGTGGAGGCTCGATCACTCACACAGTCAGTACGTATTTTGGGTAAGGTCCCAGCCAGGGATGCTTTTGCTCGGGCGCGAGCCGTGGTGCTTCCCTCCCATCACGATTCATTCCCTTACGTTGCACTGGAGGCAGCTGCCGCAGGAAGGCCCTTGATCGCGACCTCTACGGGAGGCATTCCAGAAATATTTGGTCCTCTTGCCAATCGTCTCATCAAACCCGGCAATGCACAGGCTTTGCAGCAGGCGATGGAGCATTTTCTAGACCATGAATCTCTGCAGCTTCGGGAGGCTGGCAAACTTCGTGCGCATGTAAGAGATCACTTCTCTCTAAATGGCATGGCTGCAGGCGTTGCTGCCGTTTACAGAGGCGCCCTGTTAGAGATTTCTGAAAAAATCAATGAACATTCAGCCACATCGTCACCGGCAAAACTGGACGCAGCAGAATGACAGACAGCCACCCAACACAACATGGTGCACCTGCCGATGCGTCAATTGCTTCAGATATGTCGAAACCGATATCTGGGAGACGATTTGACCGGGAAGGCCGTCCCACAGGGCCAGTGCCAAAAATTGATCGGCGCTCAAAGGTTCAATCTTCAATTTCACCGACCGTCGTCAGGGGCACGCTTCGGCTGGTAGAGACATTGGTGCTCATGGGCGTTGGGGCGGGAATTGCTTGGGGCTATGTCGGGTCCCACATTTGGGACGCGCTTGCCTTTTACGCTGTTCTCACAATTGGCTTGCCTATCGCATATGTTCTGGCGAGCGATTTTTCGCGCCTCTACCGCGTTGCTGTTTTGCAAATGCAGTGGGGAACCATTCGCTCCGCGTGCGCCACCTGGACGGCAGTTTTCATTGTTGGGCTCATATCCTCAGTTCTGTTGAAGGAGAGCGAGAGCCTTTCGCGCATTTGGCTAGCGGGATGGTTCCTGAGCGGACTCATTGGTATCGCAACTGTTCGCACTGTGGCCCATTCAATCATCGGTGGTTGGGCTGAGCAGGGCAGGCTGCAACAAAACGTGGTGCTGGTTGGTGGGGGGCAAACGGGCCAACGCCTTATAGACGCACTTAAAGATTCTGACGTGCACTACATCAACATATGTGGTGTTTTCGATGATCGGTCGTCAGACCGGGTGCCAGAAACAATCCAGGACATTAAAAAGCTTGGCAGCTTTGACGAGCTGGTTCGGTTTGCGCGGTCAAACAGGATCGATATGCTGCTTGTTGCGCTGCCTATGACGGCAGAGAGTCGAATGCTGGAGCTGCTACGTAAGCTCTGGGTGCTTCCTGTTGATATTCGTCTGAGCGCTCTGGATTCAAGGTTGCGGTTCAAATCAGGCACATACAGTTACATTGGGAATGTACCGTTTCTTGATATCTATAAAAAACCACTGACCGACTGGGACTATGTCGTGAAGACCGTTTCAGACCGGATCATTGCCGGCGCTATGTTGATTGCGTCCCTTCCTATCTTTATCGGCGTTGCTGTTGCGATCAAACTGGACAGTAAGGGACCTGTTTTTTTTAAACAGCGACGATATGGGTTCAACAACGAGCTTGTCGAAGTCTACAAGTTCAGGACCCTGTCCCATGCCAACCAAGACGCGAATGCGGAAAAACTCGTAACCGCCGATGATGACCGAGTGACAAGAGTTGGGCGTTTTCTAAGGCGTTCCAGTATTGATGAATTGCCACAACTTATCACGGTCCTCAAAGGCGATATGTCGATGGTCGGCCCTCGGCCTCATGCGGTTCTGGCGAAGGCAGCAGACCAACTCTATGGCGACGTGGTTGACGGCTATTTTGCCCGGCATCGTGTAAAGCCCGGTATCACTGGATGGGCACAAATCAATGGTTGGCGTGGTGAGACCGACACAGATGAAAAAATTCGTCGCCGGACTGAATATGATCTCTTCTATATCGATAACTGGTCGCTTCTGTTTGATCTTTACATCATCCTGCGGACCCCTTGGGCGCTGCTAAAGGGCGAAAACGCTTATTAAGGCAATGCAATGGATGGATGGCAGCTTGATGTTGGGGGCGCAAGGGATGCGGGCCGCACGGACGGGCACACGCTGTGGACCATCATTTGTAGTGCTCTGCTTTTCCTGACGCTCACAACCGGCTTCTATGTCAGCACGCAATCCAGCGGTTCGTCATCAACGCCAGCGCCCTATGATTTGCTTTTAGTACTGACCATGGCTTTCACCTTTGCGGTGGGGCTTCGTTTTCCAAAAGACCTACGTTTGCCAGCAATCCTCTGGGGACTGCTTTTGCTTGGATATGCGTTTTCTGGAATTGGTGCACTTTATATTGAGAGAGTTACAGACTTTCTTTTGGTCTCCACCTATCTCGTCTTGAGCATGTTGTTCTTTGCTGCCCTTGTCGTCGCAAATCCAATGCGCAATCTAGCTATTATCTGGTGGGCCTACACCCTGGCGGCTGCTATCGCGGCTGCGATTGGGTGCGCGGCCTATTTTGGGGTGATGCCCAACGCAGAGAACTTCCTGAAGTTCAGCCGAGTCCGCAGTACCTTCAATGATCCTAATGTCTTTGGCCCCTTTCTCGTGGGGCCGATACTCTTTCTAATCTATCGACTTTCGATGTCATCCCGGCGGCGCGATCTTTTGCTTGTGCCAGTTGTCGGGCTGCTATTTCTCGCAATTTTTCTCAGTTTTTCGCGCGGCGCTTGGGGTAATCTCATTTTTGCAGGTGGCATTTTCCTGGTTCTGACCTGGATGACGGCGACATCGGCACGGCAAATCGCACGTCTCACCCTGGCGGTTTCTTTGATTGGTGTTTTAGCAGCTGTTGTTGTGGCCTGGGCATTGTCGTCGGATGTTGTCTCTGAGCTTTTCGAAGAACGATTTTCTCTCACTCAGTCCTATGATGTGTCGGAGGAGGGCGGCAGGTTTGCGGTTCAGGAACAGGCAATCCAGACAATCATCGAACAACCGCTCGGCATAGGTCCCTCACAATGGGCCAAGATCGTCGGCATTGACCCGCACAACGTTTACCTCAATGTATTCCTCGCTGGCGGATGGCTTTCGGGAATCGCATTCATTGGACTTATGCTCTCCACCATGATTCTGGGATTCAGGGCATGTTTTGTTGGAACGCCGTTTCAGGGTCTTCAGATTGTTGCGGTTGCTACTTTTACCGCTCATGCCGCCGAAGCCTTCCTTATCGACATCGATAATTGGCGACATGTGTATCTGTTGATGGGGCTTGTCTGGGGTGGGATCGCCTATGTCCGGATCAATTCGGAGGGAACCAACAGGCGCGCGCGGCCAGTTGGGGGCATTGCAGGGCACCCAGACGGGTTTGCTGCCTAAACCGCCGCGGCGCCAACATCTAGCTGATTAAAGAAAAAAAACTGGAGGCCACGCCCAGAATCGAACTGGGGTACACGGATTTGCAATCCGCTGCGTAACCACTCCGCCACGTGGCCTCTCAACCTGGCAAATTACAGCCCGGCAGCGGGGATATACCAAGTTCGGGCAGGCGCTACAATGAAGAAATCGTCTCAGAACTTATGAACTGCGGTGTCGTTACCGCTTTAAATCCAATTGTTTTTGGGTGCGTCGACCAGTATAAACCTGCAGGGACTCGCGTTGCTTTTGCCGCTGTCGGCATTATCGGCGCTTAGACAATTCAAGGTCTTAGTTAGAGGGACAATGAGCGAGTTGGACGCTGCCAGAAAAAACATGGTGGAGGCTTACGTAATGACCTCCGGTGTTACGGATGATCGCATTCTTGCGGCGATGAACCGTGTTCCACGAGAGCAGTTCGTGCCGGAAGCAAAGCGTTCGATTGCCTATCTGGGGGATGATCTGTGTGTGAAAGAGGCATCTGATGGGGAGCCAGGTCGCTTTCTCATGGACCCACGGGTTTTAGGCAAACTCATGGAGCTCGCGTCCTTATCATCCTCGGACCTAGTGTTGGATATTGGACCGGCGACAGGTTATTCGACAGCCTTGCTGGCTGACCTCACAGACACGGTTGTTGCAATTGAGTGCGATTCGGACCTCGCGGAAAAAGCCGGTGCCACGCTTCTTGACCTTGGGGTCGACAACGCGGCCGTCATTGAAGGGTCTCTGCCGGAAGGAAATACCAAGCAGGGTCCTTTTGACGTGATCTTTCTCAATGGATCTGTGCCGTTTGTCCCGTCGGAGTTGCTTGATCAGCTAACAGAAGGCGGTCGGCTTGTTGGCGTTGTCAGAGAAGGAAATGTTGGGAAAGCGCGCGTTTACGTGAAAAGTGGTGCGCAATCGACCCACTGGGACGGATTTGAGGCAGGTATTCACCCGCTTCCTGGATTTGAAGTCGCAGAAACCTTTACTTTCTGATGCTATTTCCCACATATCGTCTGTGTTTATGTTCCGCTAAGGTTAATAGCCCGGTTACCATTTTCGACACACTATGTGGCTGAATAGTCCGGATAAAACAGTTGGTGCGGCGGAGTTGCGTGAGCAAAATTCTGTCTGGGAGAGGGTAAAATGACACGTTCAGGACCGCGTAAGAAACGCATGGCTTCTTTGCTTAAGGCGAATGTCGTGCGTTTGCTGAGCGGTGTCGCGCTTAGCGCCATCGCATTTACATCGCCTTCTCATGCCGAAAACCTGTTTGATGCTCTGGCTGCCGCATATCAGTCAAATCCGGCACTTTTGGCTCAGCGAGCGGGACTCCGCGCGACCGACGAACAGGTTCCTCAGGCGCTGTCCGGCTGGCGTCCATCCCTATCAGCGACCGGCTCGTTTGGGAGTGTGGAAACAGACTCAATCTCTTCCATTCCCCTGGCAGGTTTTGGTGGCAAGCAGACATTTGACCCGATGACCGGCACCCTTTCTCTATCTCAAAATCTCTTTACGGGCGGTCGTACTCTTTATGGTGCGCGCCGAGCCGAAGCCTCAATTGAGGCAGGTAGGGAAAATTTGCGGAATGTGGAGCAAACCACGCTACTCAATGCGGTAACAGCCTATATGGACGTCGTGCGAGATATTGCTGTCGTCGACCTTCGTAGAAAGAACGTAGAGGTGCTTAGGCGGCAGCTTGAAGCGTCACAAGACAGATTCCGCGTGGGTGAAATTACCAGAACGGACGTGGCTCAGTCAGAAGCCCGGCTCAGCCTGTCTGACACTAATCTGATTGCCGCAGAAGCCGCCCTTATTGCGAGCCGTGCTGCTTATGAGCGAGTTGTGGGCCAGACGCCTGGCTCTCTTGAACCTGCGCCACCATTGCCTGCACTACCCCAGAGTGAAGCAGAAGCGATGCAGCTGGCGATTTCAGCCAACCCGGCATTGGAAGCCGCTCGGCATTCTGAAAGGGCTGCAGGTCATGCAGTGACAGCGGCAAAAGGTGGCCTGCTGCCGACAGTATCCTTGGATGCCTCATATGAGCATTCAGAGGAACCGTCGAGCACGACAGCGCGTTCAACAACAACGCGGGTACTGGGCACGATTACAATTCCCCTTTATCAGTCAGGGTCGCAATATTCGGCTATCCGGGAAGCAAAGCATCTGGAAAGTCAGAGCAAGCTTCAGGTAGCAGATACTTTGCGTCAGGTTGAAGAAGCCGTTCGCAATGCATGGGAACAGCTCAGAGCCACGCGGTCTGCAATCGTCTCCAACCGCCAACAGGTTCGTGCAAACGAGATTGCGCTCGACGGGGTTCGGCAGGAGGCACAGGTCGGGTCACGTACGACTCTTGATGTGCTGGACGCTGAGCAAGAGCTTCTGGATAGTCAGGTTTCCCTCGTGACAGCCGAACGAGACGAATATGTGGCGGGCTACGGCTTGCTTTCAGCTGTTGGTCAGCTGGGTGCCCGCGATCTTGGTCTCAGCGTTGATTATTACGATCCTGTCGAAAATTATGAAGATGTTAAGCACCAATGGGTGGGATGGGGTACTAACGACGAATAGTCGTTTAAAGACATGGCTTCAGTTGGCATTGCTGCGCTGCTGCCCTAAGATTTTCAAAGTTTCCGCCCAGTCAGACTGGGCTGTCCAAAGTAGAAGTAGGATGCGGTCGATATGAGCGACGAAGCCGAAAGCCCAGAACCAACAATGGAAGAAATCCTGGCCTCCATTCGCCGGATTATTTCTGAGGATGACGAGGAAGGTGGCGAAACGGAAGCGGCCGCAGAGGACGTTGCCGCTGAACCGGCTTCTGAGCCCGAATCTGTGGCTGAGGAGGAGGACGTAATGGACCTCACGGAGATGGTTGTTGAAGAACCAGAGCCCGAACCAGAGCCAACGCCTGAACCCGACCCGGAACCTGAGCCTGAAGAAGAACCTATGGAGCTTGAGGCAGCGCCCGAACCAGAGCCAGAACCAGAACCTGTTGTAGAAGTTGAAGCTGCTGCAGAAGAGATTGAAGATGATATTGATTTCGGCGATCCTTTTGAGGAGCCCGAAGAAGAGGACGCGCCTGAGCCAGAACCGCTTCCTGAGCCGGTTGCCGCAAATGAGCATGATTCATCCCTCATATCCGGGACGACTGAGACAGCTACAGCCGCCGCTTTCGGGGCTCTGACAAGCTCTCTCCTTACGTCTAGTGGGGAATCCAAGACCCTTGAGGATCTGGTGGCGGATATGCTCCGACCGATGCTCAAGGACTGGATGGATCAGAACCTGCCCGACCTTGTAGAGCGCATGGTTCGCGAAGAAATCGAGCGAGTCGCCCGGCGCGGTCGCTAGGTTTCACCACCTTTCGGCCTTGGGCGAGGCATCGTCCAAACCGCGCCTGACCCACATTTCATGTCTGAGACAGTCTCGGATGGCCAGCCCTTGCGGGCTGGCATCCCTTATGCTGTAACGGCCACTCAAAGCGGCCCATTTTTCCGATTCAAAGCCCTCAGGCTCGCTTTCCTTTGAAATTACGAGACTTTCCATGCTGGAAAAGACATTTCGTCCGCAGGACGTTGAAGAACGGCTCTACAAAACCTGGGAATCCTCTGGCGCATTTAAGGCCGGTGACCCGAAACGTGTTGAAGAGGGGGCGGCGCCTTATACCATCGTCATTCCGCCACCCAATGTGACCGGGTCCCTGCATATGGGCCATGCGCTCAACAACACGCTCCAGGACATACTCGTTCGTTTCGAGCGGATGCGGGGAAAGGATGTGCTCTGGCAGCCGGGCACCGACCATGCGGGCATTGCGACACAGATGGTCGTAGAGCGTCAATTGGCAGAAGAAGGCAATATTGGCCGACGCGATATGGGCCGCGAGGCGTTTGTCGAGCGGATCTGGAAGTGGAAAGAAGAGAGCGGCGGGACAATCACCACGCAACTGCGGCGCCTTGGTGCATCTTGTGATTGGAGTCGCGAGCGCTTCACCATGGACGAAGGACTTTCAAAGGCGGTCCAAAAAGTCTTTGTCCAACTCCACAAAGAAGGACTGATTTACAAGGACAAGCGCCTGGTAAACTGGGACCCGACTTTGGGCACTGCCATTTCTGATCTCGAGGTTGAGCAGAAAGAGGTTCAGGGCAGCCTGTGGCACTTCCGTTATCCGATTGAGGGTGAAGAGGGCCGGTATATTATCGTTGCCACCACGCGACCTGAAACCATGCTGGGCGACACCGCCGTTGCGGTGAACGCAGATGATGAACGATACAAAGACCTGATCGGTAAAAACGTTGTTTTGCCACTTGTCGGACGTTTGATCCCTATCGTGGCTGATGAGCACGCCGATCCTGAGCAAGGATCTGGTGCGGTGAAGATTACGCCGGCACATGACTTCAATGATTTTGAAGTAGGGCGTCGGCACGATTTGCCAAAGATCAATATTCTGGATGCGAAAGCCTGCCTCAATGATGAAGTGCCTGAAAAATATCGGGGCATGGACCGTTATGTCGCTCGAAAGGCGATCGTGGCAGATCTCGATGCACTTGGCCTTTTGGACAAAATTGATGATCACACACTGATGGTGCCTTATGGGGATCGCTCCAATGATGTGATTGAGCCTTGGCTCACAGACCAGTGGTATGTTGATGCGCCGACGCTTGCAAAGCCGGCGATCGAAGCTGTTGAGCGTGGTCAGACCCAGTTTGTTCCCAAGACCTGGGATAAAACCTATTTCGAATGGATGCGGAATATTCAGCCCTGGTGTATCTCGCGCCAGCTGTGGTGGGGACACCAGATCCCGGCTTGGTATACGCCGGACGGAGAGATATTTGTCGCTCACGACGAAGACGAAGCCTATGAGCTTGCCCGGGCAAAACACGGCCAGGATGTTGTGCTCACCCGAGACGAGGATGTGCTCGACACCTGGTTCTCCTCAGGTCTTTGGCCGTTTTCGACATTAGGCTGGCCTGAGGAAACACCGGAGCTCGCCCGCCACTACAAGACGGATGTTTTGGTAACCGCCTTTGATATCATTTTCTTCTGGGTCGCCCGAATGATGATGATGGGGCTTCATTTCATGAAGGATGTGCCATTCCACACGGTCTATGTGCACGCACTTGTGCGCGATGAGCATGGCGCCAAGATGTCAAAATCCAAAGGCAATGTTGTCGACCCATTGGGTCTGATCGACGAGTATGGAGCGGATGCGCTGCGCTTTACGCTTGCCGCAATGGCGGCTCAGGGCAGGGATGTCAAGCTCTCTACGTCCAGGGTTGAGGGCTATCGGAATTTTGGCACCAAGCTCTGGAATGCAGCGCGCTTCTGCGAAATGAACGACTGTGTTCGTGTTGCCGAGTTCGACCCTTCCAACGTCCAGCAGACTCTCAATCAGTGGATCGTCGGTGAGGTTCAAAAAACGGCTGACAAGATTACAGAAGAGATTGAAGCCTATCGCTTCAATGAGGCAGCAAATGCCGCCTATCGGTTCATCTGGAATATCTTCTGTGACTGGTATGTGGAACTCGCCAAACCTTTGCTCCAGGGCGACGACGAATCTGCAAAGGCTGAAACCCGCGCAACCGCTGCTTGGGTTCTGGACCAGGCCACAACACTCCTGCATCCGTTCATGCCGTTCCTGACAGAGGAGCTTTGGCAGAAGACGGGCGAAGTCGGAACGCCGCGCGAAACCATGCTCATGTTGAGTGAATGGCCGCGCCACAATGGCTTGGTGGATGCGCAGGCCGATGCGGAGATGGACTGGCTGATCCGATTGATCACCGAAGTGCGTTCTGTTCGGGCGGAAATGAACGTTCCAGCAGGAGCGAAAATTCCACTCATTCTCAAAGGCGCAAATGCCGCCGCGGAAGAACGTCTTACGCGCCACAACGATCTTTTGTGCCGGATGGCACGGCTGTCAGACGTCTCCATCTGTGCTGAGCTACCGGAAGGCTCCTTACAGTTTGTCGTCGATGAAGCCACGGGTGGGCTTCCAATTGCTGACATTATCGATCTTTCGGCTGAGAAAGAGCGCCTCAAAAAGGCGATGGCAAAGCTCGACGGCGAGATCAAAAAGATTGATGGCAAGCTTGGAAATGAAAAATTCATCTCCAAGGCGCCTCAAGCAGTGATCGACGAGCAGCGCGAGCGCAAAGCGATCGCAGAAGCCGAAAAGGCCAAGCTGGCAGATGCATTGGGGAAGCTGCAAGCCGCGGGCTAAGAGGGGCAAACGTCAATGGGCGTCGCTTGAAAAAGCGACGCCACACTTAGCTCTCATTCGTGATTATGGCACGTTCAGACGGATGTTGGTGAAGGGGCTGACCCTTCACCATCGCGCGTGCGCTGCGCCATGAATTCATCGAACTCTTTTTGATCCTTAGCCTGGCGAAGCTGGGCCAGAAACGCTTCAAACGCTTCCTGCTCTTCTTCAAGCCGCTTCAAGGTTTCGCTGCGATAGCCATCAAATGCCGAGTTTCCGGTCGGCCGCGAACGGCGCCCGTGACGACGACGGCTGCGTTTACTGCAACGAAAGTCACTTCTCCAAGATTGCATTTTTCCACTCCAAAGCAGGTAACCCAAAACCAGCAGACCAATCGGCCAGGCTAGGATGAACGCGACCACCATGATCGCAATCCAGGCACCTTTCGGCAGATCATCAAGCCTCTCCAAACCGAACCCGTTCTGGGAATCGGAAGCATCCGAGGCATAGGACATGTGTGTCTCCTTTCATAAGCGTCACGAAACACCGTGACCCTTAAGAATTGGGTGCGAGCTGCAACAGCTTCAAGCGATTGAAACACACTGTTACACTTCTCTCTGGTGTCGAAAATGGCGGGAAAGCTGAGGTTTTATGCGGATCTTTCTGATAAACTCATGGTTTTTAGTTGTCTTTCTGCATGGAGGGCATGCGTTGGCGAACACACTAACTCTCGAACAAGCTGCTGAACGTCTCTTCGAGTCAGAAACTATCGAGAAAGATTGGTTTTCTGGCCAAGGACTTGCGTCTGCTGTTCCTCGTGTCGTTGAAGACATGAAACGTGAATTGGGCGCCTTTCAATACATCCCACCGTGCGGGGATCGGTGCGCTGCGATTTTTGAGCGAGGCGAGATTCACTTTGATATGCAGATCGATGCTGAAGGGCTTATCAACTCTATTCTGATTGACGTTCCGGTTGTTTATTCGGAATCCCTAGGAGACGCCATTGAGAACTTCACTGAATTATCAGGATCGAGTTCGGTCTATGTCACACGCAATGACGAGGTGATTGGCGACTTGAACGGCGATGTCCCGATGGCGGTGGGTTCAGCCTTTAAGTTAGCTGTTCTGAAAGCACTGGACCAATTGATCGGCGCGGGCAAGCTTGAATGGGATCAAATCGTCGGTCTTCAAGACAAATGGCGCAGTGTTCCGTCGGGGCAATTGCAGGATTGGCCAAGAGATTCTCCGTTGACAATACATACGCTCGCAAGCTTGATGATTTCTGTGAGTGACAATACCGCGACGGATGGTTTGATTGATTTGGTTACACGCAACAGCGTTGAAACAATCAGCCCAAGAAACAGACCCTTTATGACAACTCGAGAGTTCTTTCAGCTGAAGCGGCGTGACATGGCTGATACGCGTGAATCCTTCGTTGACGGTTCGTACGATGAACGAATGCAAACCTTGCAACAGGTCTCTGGCCTAGGGGTTCCACGGCTGAGCGAACTCGATATGACCCCTTTACTTCAGGTTGAATGGTTTTTTACCGCTCAAGAATTGTGTGAGCTGATGGAGAGTCTCTACACCCTCGACGTCATGCAGATAAACCCAGGGCTTGCACGCAAGGAAGATTGGCAGTCAGTGTCTTATAAAGGGGGAGGGGACTCTGGTGTGTTCAACCTTACAACTGGGTTGGTTGCCAAAGATGGTATTCGATACTGCATCTCAGCAACCTGGAACGATGTCGATGCGGTCGACCAATGGACTTTCTTCACAAAATATCTAGCTCTGCTGCATCAGCTTAAATGAAAAGGGCGGTCCGAAGACCGCCCCTCATGTTTCCCATAGGGATTGTTTAGTCAAACATGATGACGGAGCGAGCAAGCTCACCCCGTTCGAGCTCGTCAAACGCGCTGTTCACATCCGCCAGCTTGATCCGTTGCGAGATCATATTGTCGAGCTTCAGCTTGCCGGACATGTAGAAGTCAACATAACGCGGCATATCGACCGGGAAGCGATTGGATCCCATGAGTGAGCCCTGGATCTTCTTCTCAGCCAGGAAGTCTGCACCGTGCAGCTCGATGTTCGTGCCGAGCGGGATCATGCCAATCACTGTCGCCGTGCCGCCCCGCGCGAGCATTTTGAACGCTTGTTCAGTGGTGGCTTTCAGACCAATAGCTTCCAGAGCGTGATGCACGCCACCGCCGGTCAGTTCCATGACCTGCGCCACGGGATCGCTCTGTGCGGCATCAACAACATCTGTCGCGCCAAATTCTTTCGCAAGGTTGAGCTTAGAGCCCTGCATATCAACTGCGATGATGCGTCCGGCGCCGGCGATCGATGCACCGTTGATGGCTGCAAGGCCAACACCGCCGCAACCAATCACGGCTAC
>Ga0316208_1002467_pt1 | contig 15030 bp, 14 predicted proteins | sample 3monopyrite_MG_FD_204944 | JGI IMG/M metagenome (GOLD analysis project Ga0316208, IMG submission 204944) | Microbial mat bacterial communities from mineral coupon in-situ incubated in ocean water Damariscotta River, Maine, United States -... | ecosystem: Environmental > Aquatic > Marine >... | reverse complement strand
TGTTTGACCGGAAGCCGAAGGCGCCCGCGTTTCAGACGCTGGCACGCATTCAAAACACCATCGCCTGCGGCTTCGGGTCAAACAAGGCAACGGAAATCGGGAAGTTATTTCGGGACTGATCCTTAGGAAGGAATCTGAGAATCTGAACGGCCTTTTGCAATCCTGACGATGTCCGCGAGGAAAGCGTCAAACGGCACCCCATTTGCAATTTGAGATGGGAAGTTGTCTACGCCACCCACTGTCAGGAGATTTCTGATGTCACTTCGAACTGAAAAGTCCGCCGTTGTTGCAATCGCTTTGCTTGTCGCTCTGGCAGGCGGGTTGTTCTGGGGAATCCAACACGAACAGCAAGCTACCGCCGCGCCACCATCAAAGAATTCTGAGAATGCTGACGACAAGCCAGCGCTCGCAGACTTCATGCGGCAGAAGATGGACGCGTCGCATGACATCATGGAGGGGCTGCTGATGGAAGACAGCAAGTCCATCACTAAAGCCGCGAAGAAACTGAAAGAGATGAGCGACACTGAGCGGTGGCGGGTTTCCAACGACATCATGTATCGAAACCACAGCGAAGACTTCCGCCGCAGTGTCGACAAGCTGATCGTCGCCTCCAAAGGCAACTCGATTGATCGTGCGGCACTGTCATGGTTCGACGTGACGCTTAGCTGCATCGACTGCCATCGTTACGTCCGCACGGTCCTGATTGCCGACAACGAACTCAGTACAGATTCCACCCAGTAAACGCTGAGTGGTCGGAAGATGCGTCTTGATGCATGACAGCGCCGCGCGAAACGGGCGAGCACCAAAACGCGAGCTGAATGCTCTTTGTAAATTTCGACCAACTCGCAACGAAGTGAACATGGTCTATGTCGCCGGTTCGTGCTTCCTGCGGACAATCCAGACACTGCCATCTGCATGACGAATCAGTCGCCTCGAAACACTGCCGAGTAGGAATCGGTCGACGGCGCCCTTTCCGTTGCTGCCCGCCATGACGATGTCAGCGTGCCAATGTTCGGCCACTTGAAGAATTTCTGAAGCAACGTCGCTCGCTTCTTCAACGCGAGTTGAAACGTTGTGAATCTCTGCGGCTTGACGCTGCCTGGCGGCAGCGTCAAGCGCTGCTCGTGCCAGCTCTGCTTCTCGTCGCCATTCGGCACTCATTTTCTGCAGAATGTCCGCTCGGAATGAAGTGACGAGGCTGTGAACCGACAGAAGCATGACTTCGACAGCCTCACTCAGTGGCAACTGAGCGAGCGTCTCGATCGATTCGTTCGTCGCGGGTGACCCGTCGCAGGCAACCAGAATACGCAGCGGCTGCTGATCAGATTCCGCCTGTGTCTTTGCATGGGAAGAATCTCGGGCCACCAGAACTGAACACGGAGCGTGGCGGACGATTTTCTCGGACGTGCTGCCGAGCAGAAATCGCTCCAAGGCGTTCATCCCGCGTGCGCCAAGTGCGACCAGATCAGCGTTTTCCGATCCAGCCAGAGCCGTGATTTCGCGAGCGGCGTGGCCGACCATCAACTCTTTTCGCACCGAAGCAAACGTCTTTGACAGTCGCTCCGATTCTTTTTGCAGCAATGTTTTTGCGGACTCCCGTCGGTCTGCGTCGAACGTTTCCCGAACGAGTGACCCCAGATGTTTGCCGTAGGCCGACTCGTAGACATCTTCGAGAACACTCACAACCACAACATCGGTATCACCGGCAAAAGGAATCCGGTTTAACAACGTTGCGGCTGCACTTGCATGCGGCGATCCATCGACCGCGCTGATGATCTTCATGGAGAGTATTCCTGAACGGGGATGAATTCGTGAAATAGCAGTGAACATTCTGGAGAGCAAGCTTCGCCAGATCGCATCGCAACACGCGTGCCGCAGTGCTGCTCGACATTTTGCGCAGCGATTAAACAGAGTGCCCGCACGTGCGAAACCGCACAGCGCGCAGAGTTGTCACACGCACAATCCATCTTCAGCGTAACAGGCAGTGCAGAATAGCCGCTCAGCCCTCCAGTGGCGGACAAACGACCGTGTTGGCACCAAATATGCGAATGGCGAATCGGAATTCAATACTGATCCACAAACTGGAGTTTTCGCCATGTCTACAGTCACATTCGAACTCCCGGAAGTCGAAGTCGCCGATCCCACGTTGCAACCCAGTCATGCCAGCGAGCCACTCTTCAGCCGGGAAGAAATCCGACAGTTTGATTCGGACGATGCCGAAGCGGGGCGACGCATCGGCAAGATACTGACCACACTATTCGTCTACACCCTCGTCGCGATGACCATCGTCATCTGGTGGTCGCTCAGCGTCATCAACTAGACGCGAAGATTCTCAGACAAGGTAGCTCCAGTTGCGATTCAGCCAGCGATGGTCATGAAGGCTCCTTGAGGGTAACCTCTCGCGCGATCGCCTGATCCGATGTCAGTGCAAACTCCGTTAAGCGATGTGTCATGCTTCATTCGGAATCGACAATGGGTCAGCCCAGACTATTCAGGCTGTACGGCGAGTTGCGGGCCTTTGTCGGCTGGGAAGAGGCTGATGCCGACCGGCTGGCTTCACTGAAGCCAGTCCTTGAGCCGTCCTTTGGTGAGATCATCGACGACTTCTACGAAGAGGTTGCTCGGCATCCGAAAGCCGTTCGAGTGATCACGGGCGGCGATGATCAGATTGCTCGGCTCAAGCAGACTCTTCGCGGCTGGCTGGGCGATCTGTTCTCGGGACCGTATGACGAGCAATTCGTTGAACGACGTTTCCGCGTGGGGCAACGGCACGTCGAACTCCAGCTCGATCAATTTTTCGCGAACGTGGCCATGTCCCGAATTCGAGGGCGGTTGCTCGAAGCTCTCGCGGAACACGCTCCCAATTCGACGACCGAACGAGATGCTGCCATCAGATCACTCAATCGGATTCTCGACCTCGACTCAGCCATTATCGACGTCGCCTACCAGCGGGAATTCGCCGCCCGTGAACAGCGGCAACAACGCATGGCGACACTCGGCCGAGTGTCCGGAGGCATCGCGCATGAACTGCGAAACCCGCTCAACGCTGTGAAGACGTCGGTGTATTATCTGTTGAATGCTCCCGATGCGTCGCCCGAGAAGACGAGAGAGCATCTCGAACGCATCGACCGCCAGGTTGCGATTTCGGATAACGTCATCACTGCCTTGTCGCGATTTGCGAGACTTCCTGTTCCGACTCTTCGGCCTGTGGACCTGTGCGATCTTGTCGAGCAGGCACTGGATGCCAACCCGCTTCCCGACAACGTCAAGCTGCAAAGTGATCGGCCGGAAAAGTTTCCTTACGTGGCTGGCGATCAGGAACAGCTTGTGATCGTTTTGGGCAACCTGATCCGCAACGCGTGTGAAGCGATGCCGGACGGGGGTCAGCTGACAGTCTCGTGTCAGGAAATTGCTCCGGAGGAAGACGGCGACACCGGTCGTTTCGAACTTTCAGTTTCCGACACCGGTTGTGGCATCGCACCAGACGTTCTTCCTCAGATCATGGAACCGCTGTTCTCGACCAAAACCCGAGGGCTGGGATTGGGACTGGCATTGGCACAGGCAATCCTGAAACGACACGATGCAGACTTGTCCGTCGCGAGTAAACCGGGAGAAGGAACAACGATTACCATGACACTTAACATCGCCGAAGAGTCCGCATGAGCGAACCAGCTCGCATTCTGATCATTGAAGACGAACCGGACACTCGCGCAAACCTTTGCGATCTGTTGGAGCTGTTCGGTTTTGAACCGTTTGCCGTGGGGTCGGGGGGCGAAGCGCTCGCGCATCCGGATCTCGGAAGTGCGGACGTCATCATACTGGATCGTAAGCTTCCCGATCTGCAGGCTGATGACTTACTACCGGTGTTGCGGGAACGGCTTCCCAATACCGACGTGATCGTGGCAACCGCTCACGCCGATCTGGATGGAACCATTGCCGCGCTTCGACACGGCGCTGCGGACTACCTGATCAAGCCGATCAATCCGGACGCTCTTCGCATTTCGATCGAGCGATGTCTTGAGCAGAAACGCCTGCAACGTGAAGCCGATCAGTCGCGTGACGCGTTTCAGCAACTCGTTGAGTCCGCTGCCAGCGTCATCGTCCTGGCACGAACCGATCGCACGATCGCCTGGGTGAATCCATTTGCCGAGCACTTCACCGGTCGAACTGCCGAAGAGCTGATTGGCAGCGATTGTCTGAACACATTTCTCCCGCACAACGACCGGGTCCGTTACAAGCGACTTTTCCAATGGGTATCGCGAGGTCGCACGATCGACGAATTCGAACTCGCCATCGAATGCCACCCCGGGCATCACCGCTGGCTGATTTGCAACACTCGGCACCTGGATGATTACAAAGGTGCTCCCGCGATCTTAATCGTTGGGCAGGACATCACCGCTCGGCGAGATGCGGAAGAGCAGCTCCGACTGCTCGATGCAGCGATTACCGACCTCAATGAGGGAGTCTTGATTTCTCAGTTCGACGAGACCTGGTTCGAATCGCCGATTGTTTTTGCCAACAAAGCAATGACCACGATCACCGGCTACTCCACTTCAGAACTGATGGGGCAATCCCCGGAAATTCTCGCCGGAATAAAGAACGACAGCAAACTGATCGAAGAACTTGACCGCCAACTCTCAGCCGGACACGCCGCAACCAGAGAAGTCATCATTGAGCGACGCGACGAGTCAAAAATTTCCGTCGAACTGCACCTTTCGCCGGTTAACGATCCCAGGGGAGCACGAACTCATACCGTCGCGACGCTGCGGGATATCTCTGAAAGAAAACTCGCCGAAGAACAGGTACTTCAAGCCGAACGCTTGACGGCAATTGGTACGGCCATGACCGGCCTTGCTCATGAAAGTCGAAACGCTTTGCAGCGGAGTCAGGCATCACTCGACATGCTCTCGGCGATCGTTGGAAACAGCGAGCCGGACGCAGCAAAGCTGATCCAGCGAATTCAACTGGCTCAGGATGATCTGCATCGGCTGTATGAAGACGTTCGCGAATACGCTCGACCTATTCGTGTTGAAAAAACTCCCAAACGAGTCGACGAACTGCTTCAACAAGCCTGGGACGAACTGATCGTCAAACGCGATAACCGGCATGCTCGACTCATAGAGAATGCTGAAACAGACGACCTCGTTTGTCCTGTCGAGCCATTTCTAATTCGTCAGGCACTTCGGAATATTCTGGATAACTCACTGGCCGCCTGCGAAGACCCGGTGACGATCACCGTGACATGGACAAACTCCGAACTAATCGGGCGGGACGCTCTGCGGGTTACGCTGAGGGATAACGGACCGGGGCTGACGCCGGACGCTCGCGAAAAGCTGTTCAACGAGTTCTTTACAACGAAAACTCACGGCACCGGCCTGGGACTGGCAATCGTCAAACGCTTCATCGAAGCTCACTCCGGCTCGCTGGTCGTCGGAGATTTCGACGACGGGCTCGAGCTGGTGATCACGCTGCCGCGCGAATAAGCATTTCCGGACGGCACGCTGATTGCTTTACGGTTCCGTGTAAACCTGTGTGATACCCGACTTCGTAAAGAACCACTCTTCATGGCCGAACAGCCGAGCGAGACTTCGATGGAGACCTCTGTGACGAACGATCTACATCGTTCAGGCGGTGACTCCGACGCTGATCAGTTCGCGGCCTCGCTGGAACAGGCAGAGGATTCGCTCTGGAGATATCATCGCATCCTCTGGTGGATCACGCTCGCTGGCCCGGTTCTTCTCACGGCTACGATTGTGGCAACCGTGTACGTCTTCGCGGGCGGAGAATTCGCTGGCCGACTCGTCACCACAGCCCTCACCGGCATGCTCCTCTTTGGACGATTTATCATCCTGGCCGGGCACGATCCGGAAGTTGCCAAAGTGACCGGCAGCTTCTCGTCAGGACAGCTATTCCTGATGGTGACGTATCTGGACCTGATCGTCGGCACCGTGCTGATTTTCCACGCGGGTTTTCTCTTTCGGCTGCCCTGGTTTGGATCGAGAGCGGCAGCACTCGTCGATGACGGTCGGTTCCTGATTCACGCTCAACCGTGGATTCGGCGGGCTACGCTCTTCGGTCTCGTCCTGTTCGTGGCGATTCCTCTGGCTGCGATGGGTAGCGTTGGAGGGACGATCTTCGGCCGCATGCTCGGAGTCAGTCGGCTACGCATTTTCATGGCCATCCTTCTGGGAAGTCTGCTCGGCAATGGCGCGATGTGGTACGGCTCCGACCTGGTCAATCAGTTCGTCAATAAACACCACCCAGTCGTTCGATTCGGCGGTGTCGCGCTGATTCTGGTGCTCATCGCCCTGATCGAATTCCTGTACCGCCGCACCAGGCGAGCGGAACTGCAATCGATGCAGGAAACCCTGTAGTCGGAAGCTGCAAGGCACCACGAGTTCTGCCTCACCGGCCTGGTTCTGTGAAACTGCCCGAAATCGTCGGCGACGATTGTCCGCACATAGCCCACCAGCCAAAGCGCGACAATTCGCACACATCGTGCACGTTCAGGAACGCGTCAACGCGACGAGGCGACATCAATACCACACACACTTGAATGAACACGGTTTGGCACACGATCTGCCAATGCTTCACGGGAGATGAAATTCCAATCTCCAGGTGCCGAATGATGAACACGGAAGTTTCCGAATCTGAAACCGAAGCAGCCGAACCGAAGCGGCGATCGTTTCTGTTTGCCGTTTCAGCTGCGGTAATGGCTTTCGGACTGACGGCCGGCTACGGGATGTTTGCGTGGCTGATTGGAGTCTTTCTTTATCCGTTTCGCGGGTCAGCCGAGAGCTGGCAGTTTCTGTCCGACCTCGACACTTTCGGGGTCGGACACTCTTTGACCTATGAGTCTCCTGCCGGGCAGAAGATTGTCGTCACTCGGCTTGGCGAGACAGGCACGGTCGACGACTTCATTGCTCTGTCGAGCGTCTGCCCTCACTTGGGCTGCCAGGTTCATTGGGAGTCGAACAACGCTCGATTCTTCTGCCCGTGCCACAACGGAGCGTTCGACAAAGTGGGCAAGCCGCTCTCCGGGCCGCCGAAGGATTCGAACCAGACGCTTCCGCAGTACGAATTGCAGATCAAAAACGATCTGTTGTTCATCGAAGTTCCCACGACATCTTTGACGTAGCGAAAGGACTGCCGTGGTTACTGCTGTTCGAAACTGGTTTTCGGAACGCTTACCGATCTCCGGCGTGCAGATTGCCGAGCTGACTAACGAGCCTGTGCCTAATCACCTGAAACGGTGGTGGTTCTGTCTCGGAGGCACCCCGGCGTACCTGTTCGTCGTGCAGATCGTGACCGGAATTCTGCTCGCGTTTTACTACCAGCCCGCGCCATCGACGGCCTACGAATCCATTCGCACGATCACTCACGATGTTTCGTACGGCTGGTACATTCGCAGCATTCACAAGTGGGCGGCGACGTTGATGATCGCTTCGGTGATTCTGCATCAAATGCGGATTTACTTTACTGGAGCGTACCGAAAGCCACGTGAAGTCAACTGGATGGTTGGAATGTGCCTGCTGCTGTGCACGCTGACGATCGGCTTTACCGGTTACAGCCTGGTGTTCGAACAGCTCAGCTACTGGGGCGCGACCGTCGCGGCGAACATCTGCGACACCGTTCCTTATGCAGGTGTGTTCTTCAAACGGCTGCTCCTCGCCGGAGACTCTTACAACGCACAGACGCTGCCTCGCTTCTACATCCTTCACGCGGCCGTGCTGCCGGCGGTGATGATCGGGCTGCTGGTGATTCACATTGGAATCCTGCGTCTGCAGGGGATCAGCGAGTTTCGTGTCGAGGACGACCCCGACGACGAACCGCGGACGTTCAACTTCTTCCCCGACCACTTCTACACCGAGCTGACCATCGGTCTGGTCCTGATGATCCTGCTCAGCGTTCTCGCGACTGTGTTGCCGGTTGACCTGGGACCGAAAGCCGACCCGCTGACAACGCCGGAAGTTATCAAACCAGAGTGGTGGTTCTATGTGTCGTTCCGCTGGTTGAAATTGTTCAGTGGTACGTTCGCGGTTGTCAGTTCCGGATTCATCGTCTTCGTCATGTTCGTCTGGCCGTTTATCGACGGCTGGATTCGCAAACACACTCGGTACACGGAAGCCAGCGTCTGGATCGGAATCGTTGGCGTTTTCCTGCTGGTCGGCCTGACCGTTTGGGAAGCCATTGTTGAGCACTGATTACGTCGAACACGGAAACCGCGAAACCTGGAATCTCCATTTAATGGCTATCACAGATCGGTCAAACGCGAACGAAGCCGACGTTACCGCCGAGCGGCATTCGCTCATTGAATCGGTTGTTCGCCCGAGTTTCGAACGGTTCTGCGCGGCCGATACGGAAGTGTTTGACGACTTTTACTTCGGTCTTGGAAATCGGATTCCAGCGGTTGGCTCGATGTTCGCTTCGGTCGACATGGAACTGCAGAACCAGCTGATTCGAGACGGCATCGCTCACCTGATCGACTTCGCGAATGGCAGCGTCGAAGCGGAAGCCGAATTGCAGCGTCTTGCGAAAAGTCATTCGCGTTCTGGACTGAGAATTGCTCCGGAGTATTACTCGCACTGGATTGATGCACTGATGGAAGTCGTGCGGACACACGACGACCAGGCGACCGACGAAACGGAAGTCGCGTGGCGGGCAATTCTTTCCGACGGCATCGACCTGTTGATCGCCGGCTACTGAGTGTCGAACTCTGACATTCTTTCGCGTTGCAATCTGAAGATTACTCACGCTCACTTGATGGACGACGAAAATGAAACTGGAAACAAAGCAATTCATCATCGGATTCCTGGGACTCGTATTCCTGGCGTCGCTGGTTCTCGTTCAGGCAATGGAAGTTGCCCGCAAGCGTGAGGAAGTCGGTCTGACGTCAGCACACGTCGCTGTTCCGGCCAAATCTCAGAACTGTGTCGAGTGTCACGGCAAGTCAACGCCGGGCATCATTGATCACTGGAAAGGCTCGACGCACGCTCGCAAAGGCGTGGGCTGTGTCGAATGCCACCTCGCGGCTAAGAAGGACGCTGATGCGTTCACTCATTACGGAACGGTGATCGCCACGATCGTCACGCCGAAAGACTGCGGACGCTGCCACGAGAAAGAAACCAAAGAGTTCGACAACAGCCATCACGCGAAGGCCGGAAACATTCTCGCATCGCTTGATAACTTCCTGGCCGAAACCGTTGAAGGTTCGCGAGTTCCATTTAACCCGCATTCGCCAACGCCCGGCCGACCGGACATCACCGAAGTCAACGGGATGGCGAGTTCGATCGTCGGTTGCCAGCAGTGTCACGGCAGCAAGGTCGCGCTGGTCGGGAAGGACGGAAGTTCAATCACCGTTGACGATCTGAAACCGGGGCCGGACGGTCAGCCGACCAATCTGGCGATCCTCGACCAGATTATGAAGAGTGATGACGGTCGCCCTCGATTTGACGCCGGCACCTGGCCGAACACTGGCATCGGTCGGTTGAATCTTGATGGTTCCAAAGGGTCGTGCTCAGCCTGCCACAGTCGGCATGACTTCTCGCCGCGGCGTGCTCGTCAGCCCGAAAACTGCGGCAAGTGTCACCTCGGCCCGGATCATCCTCAGAAAGAAATCTACGAAGAGTCGAAGCACGGAGTCGCCTTCCGAGACCTGAAAGAACACATGAATCTCGACGCCGAAGACTGGGTGCTCGGTGAGGATTATTCGCAGGCTCCGACCTGTGCAACGTGCCACATGTCAGGCCATTCGAAGAACGGCGGAGTCGTCACGCATGACCCCGGCAAACGAATTTCCTGGTCGAACCGACCACCAGTCAGCAAGGTTCTGGACACGGACGTGAACGGGAAGATCGTCACGGAACTCGACCCTGCCCTGCGTCGCGAACTGATCACGTTCTCGGCCGAAGAAAAGCGGACCAACATGAAGCAGGTCTGCCACCATTGCCACACTCCGAACTACGTGAATTCTTTCTACAAGCAGTACGACGATTTCATTGTGCTGTTCAACGAAAAGTTTGCGAAGCCGGGCGAGAGCATTATGAAAGCTCTGCGTAAGGACGAACTGATCACTGAGACGCAGTTCGACGAAGAAATTGAGTGGACCTGGTTCTACCTCTGGCATCACGAAGGCCGGCGAGCCCGACATGGTGCCGCCATGATGGCTCCGGACTACGCACACTGGCACGGCATGTTCGAAGTCGCCGAACGCTTCTATCAGGAACTGATCCCGCAGGCTCGCGAGATCACAAAGCACGCCGCCGAAGAAGGTAAGGAGGAAGCCGCCGCCGCCGTCAACAAGGTAATCGACGAAATCCTCGCCCGTCCCGAACACGAGTGGCAGCAGGCAGCGGCCAAACCGACAAAAGAATAACTGGCCGACAAAACTGCGGCGAAGAGTGTGCAACTCCCAGCCCGAACCGTTGGAGAATCAAAAGTGATCAAAGTCATGTTCGGTGTAAACATGCCTCGAGACAGAGTGCTCATGCGTTTTACACTTGACTCGTTCTACGTGATGAATACTCAGAGTATCTAAACTCAATCGAAGAGAGTCACAACTGGCCGAGACGTGGCACTCGTCGGAACGATATTGTCCATCTCCGACTCGGTTTTCTGCCGAAGGCTTCACCCATACGCAATAGTCCGTTTCACATCCGTCTTCGTGAACTTCGTGTTGCTGCACCGTCATCTCGGTGTCAACGGCGATCTCGTGCGTCTCCACTCGTGACGCTTCGTGAAACAACACGACGTTCTGCCCCGTACTGCTTGTCTGAGCCGACCCAAAGAGAATTCCATCCAATTTGAGATCCGCTCGGTTGCTCAGATACTCGGCCATTACTTGTGTCGGTAGGTATTCGAACGGCTCGTCACCCGGCAGGATTGGTCGGCTTATGACGGCCCCCAGCGATCTCAGGAATTTCCACCTCTTGAAAGCGTGAACGTCAGACGGATTAAAATATGTACCGCGTTTGTACGCCTTCTGCATCGCCTCGAAATCAAGCAGTCGAATCGGTCGAATAATCTCGAAGCGTCCGATCAGAACATCGCTTCCCACTGGTGGACGCACTTCTGCAATGGCCGTTTCCGAGTCCGTTGCACCGTAGAAGACCGAAATACCTTGTGGATTCATTCGTCCTGCGCGGGCTAATCGTGATGGCGGCGGCCCCACATTCTGCACGGGATACTTCAATGCTTCCTCTATCTCAGATCGAGTCAGAATTCGAGCTCGGAACAAATGCGTGATTTTCGTGCCCACTCCTGCGTGCTGGATAACTGAATGGGAATCTTTCGGCGACACTTCCTCAAGACCTTGGAATATCCGGGCGAAGACCTGTTCGGCTTTCGAATTGAAGTACCGCGACCGCGTCTCCATGCTCTCAACTAAATCGCGCCAATCATCCCAGAATTCGGAATCGTCGACTCCAGTCTCTTCGTATTGAGCAAGCTCGTCATAGCGGCTTTCCATACCCATTTGGGCTTCTTCGTGGTCGCAGTGGAAATAATCCAGGTGCGAACGGACTGCTTCTGCGACAGCCGCGTGAACGCACAGCAGATCAGCAATTACGTGTCCGACCTGTTCGCCGCCACGCTCCCATCCCATTTCGTGGGCCCAAGCCCACGACACATCGGGTTCACTCGAAGTGCGAACGAAGTGTTCTTCTATCACTGAGTGCAATCGATCTGCCAACCAATCGAGACTGCAACAGTTACCGGTCTTCCCACAGAAACTGCACTCTTCGGATTCTCCCTCTCGAATCAATTTCGCCAAATACGGCTCACCAACGCATTGGTGGCAAACAGCGTCGTCATCCATCGTAAACTTCCTTGCACTACAACCTTCGCACTTGTGAAAACAGCGGCGTGTCAGTCACCGAAGCCTGACGCCCTCAGTTTTTTGTATGTCTCGCCGTCGTGAACGGCAAACTAAGGGTCATGATCATCTCGGTGTTTGGGACGCTGAGCAATGAAGTCGGCGGCTTTCCCGACAATGGTTGCTGGCAACGGCTGTGTCACTGCGAAAACGAAGTCGTCAATTGGAATTCGTTGTGGCGACTTGCCAGATAAAGAAACGAAGCAGTCTCTTTCCCACACACGTTGCTGGCACTTCGATGTGGCATCGTTGGCCGTGGACACTGCGTCTCATGCCTCCCCTGCTAGGTTTTTCTGAATCGTATTTTGTCGCTCGCTGATTCGGCGCGATGTTTGCTGTGGGGTGAAGTCCACAACGACTGACTTCACTGCTGTGGAATCATTCATCACGATTGGGAAAGTGAAACCGTGAGCGCCACTCCCTCAAAGCCGATGCGTTTGTTGCTCGTTGAAGACGACGACGAGTTTCGCGAAACGTGTGCACTCTGGATGACTCGAAATGGCCACCATGTCGAGCAGGCGGCCAACGCGCACGACGGTCTGCACCTTTGTCTGCACAAGCAGTTCGATGTGGCGGTCGTCGATCTCAACATGCCCGGAATGTCGGGACTGGAAATGCTGGAACGGCTCGGCTCGGGCAACATCGACACGGAAGTCATCATGTTGACCGGGCAGGCAACGGTCGACACCGCCGTGCAGGCCATGAAGCTGGGGGCAACCGATTATCTCAGCAAACCGTTTCCGCTGCCGGAACTTGAGAAACGATGCTGTAACGCCTGGGAACGTGGGCGACTGAAAAAAGAGAACCAGCAACTCAAGGCGGTCATTGAACGCAGCCAACCTAAGGTGCGAATGATCGGTGACTCGCCGCAGATGCGCAACGTGCGGCGACTGATCGAGCGTGCCGGCCCCACCGACAAAGCCATCCTCATTCAGGGCGAAAGCGGAACTGGCAAAGAACTGGTCGCCCGAGACCTTCAGGCGTGCAGCCTGCGAAGTGACAAACCATTCGTGACGATCAACTGCGCAGCGTTGCCGGAACAGCTTGTCGAGAGTGAATTATTTGGTCATGAGAAAGGTGCCTTCACCGGTGCGACGGCCACAACTGCCGGTCTCTTTGAAGTTGCAGACGGTGGCACGATTTTCATTGACGAAATCGGAGAAATGCCGCTGGGTCTGCAGCCCAAACTGTTGCGAGTTCTGGAAGACGGCTCGTTGCGTCGAGTCGGCTCTCACCAGGAACGTCGCGTCGACGTGCGACTGATCGCGGCCACGAATCGTGACCTTTTAGAGATGGCTTCTGAGGGTAACTTTCGCGAAGACCTCTACTACCGCGTTAACGTTTTGACGATCGAACTTCCGCCGCTTCGTGATCGCACGGACGATGTTCCATTGCTGATTAAGCATATCCTCGGAAGCCATTGGACTATCACCGAGGGAGCCCGCGTCTCACTTGAGACTTATGGCTGGCCGGGCAATGTCCGACAGCTCATCAACGTGCTTAAGCGAGCGACAATCCTTGCAGAAAATCGTCGCATCGACATTGACGACTTACCGGGCGAAGTTGTTCGACCAGCTCGTCTCGATCGTTCACCGACGCAACAGCCGTCTTACGAGAAACTGGAAGACCTGGAGCGAGCACACGTCATTCGACTTCTGCGGCAACATTCCGGCAACAAGGCTCAAGCTGCAAGGTCCCTGGGAATTCACCGTCGAAAGCTGTACCGACTACTCGAGCGATTCAACATTCAGCCCGAAGAGATAAGCCCGCCATTTTCGAACACTGAAAGGAAGACGCCATGAGCTGGTTACCTAAGAAGACCGTGCTTGTCCCCACTGACTTCTCTGAACCGTCAGTTGATGCGGTCAACACCGCCCTGGACCTGGTCGAGAATCCATCCGACGTGCATGTGCTCTACGTGCTCGAAGAACTTGAGCACTCGGCACCAGCCGCGCTGTTTGGCGACTTCGACGAAGCATCTCGAAAGCAGCGTGCTGGAGAATTCCTTGACCAGTTCATCCAACGAAATGACATCAGTGGAGTGACCAAAGTCATTCGGATCGGCAACCCCGGCCTTGAGATCACCGAGTACGCTCGCGAGTCGAAGTCCGAGTTGATCGTCATCCCATCCCACGGTCATCACGGCCTCCGGCGCATCCTGTTAGGATCCGTCGCCGAACGAGTCCTGCGTCACGCTGCATGTCCAACACTGGTACTGCGCCGCGAGGATGCCGACTGAATTAGATATACTTTTTCGTCCGGCAGATCCACCGCCTGGATGTCTGATCCACCATTCATCGCGATCCGTGAGGGGATGATGCGCTAAATAGTTCATCGCGACGCAAAGGATTACTGACCGCTCCAGCAGCTGAATTGACATCAGAATCGTTCAACGATGTCGTGAGAAACGCGATTCACTCAACCGACAGACGCTTGTCAAATTTTTGAACGCACGCGTGACGCCACGTCGATCATTCTGATCGGTGCATTCCAGCAGATCGTTCAAGATATGCAATCAGTTTGATTCATCGGAGATTTCGCGTGGTGCCATCGGTCTACCGCGACCTGGAGTAGTTTGACGGTATCGAGCGTCGTAGCGTGGGGGCCTGTCGATGCCGACAGATCGCCTTCGATCTTCAGTTTTGTGATACTCGCGGGCCTGAAACGGTATGTAGCTGTCCTATCTTGAGATTGTAATCTGGGCCTGGCGCAGCGAGGGGAATCTGTTATCAGTCGCGGATGGACGGAATGGCGACGACAGAAACCGGTGACAAACGGGCGTTGAGCGTCAGTCGTAGCTGTCCAATTTTGGAATTGGAAACTGGGCCAGGCGCAGAGCGGGGGATCTGATATCAGTCGGGAATGGACGCAGAAACCCCGACAGGCACGAGTGACGGCGACGCGTTGCGCGTCGATGATCTCGTGGCGCTGGTGCGGCGACTGGAACAGACGATTGTCGAGTTGCAGGTCGAGAATGCGCGGCTCAAGGGGCAACTCGCAGATCGTGACGGGCAGCATCCGACGCAGCGGCTGGAGGACGAGTATTCTCTGGAAACTGAAGACAAACGCTCCGGCGGTCAGCGGCGGAAGAAGCAGAAGTCGTCTCGGCGCGGTCGACGCACGACCGAGGAGAAGCTGGCCGAGGCCGATCGCCACGA
>Ga0316208_1002466_pt1 | contig 15031 bp, 10 predicted proteins | sample 3monopyrite_MG_FD_204944 | JGI IMG/M metagenome (GOLD analysis project Ga0316208, IMG submission 204944) | Microbial mat bacterial communities from mineral coupon in-situ incubated in ocean water Damariscotta River, Maine, United States -... | ecosystem: Environmental > Aquatic > Marine >... | reverse complement strand
GAACCCAACACCTATGAAACCTACGAACCCAGCTCGAAGCACCGAACCCGCGAAGAACACACCGTCCGATAACTCCGTCTCGCTGATTGACCGTGCTGAGTCGTTGCGTGAGTCACTCCACGCGGCACTGGCCGACACCCGGAACCTGATCACAACACTCAAACAACAGCAGAAGACATCGCGATCGGTGCAGTCGGCGTTGAAGTCACTGCGACAGCTCGAAGCCCTTGAAGTCTGACAGTCAGCGTCTCATCACGGCCAGTTTACCAATCTCAACAGGAGGAACTTCATGCCCATGAAACTGAACGTGGGGCTCAGCCGGAAAGTCGGCGAGCCCAACTACGGGTCACGCGGTGCGAGCGTGAACCTGGAACTCGAACTCGACAACTCGCTGGTCGAACAACCGGAGCGTCTACGCGACCGCATCCGTCAGCTCTATCAATTGGCGGAGGCGTCTGTTGATGAGGAGCTGAATGGCACCGGCCAGCAGCCCGTCGGGAACAACGGCCATGGAGGCGATCACAACAACGGACACGGTGGCGGACTCGACCAGTACCGTGTCAGTCATCAAGGCACTGGAAACGGTAATGGCCAGCGTCAACCCGCCAACGGACACGGTCCACGGCAGGCGACCAGTTCCCAGGTCAAAGCGATTCACGCCATCGCCGGGCGTAACCGCATCGACGTGGGGCGGCTGGTGCAGGATCGCTTCAACGTGCAGCGTCCCGACGATCTGTCGATTTCCGACGCCAGCACGCTGATCGACGAACTCAAGTCGGCACAGACCGGAGTGTCGCGATGATCGCCACCGTCGATCAACGCGACTCACCACTCAGCGTGGTCGGCAAGAAACGTGACTATGTCTCGCACTCGGCCATCACGACGTACCAGCAGTGTCCGCTGCGTTACCAGTTCAAATACGTCGATGTCCTGCCCGAGACCGTCGTGTCGTCCGCCCTGATCTTCGGCGGAGCCATCCACTCAGCACTGGAGTTTCACATCACCGAGCGGCTGTGTGGAAACGAGCCACCATCGCTGGACCAGCTATTGGATGCCTTTCAGGGAGCGTGGCGTGGGCGAACTCCAGAACAACAAGACATTCGCTTCGGCAAGGGCGAGGACCACAACTCGCTCAGTGCTCTTGCCGACCGGATGCTCACCGCCTTCCTCGCCACACCTGACGCCACATCCGACGACACCGTCATCGGAATCGAAGAAGAGTTACGCGGGGAACTGATCCCCGGCGTGCCAGATCTGCTGGCCCGTATCGACCTGCTCACGACTACCAGCGACGCACTGGTCATCACTGACTTCAAAACAGCTCGCAGTCGCTGGTCGCAGGGGCAGGCCGAAAACTCGTCATCACAACTGCTGCTCTACAGCGAACTCGCCCGACGCCTGCTGCCGGACAGGGAAGTCCGGCTGCGTTTCCTCGTACTGACCAAAACCAAGACCCCAACCGTCGAATCCTTCGACGTCGACGTCAGTCAGCATCGGGTTCACCGCATCACCAAAGCCGTTGAACACACCTGGCGAGCGATCGAAGCCGGTCACTTCTACCCGGCCCCCAGTCCCATGAACTGTCCAACGTGTCCGTTCCGGTCTGAGTGCAATGCCTGGACCGGCGACTGATCTCACACACGCAGCCTGTTGCATCAGGCTGAAGCAGTTCGTGATTCACTGATCTGCTCACCGGCCACGCTCAACTCACGGAATCGTGATCCTGCGATTCCTGAGTTGGGCATGGCCACTTCCTGCCATGTTTCTGGAAACGGATCTTTTTTAGCTATCAGAGATACTCGGACGATGGATTGTTGTGTTAATCCGCGACGCATCCGCAGCAGCTGGGTACCCGAACATTCCATCTGTTGCAGCAGTCTACGCACGAATGCGATCTGTTGGTTACAGCATGATTTAGGACCGTGAAATCATCGGAATGGCGAATCCTGACTCTGAAGTTTTCAAAAACAGTGGGTTTACCCCGATTCCACGTTTACCGGATTAGGCCGCGTACAGATAAAACGGCACAGGTTGGGCTTCGTTCTTGACTGTTAGCTTCTGTGGTCGTAGTTTCACGGTCACGGCCCGATGAAAACACGATGCGTGATGCTGCTTCTGGATGCCGTGATCCGTATTAGGCCGCGTACGAGGTAATCCAGCAAAAGCCGCGTCCACGGAATTACAAGTTCGTCGGAATTGTGGAGCGATGGCATGACGGATGATTTCTATGCGGTTCTCGGCATCAGTTCGACGGCCACTCCCGAAGAAATCAAATCAGCCTACCGACGCAAGGCGCTTCAGTGTCATCCCGATCGCGGTGGGTCACACATCCAGATGGTACAAGTTAATCTGGCATACGAGATTCTTTCCGATCTTGACCGTCGAAGAACGTATGACGCCGCAAGAAGCAGCACTAGTGGTACGTCAACGCAAGAAGCCGCCTCACGTGACGCACACGCCGCAAGAGCAAATGCAGAGAATTACCCGAAGAGATGGAGTGACTTTGAAGTTTGGCTAAGTCACCTTACCGGCGATTTTGCAAAAGCCAACCACGGATCACGGGTTGACGGATTTTACGGATTTAGATATCCGACTGTGACGAACAGTGTTTCCGGTTGGATATTTATTGGCTTTGGCATCGCCGTTGTCGAGATTATCGGAGTGGCTTTGTTTAGTTCATCTAAACCACCGATGAACTGGGTGCTTTTTACTAAACTCATCTTTTTTCTCGGCCTAGGCGGTGCATGGATCGGTGCTGGAGTCCACCGCGCAATCGGCAAATCCATCCGAACGGTGAATGGTCAGACGCAGTCTGCCGACGAACGAACTTCCAATCCTGAACCTCACGCGAAAGACCACGTCGTTAAGTGCGAAAAATGTGGCCAAAAGCTGCGACTTCCAGTCTCTCAGGGAGACGTGACTGTGACGTGCCCTTCGTGTCGAAATCAGTTTTCGACTCAGACCTAAACTTGGACCAAGAATTTGCCAAGCGGCGACGAAATCGGGTAAGGGCGGCCATCTCTGACCGCCCTCCCCACACCACCTGGCATGCGGGGCCGCACCAGGCGGTTCAACGAAGCGGAGCAAGTTGAGCCCAGAGACTCTTCAGACTGATCAGTCCCTGCTCCTGCAACCACGCGTTCGTCATTCCAAAACACACGGCGATGGTCTTGGCCATGTGCCAGTAGCCCTTGCGGCTCTTCCCGTGACGGATGGCCTGACGACGCGACACGCCTACGGGAAGAACGCTTTCGGCAGTTGAGTCTCGGCGATCGAAACTTGGCGTTCCGGATTCCATAAGGGCGTAACACCGAAGCAGTTGACTGGGCTTTTTGTGATCCAATAGAGGACCCAGCACACCCGACACACCCCGCACGGCAAGTGGATGGCGAGTCGCAGGGAGCCGTCTCGCTTCGACACCCATACCTATCGGGAACGCGTAATACGGCTGCCAAAAGAAATGGCGAACGCCCAGATACGTCGTGAAAAATGGGGTTTTCGATGTCGAGAGGTCTACCGAGCAGGCGACTCAAGGACAGGCCGCAAGCCGATGTTGCCGCTGCGGGTTCCAGGCTCGTAACTCTGCCGCCAATCGGAAGCCGCAGAAAATGGCGGGTTGGAACATCACCGTTCTTCGCTGTTGCTGTCTGACGGACCACTGCAAAATCGCCGTCGTTGATGGGGGCAACGCTCGACGGCCATTACCGTGAACGCGCTATAGCGAATTGATCACCGGGCGGCGTCCTTACTCATCCAGCTTCGTTGCTGATTTGTTCACATCCGTGTACCGTCTGGATTCATTGGGATTGGCATACATGGAGACGGACAACAGATGGGATCAGGCAGCACTACGGCGGACAGTTCGCCAGGCCAGGCGGCGAAGAAGGTGGCTAAGCTCACGCTGGCGGGGCTGGAGACCAGGCTCTTCAAAGCCTGTGACATTCTCCGTGGCAACATGGACGCCTCGGAGTACAAGGAATATATCTTCGGTGTCCTGTTCCTGAAGCGGATCAATGACCAGTTTCAGGCTGACCGGGCCGGGTTTCGTGCTGAGTACGAAGCCAAAGGATTGAAGCCGGAGCTGATCGAGAAGCAGTTGGCTAACCCGGACAAGTACGACTTCTTCATCCCTGACGATGCGGCCTGGGAGTATGAGAAGGAGAACGGGCAACTTGACGGTATTGCTCACCTGAAGACCGCTATCGGTTCAGGACTCAACAAGGCTCTGGCGGCACTGGAAGACGCCAACCCTGACACCTTGCAGGATGTGTTGAAAGATCAGATCAATTTCAACCGCAAAGTTGGTCAGCGAACCCTGGACGATCGGACGTTGCAGGAGTTCATTGGGCACTTCAACGAGATTCCGCTGGCCAATGACGACTTCGAATTCCCCGACCTGCTGGGTGCTGCTTACGAGTACTTGATCAAGTACTTCGCCGACAGTGCCGGGAAGAAGGGTGGCGAGTTCTATACGCCTGCTGAAGTCGTCCGCACGATGGTGCAGATCATCCAACCTGCTGAGGGCATGAGCGTCTACGATCCGACTGCCGGTTCAGGCGGCATGTTGATCCAGGCCAAGTCGTACATCGACGAAATCGGTGGGGACTCCCGCAACCTGGAGCTGGCCGGACAGGAACTCAACGGGGGCACCTGGTCTATCTGTAAGATGAACCTGATCCTGCACGGCATCAGGAACACCAGGGGCATCAGGAACGGGGATACGCTGCGGGAACCGCTGCATCAGGAAGGCGGCGAGATCAGGAAGTTCGACCGGGTAATCGCCAATCCACCGTTTGCTCAGAACGCTCCCAAGCGGGCGGACATGAATTTCCCGGAACGGTTCCACACGATCACGACCGGCAAGAAAGCCGACCTGATGTTCGTGCAGCACATGGTCGCCTCGTTGAAGAGCAACGGAAAGATGGCGGTGGTGATGCCGCATGGTGTCCTGTTCCGAGGCGGTGAGGAAAAGGAGTGCCGTAAGAAGTTCATTGAGGATGGCATTCTGGATGCGGTGATCGGCCTGCCGCCCGGACTGTTTTACGGGACCGGCATCCCCGCCTGTGTGCTGGTGATCAACAAGGACGGAGCCAGCCAGCGGGACAGTGTGCTGTTCATCAATGCTGACCGGGAATTCCGCAGCGGCAAGAACCAGAACACCCTGCGGTCCGAAGACATCGAGAAGATCACCAACGTCTATCAGGATCAGCTCGAAGTCGACAAGTATTCCCGGCTGGTTCCCCGGTCAGAGCTGGAGCAGGAAGACTTCAATCTGAATATCCGGCGGTATGTCGATAACAGCCCTCCGCCAGAACCTCATGACGTGCGTGCTCACCTGAACGGTGGAGTTCCCGTTCCTGAAGTCGACGCTTTGCAGGTTTATTTTGACAACTACGCAGGAGTCCGGGAGCTGTTGTTTCAGGACCGCGACCAGGACTACTGTGACTTCAGCTCGGCCATCACGTCGAAAGACGACGTCAAGCCATTGATCGAATCAGCCGACGGTCTACAGAGCCGTAACGCTGCGTTTCATGCAGCATTGGATGGCTGGTGGTCGAGCAACGTGGCGTTCATCGAAGACCTGCCGAACACGGGGAAAGTGTTCGCGTTACGGCGTCAGTTCCTGGGCAGCATCGCCGACGCTCTGGCCGATCAGGGTATGCTCGGCCTGCACCAGATTCGTGGGGCGTTCGCGTCGTACATGAATGATCTGGCAGCGGACTTCAAATCGATTGCTGCCAGTGGCTGGGGGGCAGAGCTGATTCCTGAGCAGGACATTCTGGAGTCACAGTTCCCCGAAGTCCTGGAGAAGATCGAACAGGAGCAGGCTCGCATTGCGGAGCTGGAGGCATTGTTCGCGGCCGCCAGTGCAGCGTCTGACGATGAGGAATCCGAAGACGACGAAACCGGTGACGACGACGGTACCGGCGTGTTGCCCAAAGCCAGAGTCAAGCTGCTGAAAGATGAGAAGAAGGAACTGAACGCCGACATTAAAGCGATGAAGAAGCAGGTCAAGGAAATGCGGAAAGAGTCCGACCGGCTGCAGGAGAGCAGCGGCAGCGACCTGAAAACCAACACACTGCGTGCCGAAGCCAGCGACACGGAATCAGAGAGTCTGGCTCATTACGAACGTGTGCAGGAGATCGACGCGGAGCTGGCTCGACATACGAAGCTGGAAACCGAACTCAAGAAACTCAAGGCCAACATTCGGGAGGTTGAGAAACAGAAGGACGAACTGGTTGAAGCCGCCAGGGCGAAGATCACCCCGGACGAAGCCCGGCAGTTAATCCTGGAGCGACTCCAACGCCTGTTGACCGAGCAGTACGACAGCTACCTGCGGCAGCGTGAGTTGATTGCTGCGGTGGAGAACCTGCACAACAAATACGCCGTCACCGTGAAGCAGGTTTTGGCCGAGCGTGATGCCATGGCGGACCAGCTCAATCAGTTCCTGGTGGAGTTGGGCTATGAGTGACGAACCGCGAGATCGACCGTGGAGCCATCTACGTCTGGGTGATATTGCCAAGCTGATCACAAAGGGGACAACGCCGAATCACCTGGGCTTCGACTACCAAGACAACGGAATTACGTTCCTCAAAGTCGAGTGCATCTCAGGTGCAGGTGGGTTCATTCCTACTCGATTCGCCTACATTGACGGGGCTTGCCACAACGCTTTGCTGCGATCACAACTTCAAGTTGGCGATTTACTCTATTCGATTGCGGGAGCTTTGGGCCGACGAGCAATCGTGTACGGTGCGATCTTACCTGCTAACACGAACCAGGCACTGGCGATCATCAGGCTGGGCCTTGAGGCCAACCTTGACCGTCAGTATCTCTTTCATTTCTTGGTCAGCCCCCAAATTCGTAATCAAATTGAGCGTTTCGCAGTACAGTCAGCCCAAGCGAACCTCAGTCTGGCGAACGTAAATGACTTTGTTATCGATGCTCCACCGCTCCCCGAGCAGCGAAAGATCGCGTCAATCCTGACGACGGTGGACTCGTTGATCGAGCAGACGGAAGCGTTGATCGAGAAGTACCGCCGGGTCAAACAGGGGATGATGGCCGACCTGCTGAGCCGAGGCGTCGACTCCGACGGCAAGCTCAGGCCCACCCAGCAACAAGCACCAGAGTTGTACAAGCAGTCTGAACTCGGATTCGACTCGCTCCCGATCGACTGGGAAGAAGGCACTATTGCTGACTTCTGCGATCTACACAATTCCCTGCGGTTCCCGATCTCAGAAGAAATCCGATCCTCGATGCAGGGGGAGTACTCATATTACGGACCGACTGGCATTCTTGATTACATCAACGAGTATCGAGTCGAGGGCCGTTACGTTTTGATCGGAGAGGATGGTGATCACTTCCTGAAGTTCGATCGCCAGAAGATGACCATCGTGATAGAGGGGCGGTGTAACGTGAACAACCACGCTCACATTCTGAGTGGCCGCATCGGCTGTACAACGGACTGGATCGATGCGTTCTTTTCTCATCGCGACATCACGTTGCATGTCACACAGCAAGGAGCAGGACGCCTGAAACTCAACAAAGCGTCACTCCTAGAGATGCCGATGCTGGTTCCGCCAGAGCCTGAGCAGCAAGTCATCTGCCGCCGAATTCGTGAAATCGTACAGCGGATTCAGTCAGAGGAATCTGGCCTCGCCAAACTCCGCACGCTCAAGACCGGCCTGATGCAGGACCTGCTCACCGGCAAGGTGCGGGTGAAGGTCGACGAAGCTGAGGAGGCTCCAACAAGTGGCTAATCTTCCAATCAACATTGAAGACCTCTTGCGACAGAAAACGGTCGAAAGTGATCGAATCGAATACAAGTCAGGGTGGAATCCGGCAGCCATCATGCGGACTCTGTGTGCCTTTGCCAATGACTTTGAAAATCGTGGCGGGGGCTATGTTGTCATTGGTCAGGATTGCGATTCGAATGGTCAACCGATCTTCCCCCCTACCGGCCTGAATGATAATCAGCTCGATCCCATTCAACAGCAGCTTCTCGGACTTTGTGGACTGATACAGCCGCCGTACTTCCCGATCCTTAGTCTGGAGAAATTTGACAGCAGGAATCTGATCGTGCTGTGGGCTCCGGGCGGCCAGAATCGCCCGTACAAAGTTCCTCGGGATGTGCTCGCTAAGAAAAAGGAGTACCACTACTACATCCGACGATATTCCAGCACAGTTCAAGTCAAGGAGAATAGCGACGATCAACGAGAGTTGCTGAGCTTGACGGCTACCATCCCGTTTGATGATCGGCAGTGCCCGGCAGCAAGTGTTGACGATCTGAGACTGCCGCTGATTAAGGAGTATCTAAAGGAGATAGGCAGCAGTCTCGCTGATGCAGAAAGTCTTTCGCTGCTCGATGTTTGTCGCCAGATGAATATCGTCGATGGTGGCGACGAGTTCGTCAAACCCCGCAACGTTGGTGTCCTGTTCTTCAACGAAGAACCGAAGCAGCTGATTCCCGGTTCTCAGATCGACGTGGTGATCTTTCCCAGGGGTGCGGGCGGTAACGAACTGCTTGAGAAGACTTTTCATGGTCCGATCCATGAGCAGGTGCGTTCAGCATTACGTTACATCCAGAATGAAGTGATTCGAGAATTAGTCGTGAAACGGGAGGACCAGGCCGAGGCCATTCGATTGTTCAACTATCCGTTTCAGGCCATTGAGGAATCGCTTGTCAACGCAATCTACCACCGCAGCTACGAGCAAACGGATCCTGTCGAAGTACGAGTGCATCCTGATCGAATTCAAATCGTCAGCTATCCAGGCCCTGATGCTTCCATTCGAATTGAAGCCCTGAATGGCGAAAATATCGTTGCACGACGATATCGTAACCGCCGGATCGGCGACTTTCTGAAGGAACTGAACTTGACGGAAGGTCGTTGTACGGGAATCCCAAAGATGCGAGCTGCGATGGCTGGAAACCTGTCTCCACCACCGAATTTCGTAACCGATGATGGGAGAACGTATTTCTTTGCTGAGCTTTTGATTCAGCCAGATGTGGCAAGAGTCGGCAGCAAGTCTGAAAAGACGCCTGAGGAGATGCCCGAGAAGTTGACCGAGACTGCATCTTCGATTCTGAAGTTTCTTGGCGATGGGCCACGCAGTCGGATGGAGCTGGCTAATCTCTTAAAGATTAAACATGAAAGTGGCAGTATCGCACGGGCTTTGCGATCGCTACTGAAGAGCGAACTGGTGGAATTGACGATTCCCGAGAAACCCACCAGTCGGAATCAACGGTATCGACTTACAGGGCTTGGAGAGAGCTTTCTCAAGAGATAGGGCCAGAGATAAGGCCAGAGATAAGGCCAGAGATAAGGCCAGAGATAAGGCCAGAGATAAGGCCAGAGATAAGGCGTTGAGGGGTGGGCTCATTTGTCTAAATTTGTTTTCGGAACGGGTAATATTATCCCAAAGTGTCCGAGAAAAAGGTAGCGGTGCAAGGGCTTGCACCGGAGCGAGTACGGTTGTCTCCCTGATGGGCCGCACGCAATGTCGGAATACAGCTACGTCGAAAAGCCGTTCCTCGATCAACTGGCCGCACTGGACTGGGACGTCATCGACCAGGGACTCGGCATCCCGCAGGACCCTGCCGCCAGCCATCGCAGCAGCTTCCGTGATGTGGTTCTGCGTGACGACTTCCTTGATGCCGTCCGCCGCATCAACACAACGGACACGGGCCAGACATGGCTGACCGATCACCAACTGGATGAGTTGCTCGGCCAGATTACCGGGCAACCCGGCAACAGCCTGCTGGCTGCCAACGAAGCCATACAGCAGCTCCTGTATCGAACTCAGGTCGATGAGAACGGCGTCACCGGCGAAGAGTACCCGGACGTCAAGCTGATCGACTTTGAGCATCCTGAGCGAAACAGCTTTCTGGCGATCAACCAGTTCCGCATCGACACGCCCGGCACCGGCAAGGAATTCATCATTCCGGACATCGTGCTGTTCGTGAACGGCCTGCCGCTGGTCGTCGTGGAGTGCAAGGACCAGAACGTCTTTACCGCCAATCCGATGACCGAAGCCTTCAAGCAACTGATGCGGTACAGCGATCAGCGGCAGGAGACTCATGACGCCGGACTCCATGAAGGTGAAGCCCGGCTGTTTCACACCAACCAGTTCGTGATTCGCACCGACGGCGACCATGCTGAGTTCGGTTCGATCAGTGCGACCGAAGAAGAGTACTTCTATCCGTGGCGGGACATTCACCCGGAGAAGTACCGGCAGTACACGCCGCCACTGAGTAATGAACGCCCCCAGGAAATGTTGATCCAGGGGATGCTGCCGAAAGAAACGCTGCTGGACATGATGCGAACCTGCACCGTGTTCATGGACGCCGGTAAGGCTCGCATCAAAATCGTGTGTCGCTATCAGCAGTACCGGGCCACCTGCAAGATCATCGAGCGTCTACGGACTGGTCAGACGCCGGATGATCGTAGCGGTGTCGTGTGGCACACGCAGGGTTCGGGTAAGTCACTGACGATGGTGTTTGTGATCCGCAAACTGAGGATGTGTGACGACCTGAAAGACTTCAAAGTCTGCCTGATCAACGACCGGCGATCCCTGGAACAACAACTGACTGAGACCGCGAAACTGACCGGTGAAAAACCCACCGTCATCAACAGTACGGAAGAACTTCGACAGAAGCTGTCGACCACGTCATCGAACCTGAACATGGTGATGGTCCACAAATTTCAGGAAGGTAAGGGCCAGACGCTGCCGGACTACCTGGACAGCGTGCTCGACATACCCGTGTTCGAGAACTTTGGAGTTGTCAATTCGTCGCCTCGGGTTCTGCTGATGATCGACGAAGCTCACCGCACACAGGGTTCTGATGCCGCTGGCAGCCTGAGCGACAACCTGTTTGGAGCCTTTCCTCAGGCCACACGGCTGGCCTTTACAGGGACGCCTCTGATCCGCGTGAAGGGCAGTAAGAAGACTGTCGACCGGTTCGGCGACTACATCGACAAATACAAGCTGCAGGACGCTGTGGCCGATGGAGCGACGGTTCAGATTCTGTACGAAGGGAAGACAGCGCTTACCGGCGTAGACGACAAAAACACGTTTGACGCCAAGGTCGACGCCCTGGCCCAACAGCATGTCACGTCACAGCTTAGGACCAGTGAGAACATCCAGACGCTGAAGAAGATCGCCAGCCGGGATGGTCGACTTTTCGATGATCTGGTCCAGGAACGCACTGAAGAAGAGGTCGCTGCACTCAAGCAGAAATGGGGTACCAGCGACGACCTGCTGGAATCAGAAGAACGGATCAAGGCCATCGCCGTCGATATGGTGGACCACTACGTCGACCAGATCATGCCGAACGGCTTCAAAGCCCAGGTCGTCTGCTCATCCAAGCTGGCTGCCACGAGATATCGCGAGCAGATTGAGCTGGCCATTGCCGCCCGACTGGCTACCGAACAGGCCAAGCCTGAGTGGTCGACGGACCTGACTGAAGCTGACCGGGCAAGCTGCCGGGACGAACGACTTTGCCAGAGGGTCAGCTTTCTGCAAGTGGCGGTAGTGATCTCATCCGACGGCACCAATGAGCCAGCCACGGTGACCGAAGCCCGGAAACATGCTCGTGAAGTGAACGCTGTCACCAACTTCAAGAAAGCCTTCAACTACGACGACCCCGATCAAGCCAACACGGGCATCGCCTTTCTGGTGGTCTGTGACATGCTGCTGACCGGGTTTGATGCTCCCATTGAGCAAGTCATGTACATCGACAAGAAGGTCAAATATCACAACCTGCTGCAAACCATTGCCCGAGTTAACCGGGTCGCGAAGGGGAAGCAGCGAGGCTACATCGTCGACTACATCGGACTGACTCATCACCTGAAGGAAGCCCTGTCGATCTACGGCGGCGACGATCAGAAGGACCTCGAAGATTCCTTCACGGATATCACCGTCGAACTGCCCGTTCTGGAAGACCGTTACCGCCGCTTACTGAACCTGTTCGAAGACGGCGGCGTGACGACCATCGAGAAGTTCGTCAATCAGTCGACCAGCGACGCTAAAGAGAGCTACCAGATTCTGGAAGCGGCCATCGTACTGATGAAGGACCTGAAGCAACGATCGAACTTTGAGGTGTTCCTGAAGCAGTTCATGCAGAGCATGGACATCATCCTTCCCCGCGTTGAGGCTCACCCTTACCTGATTCCCGTCAAGCGGTTCGGCTACATCATGCACCGGGTCAAGGAACGCTACAAAGACGATTCGTTGTCGATCTCCAGTGCTGGTGAGAAGGTGCAGAAGATCATCGACGAGCACCTCATCAGCCTGGGCATTGACCCGAAGATTCCCCCGCTGGAACTGATGTCAGACCAGTTCATTCAGAAGCTGGATGAGAACAAGTCGCCCGAGGCCAAGGCCAGCGAGATGGAACACGCCATCCGCAAACACAATAAGATTCATTTCGATGAAGACCCGGCATTCTATGCCAGGCTCAGTGAGAAGCTGGAAGCCGTCATCCAGAAGCACAAGGAGGACTGGGACGAGCTGTGTGCCGAGCTGTTCGACATCCGGGCAGAGGTCGAAGACGGTCGTAAGGACGATATTGAAGGCGTCGACGCCAAAGCCGCACCGTTCTACGACCTGATGGGGAAAATCGCCTTTGGAGACACAGGCTTCCCGCCAGATCATCTTGACGCCGCTAAGCAGCTTGTCGCCGACATCATGACGGAGCTGGCAAAGACGATCGACATCATCAACTTCTGGAGCAACATGCCCGAAGTTAGCAAACTTCGTGGACAACTGACGGACACGCTGTTGTTCTCAGGAATTGACGAAGTCGCCGACAATGCCAGTCAGATCGTGACCGACATCACGGCACTGGCGAAGCAGCGTCACCAGGATATCGTGGGATGAGTCAGACCTACAAAGACATCACGTTTACTCTGACGAAAAGCGACCGTAAGACCGCCAGCATCTACATCGAGCGGGACGGTCAGGTGTCTGTTCTGGTGCCGAAGACGCTGACGGATGTTGAAGTCACCAGGCTGATCGAGACCAAACGCCGCTGGATTTATCGCAACCTGGCGGAATGGCAGGACACGAATGCAACTCGGATTCGTCGCCAGTTCGTCAGCGGCGAAGGATTCCTGTACCTCGGTCGGTCCTACCGCCTGAAGCTGGTCGAAGAGCAGTCAGAGCCGTTGCTTCTCAAGGACGGTTACTTCTGCCTGAAGTCGGATGACGGAGCGTTACAGGACCCCTCTGCGGCGTTCAAGGCCTTCTACAAGGCCAAGGGGCAGAAACGGATCGGTGAGCGTGTCGAGCACTACAGCGACCGGATGGGCGTAGAACCGGCAGGTCTGCGGATTCTGGAACTGAAGAACCGCTGGGCGTCCTGTACTCCGGAAGGCCGGTTGAACTTTCACTGGAAATGCATGATGGCCCCGGCCACGGTGCTGGACTACATCGTGGTCCACGAACTGGCTCACTTGAAGTATCTCAACCACACCAGAGCCTTCTGGAATCTGGTCGACAAGGTGCTGCCGGACTACCGGGAACGCAAGGAATGGTTGCGGCAGAACGGGGCCGGGATGGACCTGTAGGCCGGGCATTGAATCTGGGGCAGGATGCAGTGCTGCCGAACGAGTTGAACTTTCGATTGTCGTTCAACGACGGGGGCAGGTAATTACGGGAGTGGCTTCGGCAACAGTCGGTCGTTGTTCACCGGATGACGCTGTGACGCAGCTAGAGGTGGCGGAGGGCGTCGCCCTGTTCGTGGAGGGAAGAAGCTGACGAGGGAGTGCGAACAGTGCTAACTTGGTGCTAACTTTCAGGAAGTTAGCACTAGGTTAAATACATGGTAAATAAGGACTTACAGTAATGGAGTGCTAACTTTCAAACTTATGGTCATAAACTATTCTGAAAAGATTCCTTCTATAATCTACCAGAAAAGAAGATTGGCCGAAAAGTCTGAAGTTCGCACTCAGCATTCGTAAGATGTTGTCATCAAAGGTACTTACGTTGGTGCGAACTTTTCAAAGTCAGCACCAAAGTTAGCACCATCTGCTTCATTCACTCCGCGTCGAGCGACGTCTGCAGGTCTCTAATCTTCCGCTGCAGCGACTTCAGCTCTTTGGCGATCTCGCTCCGCATCACCTCGTCCTCTTCCAGCTGCACGTCCAGCCAGCGACTCCATGACCAGAGCGTCTGACTTAGCTTCTGCTCAAAGTTCTTTCCCCCGACGTACTTCGGTGGCCTGCCTGCCGCCTTCCGACGTCCCTGCAACGCCAGGATCTCAGCCTGCAGCAGGTGGGACGACCATTTCTGCTTGATGGCCTGGCGGGTCAAGGCGTCCCGTTTCCTGCCTTTAGAAATGCTGATCAGCTTGATGAAGTGGGTAATCGTGAGGCTAAACCCGGCTTTCCGGAACTCACGGAACCACTGGTTCAACTCAGATTTGCTGTAACCGGTCTCTGGATTGGCCATCGCTCGGAGTTTTCGGACTGTTTCCCCATTGATGTCGAACTCGATTGCCATCTTATCAATGGCGTCGAGCGGTGATCTTTGGCCGCATTTCTTCAAGATCTGTTTACCGATGTCGTAACAACTCGTGATCTTTTTGATCCTATCTTCAACCTGTTTCGCTGACGACGTTTTGGCCATATTTGCCCCATTTCTTGAATTCGTTGCTCTTCATTGATCGGCTTTTTTTGGTACAATTATTAAAATCCGGATTTAAAAATGTGGGACATTTTCAAAAGTAGTCCAAGGTGGCATGGGAAACCAGAGGCAGCGACAAGCAGTATCTTTATCTAAGCGAACGTCTGTCGGACGGCCGCATCCGTAAAAAGTACATCGGCACCGGCCTGTTAGCCGAAGTCGAGTCATTGTGGCTGGAGCGAAAAGCTGCGGTCCGACGCCAGCTGGGTGAAGAACGACAGCGGACTGCTGCTGCGGAATCCCTGCTCAAGCGTAAGCGTTCTATCTGGCCATGTTGACACGGGAGCTAACGTGGTGGGTTTCTTTCCCCTTTCAGGAGAACCCCATGCCGAGAACTCCCAGTCCGGAA
>Ga0316208_1002465_pt1 | contig 15037 bp, 5 predicted proteins | sample 3monopyrite_MG_FD_204944 | JGI IMG/M metagenome (GOLD analysis project Ga0316208, IMG submission 204944) | Microbial mat bacterial communities from mineral coupon in-situ incubated in ocean water Damariscotta River, Maine, United States -... | ecosystem: Environmental > Aquatic > Marine > Coastal... | reverse complement strand
CGGTCTAATCAAGTTTTAATTGCCAAATTGAATCTCTTCTTAGGAGAAGAGAACAATACGATTGAAAAGGTGCAACAGGGTTTTCTTAATTTTTTTGCTGAAAAAGGTCACGGAATTACCGTCAATGAAATTGATGAAGTCATGAATTACAAGCATCCAGATTTCGAAATTAACACCCACCGTATTGTGGTGAGAGGCAATTTTAAAAACACACTGACGTTTATCTATAATATGGAAAAAGAATTTACGCTAGCTAAAATTTTAAACCTAGAATTTGAATTTAAGCGCAATTCTATGGATGAAGATAAAGCATTATTTACTACCTTACTCATTCAAAACTTTTTAAAATAAATTATGAGAATACTTTTTATACTTTCCCTTGTCACAATTTCTGCTATTAGTTGTAAAGAAATCATTGCAGAAGACATAACAGCGAAGATGCCTGTTATTATTCTTCCAGCAGTTAATGACACTGTTCAAATAAATCCTGTTCACTTTAAGTGGAATGAAATTCAGGGTGCAACAAAATACCACCTAATGGTCGTTTCCCCTAGCTTTTCAGGTATTAATTCTTACTGGCTTGATACCTTGGTAATAGGAACCGACTTCTTTTATTCTCTAGATTCTAATGAATATGAAATGAGGCTTTCAGCGGTAAACAATGGTTACATATCCGACACCGTTGGTCCAATTAAATTTTGGGTAGGAGTGCAGTCTGTCTCAACATCAGGAAATGTTGTCTTAACTGCTCCAGTCGATCTACTTTACACCAATTTAGTATCTATGAGTAACCAATTTCAATGGTCCGCGCTAACAGGGGCAACCAGTTATCAATTTGAAATTAGACAAGGTACTGATTTTGCTACAGGTACAATTTTAGAAATTCAAAACAATATTTCCACCAATGTTTATACTTCTGGGTTAACCTTCGCAGAGGGAGAGTATCATTGGGGAGTTAAAGCATACTTCAGCAATGGTTCAAGCACAAATTATACGACAAGAACTCTATTGATAGACGATACACCACCAAACATAGCTGTTTTGTCAACTCCAATAGACGTTTCAATTGTCAGTCCTGGAAGTGTTTCGTTTACATGGAATAATGGAACAGATTCAGGAGTTATACAATCTTCTGTTTTCTCATTTATAGAGATAGCAACTGATTTGGCCTTCACTTCCATTGTTTATTCTAACACGCTACAAGCAAGTGCTGATGTATCAACACTAGCCGCGGGAAATTATTATTGGCGTGTAACCAACACCGATGATGCAGGAAATACTGCTGGTCCTTCCTCCACTTTTCAAGTGACAGTTCTTTAATGAAAGGAAAGAAGTGGACATATTTTTTATTGATCCTTGTCGCTGTTATATGGTATCGAGCTTTTTTTCTAATAAAAGGAAATTTGCTTAATGAAGATATTCAAATTGTTAGCCCTAATGTTGCGGATAAAACATTCTCTCCCGTTGTACGAGATACTTTTTTACTGCTCGCTAATTACAAAGATCCTTTTGGAGAATCAAAGAGCGGAAAAAGGAGTCTACTAAATACTACTTTTAATAATAACAATAATAAAAGGCCGCCGATAAAATCGAATATAAAACCTGTTTCAGTATTTAAATGGCCTTCTGTTAAATATTATGGAATGGTTAAGAAAACGGCTTCTAAAAAAGCTCTTGCCATTGTTACAATAGATGGGATCCAGCTTATGGGAAGATCTGGGCAAGAACTCTTTGATGGGTTTTTTCTAAAAGAAATTCTTCGAGACTCTGTTTTAATTTCAAACAAAAATAGAAGGAAGTATTTTTTGAGAAACTGATGCCATTAAATCAATATTTCTTACCTTAGAAACATTTGATCATAATTTATGATTATAAAAATTGCATCATTGAATTACCTTTAAAGAAAAAGATAAAAGAATTTTGAGTAATTGATTATATTGTTAATTTTACAACATTACTATTAATAGATAATTTCTCCAGTTGTCGTAAGGTATTGCTAATTAGCATGGAGTGATTGAAAAAGTTAAATAAGGTTAGTAACACATTTATGAAAAATCTTTTTATTCTACTTGTCTTCTTTGGGGTTAGTTTTTTGGGCAACGCACAATTTATTGTTACTCAAGACACAACTCACCGTTTAAGTAATCAAGTTACGTTTTCTTATTCCATTGCAGGGGACTTAACCTTGATAGACTCTTTGAGTATTCATTTGATTTCAACAGACAACGGCGATACACTGACACTTTTTAATGGCGTTTATGTTGTTGAAGAAGACGACCCTTCTATTTTTGAATTGTTTGATTTTAATGAAGACATCAATACAATAAATTTACAACTCGGAACATATGAGACATCTACTTATAGAGCCACGATACACGTTCATAAATTAGACGGTATTTTAGAAGAAACGATTTTTAATTAAATGTAGAATATGCACTTTAAACTCCCTTTTTTAACCACTTTATTTTTACTTATAAGTTGGTTTGGGATTTCTCAAACTTCCTTTCCTGTTGATTGGATCATGGTTAGAAATATTGATTTTGTTAATCAGACAATTACTAAAACAGCTAGCAGTAATGGCGTTGGTCTCGCACAGTCAAAACAAGTTCTCTTTGGGGAGGGTCAAAGCAATGTTTTAACGGGCTCTTTTTCTTATACAACGAATAATACTGTTGATTTAAAAAAAATTGGCTATTCTCCTATTAACAATCCCGATGTTAATCCGGGTCAAATTGTTTATGGGTTTTCATTTGGCAAGAATGGAAAATTAAATGCCTATTCTCCTTTGGGTCAAGTGAGTCAAAGCTATACATCTACTACAAAAATTAAGCTAGAAAAAAACGGACAAACTCTCAATTACCTTATTGATGGAGTTCAAGTGTATAGTGTTGTTATTAACTCAACAGAAAATTTAGTTATAAGAGCAAAATTAAGGTCTGAAAACTCAAGTTTTGCAAATGTAAGTTCTGATTATAACACAACCCCATTTTGTGTTTTACCTATTATTGACAATGTCAATAAGACAATCGATTTGCAAGTGACGGGTGCTTTCCCTCCATACAGGTATATTTGGGAAGGAGTAAATGCCCCGAGTAGATTTATGACCACCTTTGTTGAGGGTCAAAACTTTGTAACCATTTTTGATAGTCAAGCAAACAAAGTGCGTCGTATGTTTTCCATTGGCTCAGACTTGAATTGGACTAACCTTTACCTTTCTGATTATTCTAACAAGACACTTTCGGCGCTTACAACAGCAGGAAAAAAATGGGCAAGCGCAGAAATCGGAACTAACTTTGCCCCCACATCAACAAGCTGGGTTGAATATATTATTGAAAAACAAGCTGGCGGTCAAAAAGCTTTTGGATTTGCCGATGCAAGCAGAACAATTAGAAGAACAAAACATCTAAAAACAGGGTTTTTAATTTCCAATAGAAACCTTCAAATAATTGACAGTGGAAGAGTGGTCTTAGCAATGGACTATTTAGACAAAGACGCTTTGAATCTTCAGTATTTAAATGGTGAAGTTGTTTGGTTTGTGAATGGGGAAGTTATTCACAGCTCTACTTTTGTTCAAAATGGAGATGTCAAAATTGCAGGCTTGGTGAAAAAAAGTGGCACATTGAAAAATGTTAACTATTCTACAAATCAACCAGCGTTACTTAACAGCTCTTGGGATGATATTTCAGAAACAGGTCAAATTGATGTTGACATCTCAAGTATCGCCGGAGTGGTGGGGCCTTTTCATTACATGATTTCTGAGCAGCCTATTCCGCATTTGAATGAAACCTATTCATTTTTAAAAGACAGTATTGCTATCCCGGTTGACAGCATTTCTTTTTACACTGGAAATGAAGTTGCCACAACAAAATCATTTACTGGACTCGCTTCAGGCACTTATTACGTGAGTGTTTTTGATTCTCAAGGCAATCGTTTGTTTGAAAGAAGTAAGACAATTCAAGCAGCATTTACTTTTGACAATCAAACAAATTTGGTGGCAAGTGGTACAAGGGTTAAAGCTATTGGTGGAGATGGTGTTGGATCGTTGGAGCTGTACGTTGATCAGAGACAGAATTCTGAACTCACAATTGAGCTTAGTAGAGTTAAAAAAGAGCAGTTCTATGGGTATTCTGTTTCTGATAACATTCAAAGCTATGCGGATATTACTTATGGGTTTTATTTACTTAACCGCAGATTATACACAGTAGAGAATGGAGTTCTTAGTACCTCTTTTGTTTTGATTAGAAGAAATGAGAAGTTGAGTCTATCAATTGACAACAATACGTTACTACTCAAAACATCAAACATGACTCTTAAAACGATTAGCTTGGGTACAACTTATCAATATAAAGTTGGTTTAGGAATAAAGAAGGGAGGAAATACAACAATTACGGCAAAGGGTCTTTGGGGTAAGAAGTACCATATTTATAGTACTATTCAACAGCATCTAATGTGTGACAATACAGCGCCGTTTAATTTAACATTTAATGTCTTTAGATATTTTCAAATCGTTCAACAGTCATATACTTACTCTATTTTTGATGAAAACAACAATTTAATCTACTCTGCAACAGGTGTAACAGGTACGTTACAAACGATTAATGAAGCCATTTTAGGTTTTCCTCTTACGGCAGGAGTATATACTGTTTCGGGCAATATTGCCCCTGGAAGTGCAACTTTTTCGGGGACATTTTGTTTAGGGTATCAGGTAGAATGGGAGGACGTTGTTGATTATGATTTAATTCCTAATACGTTTTCTTTACTAAGAACTATTCCCGAGACTAGTAATTATTCAGCAGCAAGATCAGACAATGTCCTTTTGCCTAACCAGACAGGTTGGATGGAGTATACTCCGAGAACGACAGGTCCAACGTCGGGTTTTTTTCCTACAAATCCTAACTTTGTACGTTTAACTGGGTTAAACCCGTTTTCTTCTATTCCTTTAACGAATGAGGCCTTTATTTATTTTGGAGAAATGAGCTCTGGAATGGTGATGATGTATACATATGTAGCTGGAAATGGCATTGTGAATTTTATTAACTCTAATGCGCGTATAAAAGCAAAAATAACTTTAGGTCAACTAGAAGTGTATGTGAATGGAAGCTTAATATCATCTCTTCCGATTTCTGTGCTGTCTCATCTATTTAGAGCAGGTTCCCTTTCACAAAACAATGGTTTTCAGAATGTTATCACTTCTTTCTCTTGTCCAAAACAAGGTGTCGATTTTATTGGTTACTCAGAACTTAAAAAGAAATTAGACGGCGGTTATGCTCATGGGGTTGAAGGGCAAGTTAAAATGACTTTTGACGAAGAGTATGAAGTAAATTCCGGGAAATTTGTTTCGATGAAAATTTTTAATGGATCAAGCCAGCTAATGGAGCAAATTAATTTTGATGGGACTTCAATTAATGGAACTCCATCAACGATTTATGATTTTGACGACAACAGAATAACTCTGAATATTTCATCAATACCTGGAATGACAATAGATGAATATTACGTGGTTGAAGTATCAACGATTAAGGAAGAAAAACTTTATCTACGATTTTTATATAAAAATTAAGAATTTTCAATATGAATTCAAATCAAACAAAAGCAAAAATTAACAGAATATTAAGTATTCTTCTCATTTATGTATTTTTTATCAACGAACTTATTCCTCTCTCTAGAGCGATTAATAGTTATGGTAAAAATTACATTTCCATAGATTATTCTGGGAACTCTAATTATTTATTCAATAAGAAGGGCTTTACTTCTAAAAATGTGATTATTCCTGAAGTTAACAACCCTCAAAATCTAACAGAAAAAACAATTCTTCCAACAGTAAATGTTTCTAACTCCGCAGGTCCTGGTCAAGCTGAAACATCTGGTTTTTCAATTAATTCAACAGATGGGATGGTAGATAAATTCACAGGAGACTTTTCATATTCTATTCCATTAATGGATGTAGAAGGATATCCTATTGTTATGAGTTACAATTCTAATGTTAACATGCTTCAAGATGCATCATGGGTTGGACTTGGTTGGGATTTAAACGTAGGGTCAATATCTAGAGAAATGAGAGGTATTCCCGATGAATTTAACGGTACCGATGAAATTGTGAGGACATATAATCAATTGAATGGCAAAACCTTAGGAGGTAAAGTTGGGGGGTATTTTGGTTTGGGGGTTGAAATTGAAAAATATTTCACTCCGTCATTTCAAATTACCACTTTATTTGGTGATTATACTGATAATTATTTAGGTCTCGGTAAAACCGTTGATATTGGCTTACAAGCTAAAATTTCTATTCAGAATACTGTAGATGGGGGTTTGTTTGTTGCTCCAACCTTCAATTTTGGATTAAACTATGACTCTAAAGGAGGAATAGGAAGAAGTCAGAGTATTGGTGTTTCAGCAGGTTATGGTTCGAAAGAGGCAGCACTTTCTGGTGGAGCCAATTTTACTTATGGGAGTAGCTACAATTCAAGAAGGGGCCTCTATGAAAAGACCTTATCAATTGGGGCAAGTGCTGGCTTTGCTGGAAGGCCCTTTGCGTCTTCAGGAGCATATGGTGCAAGTTCATCAATAACGTACGGTACAGCAACTACTGTTCCAAGAATACAAATAAGTTCAAAAGGTTCTTCTGACAACTTTGAATTTGATTTATATTTAAAGATAAAAAAAAACAAATTAAGTATGAGGGTTGGATATGTGACGCAAAATTACTCTTCAAATTCTTCTCTAATACTTGATGGATCCAAAAAATTGTATCAGCCTGCTTACGGATATTTTCACTCTGGTAAACGTGCTAGTGATTTATCTGATAAGAAATACCCTATAATGGATTTTAATAGAAGTACGGATGGTGAGTTTTCAGAAGAAATGAAAAACTTAGCCTTTTCGATTCAGACACATGATATTTTTTATGTTAATGCAAGCGGAATAGGATCTACATTTAGGCCACAACGAAGGGATTATGGTACTTATTATGATGCAAACTCAGAAAGTTCTTTTAATAAAGACAGTAAAATTTTAGTTGATGATGATATAAAGAATGTATCATCAGGATTTATTTATGATGTTTCTAAGCCACAAACAATTGGTTTTGGAGTCGGTTATAGTTCGGGTACAATGAAAAATAATATTAATTCAGGAAATTGGAATAATGCTACCAATGTGCTAGAGTTTGAAAGCGAACCGTTGGCTGGCAATAATTTTGATAACTCTATTTATTTCCGATCTATTGGTGAACAAACACCTGTTGACATGACCGTTTGGAACGATTTAAATAATGCCAGCCCAGAAAACATTGAAATTGTTACTGTCAATGATAAACTAATGCTTTCAAATAGTTTATCATCAGGAACTAATGTAAATTCAACATCTTTAAATGTGAGTACTCCAAAAACATATTCGGCAACTATCTTTGAACCTAAAACAGTTGAGGATGTAGGAGTAAACAACTATTATGAGAATTATCAAACTCAATCAAATGGATCTTATTTCTATCTGCCTGTTTCGAGGAGCAACTCAATAAGAAAATTAAATCATTTATCTGTAGTTGAAGTGACCTCTTCTTCGGGAGTTAATTACACTTATGGCATTCCTGTTTATAACTATACAAGTGACCAAGTTTCTTTTGCTTGTGAAGGCCGGACTGTAGTTCTTGAAAATGGATTAGAATCAGGTTTAGTAAATTATAACACCCTGGACAATAGCCCTTTTACTAATGTGTTAGGGAGGTCTAATTTTTATGAAAAAACAGCAACACCGGCTTATGCTCATTCATTTTTGCTGACAGAAATGAAAGGCTCAGATTATATTGATAGAACTGGAGACGGTCCAACTTTAGATGATGTTGGTTCTTATTATAAATTTAGCCATACGCGTTTTTATGACGATTCTAATCCGTACAGATGGCGTTTTCCCATAAGTGGTGGAACCGGATCAGATTTCCCTAATGCCATGCTTGCTAAAGGTGTACTAGGTAGTGAATTAGATGATATTGCCCACTATTCTTATGGTGAGAAAGAAATTTGGTACACACATAGTATAGAAAGTAAGAATTTAATTGCAGAATTTATTTTGGAGAATCGAAATGATGTTTACGGAGTTTTAGGGGAAGATGGTGTCTTAGATACAGGATTACCATTGCAAGCATTAAAAAAAATTATACTCTACAATCGAAATGAAAAACTGACTAATCCTTCTACAGCAATACCTTTGCAAACAATTGAATTTGTTTATGACTATTCGCTTTGTCAAAAAGCTCCCGGTAATCCAAACACTTATTCAGGATCGGGTCAGTCTGGAAAGCTTACACTATTAGCTATTCATGTGTATAATGGGAATTCAGATGAAAATGCGTTAAGCAGCTATCGTTTTGAGTATGGTACAGGCGCTGAAAATCCTAATTTTAGTTACAATAACATAGATGCTTGGGGTTGTTATAAACAAACAACCATAAATAAACCCAATGATGTTTTTCCTTACGCTATTCAAGATGTAGCTCTTGCGGATCAAAATTCGAGAGCATGGAAAATTAAAGCAATTAACAATCCAATGGGTGGGAGAATTGAAGTTGATTATGAAGCTGATAGATATGCTTATGTCCAAAACAAACGTGCAATGCGTCATTTCGATATTTATGGAATGATGGATATTTTCCAATTCCTAAAAACTAAAAGTCAAGCAACTTGGGATGGCTCTGGAGCTACCTACGATTTCCATCGAAATTATAGTAATGTCTTAGCATTGTTGGTTAGCCTCGGAGAACCCTCAAGTCTTTTGGATTATTTTAAGATTAATTTTTTCAACAATGATTATGCAAATTACATGAAAAAATATGGGAAATTTGACATTGAAGCTGTTCCAAATAACATCATTGTGTTTGAGCTCGAAGATCCAATTTCAAGCTCGCAGTTTGATATCAATGCTGCTTCAAATAAAGTTAAAGATGACTATTTTAAAGATCCGTCATCAAATCCTAATGCTTATCTTAAGAAGTTGTTATTCAAAATGCATGTTAATATTAAATCCGATGTGCAAGAACTAGTTCCTGCTACTGTTGAAATAGCTGATAAAGTTATAGATCCTTTAGGCAACACCTTCACAGCTTTTAATGATGATTTTGAGTCTATAGGTGTAATGCCAGAAGACGGCTCAGGCTTATATAAATATGGTTATGTGGTATTAGATTTATTAAATACTGGAAACAGAGAGAAAAAAGGAGTAGATAAATTAGAAGACGGAAGCCTGGCTATTAATCCTCTACAACTGATGTCTTTAGAATTTGCGAGGCAGTACCTGTTGGACAAAGTGTACGGTTCTTGTGTTGGTTGTGACCCCAATTTAGCTATCGATTGGAGAGCTTTTTTTGGCAATGATATTTATCGATATATGATAAAAAAAGGAGGATATGCAAAAGGTTTTCTTCCCGATTTTTCAACTCTTAGGCTATTTGAACCCGATAATGTTAAATTAGGTGGGAATGCTAGGGTAACACAAATTAGATATTTTGATAATTGGGATGAAATTTCTGAAGAATATGCCAGTAATTATTCTTGGACTTACAAATACACGAAACCTGGTATTCCTCGATTAATTGAGACTGGTGTTGCTTCTTTTGAAGGCCGTGCTGGTATGGATGAAAACTCACTGTATAATTGGGACACATACGTAAATATTAAAAAGAAATTTCCGGATGAAAGAAAATTCACACCAACTCCTGTTGCGCATCAATTGTACCCAAAAAATATTGTAGGTTATGAGCAAGTTGAAGTGATTTTTAACAATCAAACTAATTATGGATATTCGCAAGCTACTTTTCATACCTCCAAAGATCACATAACCTTAGCATCAAGTGCACCAATAGATAAAACACAAAGGATTAGGAAGAAAAAAATCTTAACGGGCGAAACTAAAGATCTATACAGTTTCACTCAAGGTTATTCTGTTGAAACGAATGATTTTCATGGCAAACCAAATGAAACAAAATTATTTGACTCCCAATATAACTTAATATCAAGAAGCACCTATAATTATTATAACCTTGGTGAACTAATACCTATGGTTAACCGAGAGGGTGGTGTTGAAAACCTTACGATAGCTACAGAGTATGATATTCATGCTGATTCAAGGTATATATCAGACAAAATGGAATTTAATTTGATCGGTTTAAATTTAGAGCTATATTGGCCCCTACCATCACCTATTCCTTATCCTGTAATTGGTCCAATTATCAACTTCAATACTCGAGAACGTGGATTTTACTCTCATACTTTGATTAAACACATCAATAGATCTGCAGTTGTAAAAAGTATCACAACAGAATACCTTGGCTCTGTTAATACTGCTGAAAATATTCTACGTGATAAATATTCTGGACAAGTCATCCTTTCATCATTGAATGACGAGTTTGAAGACAAGCTCTATAATATGAGCTACCCTTCCCATTGGAAGTACAAAGAACTCAGGGATTTACATGAGGTAAATGGAACAGCTTTTTCAATTAGCATGGCTGCAGATGGCACATTTATCCCTGCCTTTAATGATTTAATTGGGCCGGGTGATCAAATAAGTGTATCAGGATTGTCACTTGTTGTTGGACAATCATATCCTGTTCCTGATGATGGTTCTCTTTATTTCATTCATCCAGCTGGAGCAGGGCACAACTTAGGCGCTGGAAATTATACGGTGACAATTATCAATTCCAATAGAAAAAATCGTTTGGCTGAATCCATGCAAAGTATTGTTTCTAAAAAATCAGTCTATGATATACCGACTCAGAAATTATTGATTCCAACTGAGGTAATTTCAAGTAGCGCTGTCAAATATAGAGATAGACTAAATATTCTTTGTACAGACACTCCTTGTGAAAATGGGAATAACAATGAAATAGTATTTGGATCAGTTTATAATCCTTACTCTTATGGTGTTAGAGCAAACTTAATTATAGACGGTCAATATGCGTGGCAGGCCGAAAGAATTAATCAGTCACATGAGCACGGTATTCGTTTTGATGGTACATATTCAGATTATATTCCATTCTATGAATTTAATTCAACTCAAAATAAATGGTTGGAAATTACGCATCCATTACACTCCAGTTATACATCTAGTGCATCTACACAAAAATGGAGACAATTATCTCAAGTGACTGTTTTTGATGAATATGGAAAAGCTATTGAATCCAGAGATCAAATTGGTGTTTACTCTTCTGTTCTATACGGCTATGGGAGTACTTTTAAACTGATTCCAATTGCACAGGCTGTAAATGCAAGACAGCAAGATATTGCATTTGATGGGTTTGAGGATTATAACTATCAAGTGTTGTTAACCGACCCGGACAACAAAGGTTGCCCTGTTTCTGAAACACATTTTGATTTCAAAGAGCAACTGGATCCAATACAAGGAATTGACGTAACAGAATCTATCAGGCATAGTGGCTTATCTTCACTTAAACTGCCTTCTGCCAAAGAAATTTCTGTTACAAAATCTATTGGCGAAGAATGTTTAGTTACTCAAGGCGTTGACACCCCAATAGACCCTTTATCTACTGAAAAGCAGGTGTTTGCTAACGATTATTGTGCTTGCATAAAACCATTTGAGCCTGGTCCAGGGAATTACATCATTGGTGCTTGGGTTTATCAAGGGAGTGGACAAAGTGCCAATATAAAGGTCAGTGTTTCAACACCTTCGAATGTTGAAACAACTGTTTTTTCACCAAGTGGAACCATACTTGATGGTTGGAAAAGGCTTGAAGGAGAATTTACCATTCCTGTGGATGCAACTTCAATAACTGTAACCTTAAATAATGCTAATTCTACAGATGCATTTTTTGATGACTTGAGAATCCATCCATTTTTAGCAGGTATGACTACAGTTGTTTATGATCCAAAGACCTTATTACCTATTGCAACTCATGATGGTTATAATTTCACAACATTTTATAATTATGATGAGAATTTGAATCAGGTGCGGGTTCGTGTTGAAACAATAGAAGGTATAAAAACGATTACAGAGTCAGAATCTGGAGGTCAAAAGAACTATTAATAAGATTAAACGGCATTGTCTATGAGCATTATAAAATCTTCGTTATTGACAGCTGTTCTGTTACTTTCACTAGTAGCAAGAACAGCAATAGAGACCTATAGCAATAGAGTTGAGGGTGATACCGACCCACTTTTAACCACAAATAATGACCTTTATGATGATAAGTATTTTGATATGCTTACAGAACCTTTTTGGAGTGTTAATTATTCTAATTATAAGGTAACCAACTTTGTTCGTTTGGGTATCAACCCATCTGTTTTACAAAATGTGACTTATTCAGGTTCTGTTGATGTACTTATTACCTACCATGTTTGGAATAATGTAGGTGGTGTTTTTGATATTGTTAATGAAAACCAAACGCTCTTTGTTAATTATGATATCAATGGCTTTAATCTTATAAGCGATCAATCTAGTTTTGTGTTTTCGGATGCACATTACATCAATGTTCAAATTTTGTCGATCAATGGATTGAATGAGGCTGATTTGTTTATAGAATCACAAATTGAAGTTGAGCGTTATTATACAATGAATTTAAATCAAGTCTCCTTCATTGGAGATCAGCCCGTTCCTACAGGTACAACATACAGTGGTCCTAATAATGAATTCATTGAACTGTCTTGGTCTTTTCATCCAGGTGCAGAATCCTATGAATTAGAATGGGTACATATAAATAATTACGATGTAGTTACGAATCCTTCAGGAATCATTGTTACGCCAAAAAGCATCAATTCAATAGAGTATAATTTTTACTTAAACTCCACAAGAATAGAGATTTGTGAAAACTCTTATCAAGTCCCCAATATTTTTGACAAAGGTTATTTTCTTTACAGAGTGCGGCCAATATCCAAATCAGGGAGTGATTTTACTCAAAGAAATGAAGGAGATTGGTCAGCGCCAGAGTCTGGCATTATTGGCATCGACCACCCGCCTACTAATCTATTTTTGATCGATCGGGAATATGAAAGAGATTTAATTAAGAACCTAAATTGGGGCCATCAAGTAGCCTACACCGAGAATGGGAAGCGTTTTGAATCTGTCTCTTTTGTAGATGGACTTGGTCGAGGAAGACAAACGGTGGCAAAAAATACTGCAACAGATCAGGTGGTTGTCTCCAATGTGTATTATGATGAGTTAGGAAGGCCTGTAATTTCTGATCTACCGACTCCTGTTGATCAACAATACCCGCGTCACTTCCCAAACTTTAATAGAGCAGATGAGCCTTCTTTTCCTAGCTATAATCAAGAGTATTTTGACCTTTTACTTGGCGGAGGGAATTGTAACTTAAACTCCAAGGGAATGTCTGATGAATTTGGTGCGGCAAAATACTATTCTACCAATAATCCAGATCAGGATGGAGAAAACGCTTATATTCCAGATGCTGAAAATTTCCCTTTCTCAAGAATAACCTACAAAGATGATTTCACGGGAAGAGTTGACAGAATAGCAAGTCAAGGAAATACACTTAAAATGGGTAGTGGAAAGGAAACAAGAATGATTTACGTTTCCCCTTCCCAAACTGAGTTGAATCAACTTTTTGGAGTTGAAGTAGGTTGGGCATCTCATTATCAAAAAATGGTAACAGTTGATCCGAATGGACAAGTATATGTTCAATATACTGATTTAGCTGGGCGTACTGTTGCAACTTACATGACAGGAGAATCTCCAGCCAATCTTCAATCTCTTGATGATGCCGATTTAAATCAGAGCTATGAAAACACGATTCTTGATGGAAGTTTAGGTCAAGGTATTGATCTAAATGAACCTTCTGCAACCCTCACCTATACACAATATTTTACTGAAGCAACGGGAGTTTACACCTTTGATTACTCCTTTACAGCACAGCAGTATCAAGATGCATGTTTAGTTGATCCTACTTGTTTTGATTGTGTGTATGATTTATCCATATCCATTGTTGAAGAATGTGGTACAGTTATCAATATTCCTACACCTACTGTGACGATCAATGGTGAAGACCTAGATGCCATTTGCAATGGTACAATCGATTACGAGTTTCCTTTATTTTCGGTTGAGATTCCAAGGGGCGTTTACACAATCACCAAAAAATTAGAAGTAAATAAAGCCTCTATTGATGAGTATTGGTGTATGTATTTAGATAATTTAGAAGAACAATGCTTGCCACCTGTGAGTACTTTATTTAATGATTTGTATGCAAACGAGAGTTTTGTTGAATGCATCGATGAAATTCCTCAAGAACTTGTAGAAGAGACCGATTGTGAGGTGAGAAGGCAACTGATGCTTGAGAATGTAAGTCCCGGTGGACAGTATGCAGTTTACACTATAACTAATAACGGCTCGTATTCTACAACAGATGTAACTTCTATTTTTCACAGTACCAACACTTCTTTCTGGCAGAATGCAAATTATGTAGATGCCAACGGTAGCCTTATCCTAGTTGATGATGGAGTTGGAAACATGATTTCTCCAGGGCAATTACCGTTAGAGGAGTTTATCAATCAATTTGATTCTCAATGGGCCGATTCACTCATTGATTTTCATCCTGAGAGTTGTTTTCTAGATTTTTGTGCCGCAAACGCTGCCTCATACCTTTACGATCAAGCAATGCTTGATACCTATACTTATGCTCAGGCATGCTCTTTAGGATATATTATACCACTAGGTTATGTGCCTTCAAATTTCTCATCAAATGTTGTGTTAAATGCTTGTAATAAAAACAGTATTGATCCATTTTTTGATAACTCTTTGTCACCCGTACCTTTAGGCGCTCCCTATTTTAACCTATCAAGCCCTTTGGGAACAATAAATGAATCTCTTGATAATTACATCCTTGTTGATGGGGTATATATTGACCTATGGACCTACATAGCAGGATTAATATATAATCCCAATGCAACCACCTCGGATGATATTATTTTGGCAGGGTTAAATTTTTCTAGAGACATAGACCCAGACTTTGATCGTGATTGCTATCTTGATTTGTTTTGGGTGCAATTTAGAAGTACCTACTTAGATTTGAAACAACAAT
>Ga0316208_1002461_pt1 | contig 15051 bp, 12 predicted proteins | sample 3monopyrite_MG_FD_204944 | JGI IMG/M metagenome (GOLD analysis project Ga0316208, IMG submission 204944) | Microbial mat bacterial communities from mineral coupon in-situ incubated in ocean water Damariscotta River, Maine, United States -... | ecosystem: Environmental > Aquatic > Marine >... | reverse complement strand
CGAGAAATCATCTATGAGCGAACGCACGCCATCACGATGATGCTCGTCGATGACATCGAACTGATCGGCGAGATGACCGAAAAAAACCGGGACGGCGATGAAGACGCGGCCCGGGCTCTGTTCAACAAACTCTGGGAAGGGTTCGATCCCGGCACGCCCAGATCCCCGCTCTTCGGCCCGCTTTCGGGCGTGCTCGGCGATGAAAAAATGGCAACGCTACGCGGGCTTGTCGACGAGTATTGGGATGCGTGGATCGATTGGCAACTCCGCAACAATGAGAACCGCGAGAAACCCGCGATAAGGAAACGTGCGGAGCAACGCCTTGCGATGCAACTCTTCGAGCGTGAAGTGCGGGAGGCGTTCGACGCATCGCTCAAGCGGTATCAACAAGCGCTCGATGGGATCTACGCCGCGGTTGATCCGACCGATGACCAGCGGGCACAGATCCGCGAGATCGTCATCGACCACATCAAAGCCACACGCCTCCGCGCGACACCAGCCGATCGCCGAGCCGCGAATATGACCATCTATCGGCTGCTCGATGATGACCGAAAAGAACTGCTGTTTGGCTACATGTCGGCGATCGTTATCCCAGATTGAGTTGGATGAGCCGATCTTGAGGATCGGGTTTTAGGCGTTCTCACCCTTGCGGAAGACCGCGACGACGTCTTCGACGGGCACAACGAAGAGCCGGTTGTCGCCCTCAAAATCGACCGGGATCGCTTGTTTGGGGTTGAACAGCACGCGGTCGTACTGCTTGATGGGGTAGTCTTCGTCGGCCTCGACCTGGGAACTGATCGCGACAATCCGCCCGGTGATGGTTGGGATCTCGATTTTGTCGGGCAGGTGCAGCCCGCTCTTGGTCTGTTTTTTATCGTCATCCTTGCGGATCAGAACCCGGTTGCCGATGGGCTCGACGATCTCTAAATTGGACGCGATGGACGATTTTCGTGGGGTTGCCATAGGCCCACTTTATGCCCGCGCGAGCGGGCGTGTATGCTCCGGTTGCGCACCGGCCGAACCGATCGGTTCGGCCCGCTGCGGAGGAGCCCTCAGGATGCACGAATCAGAACTCTCTGCACTCATCGTCGATGTTCCCGATTTCCCCAAGCCCGGCGTGACGTTCAAGGACATGACGCCGTTGCTGGCGGACCCAGCGGCGTTGAGCCTCGCGGTCGAACTCATGGCGAACCCGTACCGGGGCAAGGGTGTGCAACTGGTCGTCGGCGCCGAGAGTCGAGGGTTTATCTTTGGGACGGCGATCGCGCAGGCTCTCTCGGCTGGCTTTGTTCCGGTCCGCAAGCCGGGAAAATTACCTCGTGAAGTCCACGGGATGGATTACGATCTTGAGTACGGGACGGATCGGCTCGAGATCCACACCGACGCGATCAAGACCGGGCAGCGGATTCTGCTGGTGGATGACGTGCTCGCAACAGGCGGGACGATGCGGGCGAAGTGTAATTTGGCCGAGAAGATCGGTGCTGAAATCGTCGGTATCACGGTGCTGATCGAATTGGAGTTTTTGCAGGGCCGAGAGTTACTCGGCGATTTCGGCAATGACGTTCACGGCGTGCTGAGATATTGATTGATGCTGTCCGTGTTGATCTACGCGGCACGCTGACGCCGGGCGTTGCGTATCGCTCTGAATGACGCCGCCACAAGGCGATCGCGTGAGATCGGCTTGGTTTCATAGACATCACAGCCGGCTTCGAGGCACCGCAGTTCGTCGTCGGTTGTCGCGTGCGCGGTCAGAGCGATCACCGGTGTGCTGAACCCCTGTTTGCGGAGGGCTTTCACAAACTCGTATCCGTCCATCACGGGCATCTGCATGTCGGTCACGATCAATTCGAAACTCTCGCCCGAACTCAGGATCGAGAGCCCCTCTTTGCCGTGCTCGGCGAGCGTGACTGTCCCGCCTAATCGCTCGATATGGAACCTAATTAACCGGCGGTTATCGATGCTGTCTTCAACCAGAAGCACGCGCATGTGCTGGAGCGGCGGCCGGTCCGGCCCGGACGCCGCGTTAGCCGGCAGAGCTCTTTGTCCGCAACGCTCAACAAATTCCTCGGCCGTCAGCATGGGAGCGTCTGGTGCGGCCTGAGCCGATATCGTTACTTTGAACTCGCTCCCCCTGACCGGTGCGCTGGTGGCCTTGAGATCGCCCCCGAGCAACCTAGCGAGGTGCTTGCTGATGCTGAGCCCGAGGCCCGTGCCGCCGAAACGGCGAGTCGTTGAGGCTTCTGCCTGAACAAACGGCTCGAACAATTTGTTCATATCTTCTGGTGCAATCCCGATGCCGGTATCTGACACACTGAACCGGATGACGCCGGGGTTTTCTTCGTACACGATGCGGATTGCAACGCCGCCGGTTTGCGTGAATTTCGCGGCGTTACTCAGCAAGTTGACGAGGATCTGCCGGAGCCGGGCGGGGTCGGTTGTGATCGAAGCCGGGATTGGTGAGCCGCAGACGATCTCGAACGAGAGCCCTTTTTCTTCCATCCTCGGGCGGAAAAGCGCATCGACATCCCGGATCAACTCGACCGGCGAGACCGGGATCCATTCGATCCGCATCTGCCCTGCCTCGATCTTCGAGGTATCGAGCAAGTCGTTGACAAGAGTCAAAAGATGGTTGCCGTTGCGCGAGATCGTGTTCGAGTAATCCGAGATCAACTGGTGTTCTGAGGCGCGCGATTCAGTGAGCAGATCGGCGTACCCGATCATCGCCGCGATCGGTGTCCGGATCTCATGGCTCACGTTCGCAAGGAACTCGCTTTTGAACGCGCTGACACGCTCGGCCTCGGCCTTCGCATCGCGGAGTTGATTCTCGATCTCATTGCGTTCGATCTCGACGGCGGCTCTCGCCGCGAGCAGCCGGAGCACAGACTCGAAATCGATATCGTCACGCAACTGCAAATCGTGAGTGACATTTAAAATGCCGATCGGTTCTCCTCTGCTATTGATAATCTGCACACCCGCGTACGATTCGGCTCCGAATTCAACGAGCATCTCGTCGTCTGGGAAAGCACTCTGAACCCCGCGGGAAACAAAGTGGTACCCCTCGGCCCCGGCGATCTCGCACGGTGTTCCGTGAATTTCATATGAAACGGGTTCGGCCTCGGCACCCCGGTACCAGCCGCCCACGAGATCCGCCGTGGGCTGCTCGGCTCCATCTCGATTCTGGAACACGCCCACGAACATCAGATCGAACGAATCGGCCATGGATCGGGCGATCTCTGAGAGCAGCCCGTGCCCCTCGTCTGAATGTTTCAGTGCCACCACCGATCGCAACGCATCGCCCGTGCGCTTCTGCTCGTCGATCAGCATCCGCACGCCGACCATCCGCGTCGGAGTCCCAAGCGCGTCTCGCTCCACGACCTCGCCCGCGTCGTGCACCCAGACCCAATCCCCGCCTTTGGTCCGGAGCCGATAGTCCTTGCAGAATGACCCGCAGTGGTGGTGCGGATAATTTATACAATCTGTCAGCATCGGCGTCAGATCATCGGGGTGGCACCGATCGTGGTGATCGCTGATGGGCCCGTTGAGCTCGCCTGTGTCGTAGCCGAACAACGTGTGGAGCGTCTCGTCGTACTCGACCCGATCGGTTGTCAGATCAAGATCCCACAATCCGATCTTCGCCGACCGCATCGCAAGCGAGAGCCGCGTCGCGGTATTCGATAACTCCGTGGTGGCCTCGGCGAGCGGTGAAACATCCCAGGTCGCGCCGACAATTCTGATCCCCGTGCCATCACGATCCCGCAGCACCGTCGCGGCCGTGCGGACGGTCCGAGTTTCGCCGGCCGGGGTCACGATCCGGAACGTAGTCTCAAACTTCTCGATCCCGTCGATCGTTCGATCAAAGAGATCCGCGGTGTCGGCGATGTCTTCAGGGTGCACGAGCCCCGCCCAAAGTTCGCACGTAGGCTGATCCTGATGAGGATCGGTGCCGTAGATGCGGTGCATCGCCTGGTCCCAGATCAGCGTGCCGCCCCGGAGATCACGATCCCAGAATCCGATCTCGGCGCCTTCAGAGGCGATCCGAAGACACGTCAAGGCTCGACTGGATTCCAAAGTCTTTGCAGAACACCGCCGGCGAAGAATCACCAACGCAATCCCGAAACAGATCAGCCCAACCCCGGTCAAAGCAAGCATGATTCCGGCGTTTACAAACGAGCCGCCCGTATATTGGCTGCATGCAATCCATGCCGCCGTGCTCGCGACAGCACCACCGCAGCCGCACAAGACGGCAGGAAACTCCTCGCGCATGCCGGACAAAAACATACACCGATCTGTGGCAGCGTCCTCGGTGTTCATTTCTCCGACGCGATCCATTATCGTTCCCTACTGCACACACGGCCTGATCCGGTCCGTTTCAAGATCGGCATCCTGATGTCAACTACCCAGCACCGCGCGGCGAGCCCGCACCGTGGTTTTTCGGTTCAACGGCGGCTCGGCTCAACCCCAAAATCGGGCGAAGCGACGCACAACTCTGTTCCAGCCCGCGCCCGATCCACTCAATCCTGCGTCTCCCCTATTCGTGTGAGAAGTACCTATATTTCAACCCCATTCGACACACGCACCCAAGGATGGCTAGAGTCTTTTTCCATCTGAAAGGACTGCGATGCGTGTGAATATTGAAACGAGCGTGGGGGCGATCGTTCTTGAACTCGATACCGAACTGGCACCGATCTCGGCCGAGAATTTCCTCGCCTATGCCGACGCCGGCGACTACGACGGGACCATTTTTCATCGGGTGATCGACGGATTCATGATCCAGTGCGGGGCCTTTGAGCCGGATATGAACCAGCGCGAGGGCTCCCGCGGCGGGATCAAAAACGAATGGGAAAACGGGCTCAGCAACACCCGCGGAACCGTCGCCATGGCTCGCCTGGGCAACCAGCCCGACTCGGCCACCAACCAATTCTTCTTCAATGTCAGCGATAACGATTTTCTGGACCAGCCCCGCGACGGCGCGGGCTACGCAGTCTTCGGCAAGGTTGTCGAGGGTCTCGATATCATGGACGCTATCAAAGGTGTCGCCACGACCACAAAGGCCGGGCACGGCGATGTCCCCGTCGAACCCGTCACCATCAATAGCGTGAAACGCGCAGACTAGAGCACGCCGAGCTTTGTCCCCGTGCCACTGACGCGTCATCGGGTCATCGGGTCAGTGCTTCCTGCATCGCGGACAAAGTCCAAAATAGCACTGACCTGAGGACAGGTCAGTGGCACGACCATTCGCTCCAGATAAACAGAAAATGCACTAAGCCCGCGACCAATCCAAACCAACCACACACAAATCCGGCATCGCCGGATTTTTAATTGGGACCATCGGCTGCTGAACCCCAAAAACGAACGCCCGCCGAGATGGGGCTCGGCGGGCGCGGGGAGGTTGGCAGCAGAACGATGGGGAGGTCGTGGTGGGACGCGCCCCGCTGCCCGTCGTGAACGCCGCGGCTCCCGAAAACGGGTGCCAATGCGCTCAGGAATGTCCAGGCCAAGGGTTATCCCCGACCAATGCGCCCGGCTCGCGTTTGCGGGCCGGGTACATCGAATTCGCTGCGCTCCCGTGCGTGGCGGGGCGTCCTTGCCCCGCCGCCCGTCCTTGGGTTCGCTCGATCGTCCGCGGCTTCCTCGTCCGCGGGCGATACTCAGGAGCCGACCCAGCATCCGGTGCCGGGCCGACCGCAGCATCATTCTTCGGGGAAAATCCCCGATCCAACTCCGACCTTCGAGCACCGTGTACAAAGGCTGCTCATCCGGCCGATCACTTGCAGCCCGTGGCGCGACGTCGCGCGCGTCGCCGCGCCCGCAGGGCTGTGTTCCGATTCAACGGTTCGGCCCGGCGTCACGCCTCGACCCCCCGCCGTTCTGTTTTTTCGATCAACGCCGCCATCTCGCGGAAACGATCGATCTTGTTCGCCTGCCACACGGCACGGCCGTGAATCTCGAGCCGGTTGCGCGCGCCGATGACCATCACCTCGCCCGGCATCTCGACCAGATCCAGGTGCCACTTGGGCAAACGCACACGCCCGGTCTTGTCCATTTCTAGATGCTCGGCAAAGCCGAACAGGGATGTGTCGATCTTCGCCGCGTCGCTCCCCGCTGTCAGCGAGTCGTCCAGCCGCGATGCCTGATCCTCGAACGTCACGCCGGGGTAGAGCCGAAGAATCGACCCGTCCGGCCACGGCACGCAGTACCAATCCGCCACCGATTCGGGCAGACGAGCGCGAAACTTCGACGGCACGGCCAGCCGTTGCTTCGCGTCGATCGTGATCTCGGCCTGTCCTGTAAACAGCACGGGTAAATCCAAACGGGGTGTTGTCCAGCTCGGTCATGGGCGTTCCTGCCGCGGCCTCTGGTCTGCCGGTCTCTCGACCGCCCCGTGGGGATTTGCCTCCTGCAAGCCCCACGCAACGGATGTCATGGGATTATGCCCTACTTTGCCCCACGACGCAACACCTCATCGCCACTTTTGACCAACAACTTGCATTTGATGCAAGTTTTCTTTGATAACCCATACAAAACACAAAACCCCCACTGCTGACAGCCGCCCAACCCGAGAAGCCCGATCCGGGTTCACCGGCCCATGAAAGCATCCGATAAACTCGTCGAGTCCGCCGGACAAATCAGGGAATGTGATGAGCCACCAGGACGGGAATGAAAACCAGCCAGACGATGCGCCCACCCCCGCATCCGATGCACTCGCCGAATCTGTGCGCGCATCGATGGCCTACTTCCCGCTCGGAACGTTCTTGATGACCGCGAGTTTCGAGGGCGAACGCTCCGGCATCCGGGCGCTCACCGCCAGCCAGTGCTCGGTCGAACCCGTGTTGATCGCGGTCGCGGCGCAGAAGGGGCACTCGATCGAGCCGTTGATCCGCGACAGCCGACAGTTTGCGCTGTGCGTGATTGATCCCGACGATCGGCTGCTGAGCCAGAAGTTCCCGCTGGGTCGTGAGCCGGTGGGCGGGGGAGATCCGTTCGACAGCATGCCCCACGAGCAACTCGTTTCGTGCGCGCCGATCCCGACGCGCAGCATCGCCGCGTTCGATTGCGAAGTTGTCCGGCACTTTGATCTCGAGGCCGACCACGAGATCTACGTGGGCCAGATCCTTGCGCTCAGGATGTACCGGGAACTTCCATCTTCGCAAGGTTGAGCATGCCCACGATCGTGCGCGCGATCTCGCTGTTGAATCGCTCGACCGAGAACCGTCGCGCGTTGCGCCTGCATGCGCTGGCCGGATCGGACGGCAACGCGCGCACGGCGTCGATGATCGCATCTGGTTGATCGCTCTCGAAGAACATCCCGGTCTCGCCACCGATGACCGAATCGAGCGCCCCGCCCGCGCGCCTGGCCACGATCGGGCAGCCGCACGCTTGCGCCTCGACGGCGACGATGCCGAAGTCTTCGATCTGCGGGTAGATCAGGCAGGCGGCCCGCCGATAGAAGCCGATCAATTCGGTATCGTTGATCCGTCCTTTGAACTCGATGAGCCCATCGGGTGCGCGCGCGGCCCGGGCTTTGAGCGAGTCGATCGCGGACCCGCCGCCCGCGATCACGAGCCGCGCGTTTGCGCGCACGGCCGCGTCGATAGCGAGGTCGGTCCTTTTATACGGCTCGTGTGCGCCGAAGCAGAACCAGAAATCTTCGCGCAGCACCGACTCATCGGGCGTGAACAGATCGGTGCGCACGGGCGGGTGGATGACCATTGCCTTGCGCCCGAAGCACCGCTCGATTTCTCGCGCGACGTGCGTGCTGTTGGCGATGAAGGTGTCCACATTCGCGGCGGTTCGGCGGTCCCACTCTCGGAGCCGATCGCCGAAGACTTTGAACCCGATCCCCCGGACCCGGCCCGCGAGGCCCCGGGTGTATTCGTCGGTAATGGACCAGAGGTATCGGGCGGGGGCGTGGCAGTAGCAGAGGTGCGCAGCGCCCTCGGGCGCGCGCATGCCTTTGATCATTCCTGAACTTGTCGAGATCAGTAGGTCGATGGGGTCTTTGGCGTGGTCGCGATTGAGCGCACGGGTGAGTTGCTCGACACCACGCGGGTAAGCGGGGAGCAGCCATCGGCGTGCGCTCGCCGGGAGACGGTTTAGCCCGCTGACGCGGCGCTCGAAATGGTCGATCGCGTTTGAGTATTCGCCGTAGCCGTCGAATAGGGTGTAAAGAAAGCCGGGATCTGCGGTTTCGAGGGCCGCTTGGGCGATACCCGCGAGGACGGCTTCGCCGCCGCGATTGTTGACGAGCCAATCGTGCGCCAGCGCGATCCGTTTGGGCGTTGCGGCAGCGGCCGCGGCTGGGCGGCTTGAGGCGGACGGGGATGTGTCGGTTTCGTGGTCTACCATCGGCGATGTCTGGAACTGACAAGCCTACCACCCGAGCGGCCCCTCAACCGGCCGAGCGAGCGCCGACGGCCGCGAATCGTTTTTGTATGGACTACGCGGCGGAGGGGGTCCGGCTTGGCGAGCCTGTGCGGCCGATCGTCGATGCGCATGCGCACATTAACGGTGCGCGTGCGAGCGTGATCTGGAAGCGGGCCGCGGATGCGTACGGCGTTGTGCGCGTGTTTTCGCAGACGCAGATCGCGGAGGCGGAGGCGGTGCGTGGTGTGCTGGGCGATGCGGTGGAGTTCATAGCGATCCCGGAGTACATGAGCGAAGACCGTGAAAAATCGTTCACGACGGGTTTTCTTGAGGGGCTGGATCGGTGGGCGGGCGAGTACGGTGCCCGGTGCGTGAAGCATTGGGCGGCGCCGCGGTTCTGGGATATCGCGGATGTGTTTGATGATCCGGCGTCGGCCGCCGCGATCGACGGTGCGTGGCGGCGGCGGATAAGCGATCGGGCGGTGGAGCTCGGCATGATGCTCATGGCGCACATCGCCGACCCCGACACCTGGTTTGCGACCAAGTACACGGACGCGGACAGGTACGGCTCGAAGATGGATCAGTACGAACGGCTCGAGCGGATGCTCGAGGATTATCGGGTGCCCTGGTTGCTGGCGCACATGGGCGGTTGGCCGGAGGATCTGGGGTTTTTGACTACGTTGCTTGAGCGGTACCCGCATGTGATATTGGATACATCTGCTACGAAGTGGATGGTCCGCGAATTGAGCAAGCACGAGCGATCTGAGTTTGTCGAGTTCTTCAAGAAGTTTGAGGGACGGCTGCTCTTTGGATCTGACATCGTGACGAGCGACGATCATTTGAAGCCTAGCGACCCGGATTTGCCTCGCTTTGGTGAGCAGCTCGCATCCAGCGAAGAAGAAGCGTTTGATCTGTACGCGAGCCGGTATTGGGCGATGCGGACGATGTTGGAAACGGACTACGAGGGCGAGAGCAACATCGCCGATCCTGATCTGATGATGGTCGAGCCTGAGAAGTATGACGCGATGAGCGCGCCCAGGCTTATCGGCCGGGGGCTGCCGGACGAGATGCTGCGGGTGCTGTATGGCGGAGCCGTGGAGGCGACGATGCAGTCTTGGTTTGATGCTCATCGCGGGTGATCGGTGTTTATTTCTAGATCGGACCCGTTCAATTCGTAGTGTGTGTTACGGGCATCTTTGCCGTGGCACATGCGCTGCACAATTCCCGTTGCCGCTCGTAGGAGCGAGCACGAGCGTCTGAGAACCTGTCGGCTCTGACGGCGCGGTGTTGATTTGCCGGCGAGCTGCTTGTTATCCGGGCATTCTTGCTGTCTATGCCGGTGCGGTTTTTCGGAGTCTTCCCACAATCGAGTGAAAGAGTCGCCACGCGATCGGGCTTGCTGTACGTTCCTGCCAGCAAGACCACGATCGGGGCGAATGCCCCATAAATACATGATATACGAGGAGATTTAGAAATGCGATCAATCACCATAGCCGCGCTCATCGCTGCGTCCAGCGGAGCACTCGCCGGGGATACTTATAGTTGGGACTGGACCGGCCCTGGGGGTAGCGACCGTGGCGGAGCGATGTCGTCGATCAATTCGACGTACAACACTTCGACGGAAGTTTTCCGCTGGGAGGCGAATTTTTCGAACCAGATTTCTGATGGTTTTACGCTTGCGGTCAACGCCGGCGCTAACCCCAAGGGAATCCGCGGCGAGCTAGCGTTGATCTACTTCGACGCGACGGGCAGCGATGTGAACGTGACGGCATACGAGTACAACGGCCAGAACAATATTACGAGCTTTGCAAACCCCGGCGTGCTCTTGAATCAGTCTGGCGATGCGGATTTTATCCGTACAGCGACGGCGACCAACAACGCCGATGGCACGCGGACGTTTGTGCTTGAATTTGATGCGACGACGATCAACTCGTTCTATGAAACAGAGGACTGGGGAGGTGTCGCGTTCGATGAGTCGATCGGCGTGTGGTTCCACCCGTTCAAAAACTTGAATACCGCGTATGACAATAACGGCATGCTGACGCAATGGAGCGGCAGCCAGGGCTGGCTTGATTTCGCTGACCAATACACGACGAGTATCCCGATGCCGGCTGCGGGCGCGATGGGGTTTGCGGGTCTTGGATTGGTTGCGGGTCGCCGTCGCCGGTGAGATTTTGTTTGTGAGAATTGTAATTTGATTTGAAAAGGCCGGCCCGTTTTGGGCCGGTTTTTTGTGATGGAGGTGACGCTCGGCATTGCTCACGGTCGTCCTAGCAGCCGCGCGGCTGCGCTCCGAGGAAGGTGCTCACTACGCCCTTGACCGCTCCCGTAACACGTTGTGATGGAGTCTTGCCCGTGAGGGCGTAATATCAATGTTTGGAGGGGTTGCGGGGGCCGAAGGGAGTGCCGCGTGAGTACCGTCGCCGCTGACAATCCCCGCTTTATAACACCGGTCTGCGCCTAAACCAGGTCCTTGAACCGGGTGCAGTGTCGGGGATTTTTAGATTATTCGACCCCTGATTGGATGTCCGATTTATGAAAAAGACGCCGCTCGCGTACGGCGTCTGTGAACGCGCGTGCCGGGCGCTCATGCTGCCTTGGCCGAGCTCGATGGTGGTCGCGTCGGGGCTGATGTCTCAACGAGAGCCGTCTGATTCAGCGGGCACCTGGCGGCCTAGCGGGAGGCTTGAGTTAGCCATCTCGGCAATGTACAACCATCGACCATCCGGCTGGCGTTGTCGAACATCAAGATACTTCCCCTCATCCGACGGGGCGCCCGGCAGATCGAATACCAGCCAGTAGCGCCCATAGACATAGGCCAGATCGCCCTAGCCTGTGATTTCATCATCGGCGAAGCGAAGCTCTTTGATCGGGGGCATGGATGCCCAGAAATCATGGATGGCATCGCGGCCGACTAGCGCCGGTTGGTTCGGCTGCATGACCACGGCGTCATCGGTGTACATCTTGCTCAGGCCGTCCCAGTCCCTGGCGTGTACATGGTCAAGGAATTCCTGTGACATCTCGTGGTGCGCCATAATGTCTGCATCGGACAACATCGCGGGAGATGACTAGCAACCGGCGATGCTCAAGCAAAGAAGCGATGCAAGGATCGCACAGACAAAGAATCTCATTGTTTGATTGGTACTCATCGTGATTGCCTTCAATTCGGGATGCCGCGTGGCTGGTCTTCAAAGTCGAGCGGCCGCTCACTCTTGCGTAAGCAGGGCCATCCAGTTCAGCACAACATGGATACGCTTTCCACCATCGCTAGCCGAATCGACGAAGACGAAGTGGTTGTCGCGCCCGATGCCTTCGGGAAACACATCGTAGTTGCGCCCGATATCCCATGGCGTCTGGAACATAATGCGCGGCGCGGAGAACGCGATCGAATCGTCCGTGCTCTCTACATCGATGCTGATCAACCGTCCGTCTCGATCTAAATAGAAGAGTTCATCGCCCTCCGGGCTCCAGCGAGGCATGTAACTAATTCCTTGCGAGACGACCCAGCGGCGTTTACGGAGATGCTCTGGCCACGCGGGCGCGAACGGGATCACCGTTACCTCCCGACTCACACCGTCGGCTCTGGCCCGCGCATATACGAGCCAGCGGCCGTCCGGCGACACCTTGGGGCTGTAGTCTATCCCGGGGTCGGTGACCAGCGGGATCATCTCTCCCCCATCTGCGGGCAATGCCCAGATGTCGTTGCTCTCGCTGACGAGCACCGGTCCACTCACCACGATCAGGTACTTGCCGTCGGGTGTCCAGTCGAGCGGGTAGTCATCCCCGCCCTGGTTGTCACGAACGAGCGTCTCGGTCCCGTCGCCGATGCGCTTGCGGTAGATGCCCCGGGGGCGTGTATCGTCGCCGTCCCAGCGGAAGGCGATCTCCGTGCCATCGGGCGACCAGGTTGGGACGACTTCTGCGCCGGGCAGAGAGGTGAAACGCTGGGGCTTGGGATCGATGACGGCCGCCATGACCCGATCGGTATCGACCGAGTCGGCGTCGAGATTGCTCGAGTACGCGGTCGGGTGGAGCCAGATATCGATAAACCCATCGTTGCCGACCGTTTCGTAGGCGATCATCGAGCCGTCGGGGCTGAGATGCAATGTACGGATCGGGGTGTCCACAGCGTACGCCGTAATCTCGCGTCCATCGTAATCGAACGCGGTGATGCGATCACCCTCAATATTCCACGCATTGCTTGCCTGCTCGGGTTGGCTTTGCCCCGCGACCGGCTCGGATATCGCTGCGTACACAAGCACGCCCGTGTCCGATACAGAGAACTGGCCGTGCCATGTGCCTCGGTCCGGGACGACATCCCGCGCGATCAGGCTTGTCTGTCCGGTGAACAAACCCGTAGCCGGATCGAGTGCACGCGCGAGCAGGGCCCCGTCGCGGACAAAGAGCAGATGCCCCGCTGCAAAGGCGCCGCCGAAATCGCTCGGTTGGAGTTTCTGCGGGGGACGCTCGCTCGCAAGATCGGCGAGGTAGATGGCGCTGTTCACCGCCTCGCCCGCGCGGCTCGACACCGCGATGAACAGGTAGCGCGTGGTCCCGGGAATCACGAACGGCCAGCGGTGGCTCGTGTGGAGTTCTTCATCCAGCGTTGTCAGCGGGACCGGCACTCCGCCATCGGCGTCGACGATGACAAGCCCGCCTCGGAATCGCGGAGCAAAGATGATGCGTCCGTCATCGGTCCATGCGCCGCCTCGCCCCTGCGAACTCTTGCAGACTGTGACCACCGTGTCGCTGACGGTGTCGTAGGTTCTCAGCTCCGATGCCGTGAAGTACCCGACATAGCGTCCGTCGGGGCTCCAGAACGGGAAAATGGTACCTTCTGTTCCCTTGAGTTCCTGTGGGTGGGCGTCTGACAAGTCACGCACCCAGAGCCGCCGGGTGTTGTTTTTGGTGGATGCCGCGAAGATGACCCGCTTTCCGTCTCGAGAGATCACCGCCGGCCCGCTGAGGTCTCCAGACAATCGGAACTTGGCACCGGCCGGAGGCTCGATCGAGAGCCGGACAGGCGGGATGTCTGTGCCCCCCGACCGTTGCCCCATGATCGAAAGCACCGCGATGACAAGCCCGACACAGGCGATGGCGAGCACCGCGGCAACCGCGATGGGGCCACGCGATCGACGCGGCGCCGAGGTCAGCATGGTGGCTTCTGCCGCCGGTGCCAGCAGTTCCACGCGGACATCGCCGATGTCGCGGAAGCGCAGGTTGCGATCTCGCACCATGCATCTATCGAGCACACGCCGGACGTTCGCCGGCGTTTCGGGCGGTAGCCGATCGAGATCAAGGTCCTTGTGCAGCACGGCCCCGATCGAATCTGTCGCGGTCTCGCCGTGGAACGGGCTTGCACCCATCAGCATCTCATACAACACCACGCCGAAGGACCAGATGTCGGTGCGTTTATCTACGCGCCGGCCGCGTGCTTGTTCGGGCGACATGTACGCCGCGGTGCCCAGGATCGCGCCCGCGATCGTCGGCGAGTGCTGGGGCAGCGGAGTCGTCATCGTCGGGCTGTCTAGGCCGCCGGCCGACGACTGGCCGCCGTCATCTGTCCGCGCAAGCCCGAAGTCCAAGACCTTCGCCTGACCGTCCGGCGTGACGACGATGTTCGCAGGTTTGAGATCCCGGTGGATCACGCCCGCCTCGTGGGCCGCCTCAACTCCCGCCGCGATCTGCACGGCCAGTTCGATCGCCTCGTCGACCGGGATCGGCCCGCGGTCGAGCCGATCGGCCAGCGTCTCGCCCTCGACGAACTCGAGGACCAAGTACTTCGCGCCGTCCTGTTCTTCCACGCCGTGGATGCCCGCGAGGCTCGGATGATTAAGGCTGGCGAGGGTCTTTGCTTCGCGCTCGAACCGCTCCAGCCGGGCCGGGTCGGAGGCCAGTTCGGCGGGAAGCGCTTTGATGGCGACCTGGCGGTCCAGCCGGGTGTCGGTGGCGAGATACACCACCCCCATGCCGCCTCGGCCGAGTTCGCGGATGATCGTGTAGGGGCCGATCTGATCTGGCATGGGCATAGGATAGGGCGAAACCAGATTGCCATCCGGCCTTCTCCCACGCAGGACATGCTCGATCTCTACAATAGGGCATGAACAGCGGCACGGGTCTAACACTTAGGGCCATCACCTCGGCCGAGTCCGGCGAGGTTATCCAGCCGCTTCCGCTTCCCCCGGACGGCCCATGCCTGATCGGGCGATCTTCCGAGGCGGACTGGCGGATTCACGATTCGTCGCTGTCCCGCCGGCACGCGTCGATCGAAATGAAGGCGGAAGACTGGTTCCTCACCGATCTCTCGTCGCGGCACGGCACATCGGTCAACGACCGCCGGCTTGAGCCGGGCGTGCCGGTTCCGATTCAGGACGGCGATGTCATCGCATTCGGGGGCTGGAGGTGCCGGTGCACCTCTGGCTCGGCTCGCCCGGGCGTGACGACCCCGTTCTCGCCGGGTTTGGACATGGCCGCGAGCGTGAGTGCAATCCCAGCCCAGCAGCTGGGCGGTATCGCGCAGCGGGGCCTTGATGTCTTGATGGAACTGACTACCAAAATCGGTTGCGCCGCGTCGCGTGAAGCCGTGGCACAGGCCGCCGCCGAAGCCGTCCGAAGTGCGACGGGCTGTCGTCGTGTTGTGCTCGTTGAGCCGGAGTCCGATACCGAACTCGGAATTCTCGCCTCCAC
>Ga0316208_1002456_pt1 | contig 15075 bp, 13 predicted proteins | sample 3monopyrite_MG_FD_204944 | JGI IMG/M metagenome (GOLD analysis project Ga0316208, IMG submission 204944) | Microbial mat bacterial communities from mineral coupon in-situ incubated in ocean water Damariscotta River, Maine, United States -... | ecosystem: Environmental > Aquatic > Marine >... | reverse complement strand
ATACACGGTGTAGGAGAGGGCGTTTTAAAAATGGAGCTAGAATATTTATTTGGGCGTTATGATAATGTAAAGTATTACGATGCCAATTACCAAAAATATGGTTTAGGAGCTACCGAAGTTTATATTTATCAAAATGTTTCTTAAATTAAGGAAAATCTGGTGTTACTGTTCTTGTTTCAGAGGTTGAACTATCTTCTAAAACACCAAAATCAAAAACATCAACAGAAATCAATTCCAAATCAAAATCAGATATTATAAGTGTAACCACATAGGTCTGGGTTATGGTGTGTTGTCTATAAGCCGTCGCAATAGGAGCCCCTATATTTGCAACATCTTTATTTAAATAATCTGGACCAAACTCACTAACTGTAATGTCGTTTGCTGGGTTTTGGTCCTGACTATCATTTTCTTCATCTCTTGTATCAATACCATCACCATCATCATCAGTATCTAAATAATCTGGAGTACCATCTTCATCTGTATCTTGGGCATCACTTAAATCACCATCGCCATTCGGGTCTGGGTTTTCATTTCTAGTTAAAATATTATCACCATCATCATCAGCATCAATATAATCAGGTAAGCCATCACCATCTGTATCATCGTCTTCTAGGTCATCATTACCATTTCTATCTTCTAAATTGGCAGGAACATCATCATTATCATCTTCAGTTAAAACCGTTTTTAAATCTGCAGTACCGCTAGTACTTTCAATATCTTGTGTGATATTAACTTCGGAGTTTGGGATAGCGTTACAAAATAAGTCACTTGGTAAAGTCGTATTGCTGTACGTGCGATAATTAAAAGGGTTTGAAGTACTTAAGGTATATGTTTTTTCAAAAACGCCTAAATCATCAACATCAAGTATGTCATTTAACGTAACATTATTTAATTTTAAAGATAATGATTCAGAGGGGTCGTTTTTAGTTTTATAAAAAACCAAATCAGTATCACCACAAACCTCAAAAGTGTCGTCAAAATCTAGTACAAAATCAATAATATCACCATCATCACAAGAATTTAAAGACAGGAAGCTTAAGGCTAAAAAAATAAAAAATAATTGACGCATTGTATTTGGGTTTTAGGCAAAAATAATGGAATTGATATTTATAACGTAGTAATACCAAATAAAGTTCAAAATAACTGACAAAATTTGTTTCTATTCCCTTATATTTCAATATAAAATAGAACCGTAACTATAGCTATGCTTATATTTTGTTTTTCATCTAAAGAAAATATAATTCAAATTTATAATCAATCATTTTAAAGTTTATTTGGTATGATTGATAATAATTTTATTTCGAGTATTTTTGAACTTTAAAGGCTGTTAATTATTAAATAGCACTCATCTTAAAAATTTATCACCAAATGAAATCAGTTTATTTTGATAATGCCGCTACTACGCCTATACGCGAAGAAGTGATTGATGTTGTTTGTGAAATTATGAAAAATAATTTTGGAAATCCTTCATCATCACATAGTTTTGGAAGATCTTCTAAGGTCTTGGTTGAAAAATCTAGAAAAACTATTGCGCGTTATTTAAATGTGTCTGCAAGTGAAATTATTTTCACTTCTGGAGGTACTGAAGCTGATAATTTAGTGTTACGAAGTGTTGTTAGAGATTTAGGTGTTAAAGAAATTATTACATCAAAAATTGAGCATCATGCTGTTTTGCATACTATAGATCAATTGGTAAAAGATTATGATATTAATGTAGAATACGTAAAGTTAGAAGATGATGGTAGTGTTAATCCTTTTCATTTAGAGAGTTTATTAGCTAATTCGACAAAAAAACAGTTGGTTACGCTAATGCATGTGAATAATGAAATAGGGAATATTCTTGATATAAAAGGAGTTGCTAGCTTATGTAAGACATACAACGCTTTGTTTCATACGGATGCTGTGCAGTCTGTTGGACATTACAAAATGGATTTGCAAGATATCCAAGTTGATTTTTTAGCCGCATCTGCCCATAAATTTCATGGACCAAAAGGCGTAGGTTTTGCTTTTATTAGGAAAAACTCTGGACTAAAACCATTAATTATTGGAGGAGAGCAGGAGCGAGGTTTACGTGCAGGAACCGAAAGTATTCATAACATTGTAGGTATGGAGGTTGCTTTAAAAAAGGCTTATGATAAATTAACTAAAGAATCTTTATACATAAAAGAATTGAAACAGTATTTTATTGATGGAATAAAAAAAGTTATTCCAGAAGTAAAGCTTAATGGTTGCTCTGAAAATTTAGAGAAAAGTACTTATACGCTTGTTAATATTTGCTTGCCCATATCTCCAAAAAAAGCAGCAATGTTATTATTTCAACTAGATTTAAAAGGTATAGCGTGTTCTAAAGGGAGTGCGTGCCAAAGTGGAAGTTCTCAAAACTCACATGTGTTAACCGAAATTTTAAATGATAATGATTTACAAAAACCATCGATTAGGTTTTCATTTAGTGTATATAATACGAAGGAAGAGATTGATTATGTTATTGATGTTTTAAAAGAATTTATAACCTAAGTTTGTAGAATATGAGTTTCCCCTCCTTGGAGGGGATTAAGGGGTGGGTTGATAAAAAAAATCAATCTATTTGCTTATATCGAACTCTGTTTATTTGGAATAATTAAAACTTCATAGTCGTTCTAACATTAAAAACACGAGGTGTTAAAAAATCAGGAATAGCAATTTGTCTTTTACTACTAACATCCCTTACCCAAGTATTGGTAATAGAGTTTTGAATATCAAAAATATTGAATATTTCAAAACCAAATGAAAGGGCTTTAAAGGGTTTTTTCCAACCGGTATTGAATTGTTTTTTCGAATCTATTAAAACATATTGTAAACCTAAATCTGCACGTTTGTATGACGGTAGTCTGTTCTGAAATTCATAAGGGTCAGCGTAACTAGGTGAACCTCCTGGTAGTCCTGTATTAAAAACCAAGTTTAAGTACATTTTTAAATTTGGCATATTCGGTACATAGTCTTGAAATAACGCTGCGAATTTTAAACGCTGGTCTGTAGGGCGAGAAATATAACCTCTGTTATTAATATTTTCTTCGGTTTTTAAATACCCAAAACTAAACCAAGATTCTGTCCCTGGTACAAACTCACCATTTAAGCGCATGTCTAACCCATAAGCATAAGCTTTGGCACTATTATTAGCTCTATAACGAATACGAACATTCTCAAGTGTGTACGGGTTAACATCTGATAAGTTTTTATAATATACTTCAGAAGTTAGCTTAAAAGGTCTGTTCCACATTTTGAAACTATAATCGTTTCCTAAAACCAAGTGAAATGATTTTTGAGCTTTTACATCGGGTTGAATGACGCCATTGGCATCTCGAAGTTCTCTGTAAAAAGGCGGTTGATAATATAAACCTCCTGCAATTCTAAAAAGCATTTCTTTTTTCCAATAGGGTTTTATAGCAAACTGAGCACGCGGGCTAAATACCGTTTGATTGGATGATGAAATGCCATCACCACTAACAGACCAACTATGAGCACGAACTCCTGCATTATACCAAACATCGCTAGTTCCTAAAGTGCTTCGCTTACTCCATTGTCCATAGGCCTGCAATCGGTTTATTTGTGTATTGTTAGTAGCTCTAACGTTTTGAAAAGGTTCTAAAGGACCAGAGAAAGATTCATAAGGTTGATTATTAGGAAATGTTCTTGGAGGTCTTACTGAAAAACCTGCCGAATCAATAACTTCCCATTCAATCACACGGTCTCTAATATCTTCATTTGTGTATTTTACAGACCACTCAAATCTATTGTCATTAACTTTAAAATCGCCTTTATGTTCAATATTGGTAATAAGTGCGTCCAAATCATTTCTTCCGTGGTTAAGTTGACTACCAATCCCTTGGCTAAATTCAACTTCGCCTAAATTTTCATCTCCAATATTGCTATTAACTTCACCTAATCGATACCGAGCTAAAATATCAAAGTACTCTTCTTCCGTGGTGTGATATGTTGAAGCAATTAAATGGAGCGTTAAATCATCATTTACAAAATAAGAGCCTTTAAATGCACCAAAAAGCGTTTGGTATCTGTCTTTTTCTTGCCCATCATAAAATACCAATAATGCCACAGGATCGCTTAATGTTCCAAAATTAGTTTGACGCGTTTGTGGCTCAAAATTGTATTTATTTATTGACGCACTTCCTAAAAAACTTAAATGAAATTTATTAGAAAACCTATAGGTAAAATACCCTTGGGCATCAGCAAATGTTGGTCTGAAGTTAGTTTCGGTTTCCTTAGCATTCACTAGAAGGCTATTATCGCGATAACGAAGCCCAACAATACCGGAAAACTTAGAATCTTTACTTATGTTTTCAACAGAAAGACTTCCACCTAGTAAACTTAAATCAGCATTAACTTCAAATTGATAAGGATTTTTATAGGTAATATCTAAAACTGATGATAATTTATCGCCATATTTAGCTTGAAAACCACCAGCAGAAAAATCTACATTTTGCACCAAGTCCGTATTTACAAAACTTAAACCTTCTTGTTGACCTGAACGCACCAAAAACGGACGATACACTTCTATACCGTTTACATAAACTAAATTTTCATCATAATTTCCGCCACGAACAGAATATTGTGTGCTTAACTCATTATTATTACTAACTCCAGGCAAGGTTAAAAGTAAATTTTCAACACCAGCATTAGCTCCAGGTATTTTTCTAATAACATCTGGTTTTATGGTTACAATACCTTCAACTTCTTTTCGCCTATTACTATTAACAATAACCGTTGCTATTTGTTCAACAGAAGTACTCATTACTGGATTGAATTCAAACGCTTCCCCATTTTTTAAATTAAAAGTACTCACCACTTTTTTATGAGAAAGGTGGGTGAATTCTATAGTCATATCTTTGTTTGCAGGAATTGTAATGATATAAAATCCGTTTGCATTCGATTCTGTTCCGTTAGCTTCAGTTTTTATGCTTACTTTCTCAAGAGGTTGATTGTTTTCATCTAGAATAATCCCTTTAATAGTAGCATTTTGAGCAAAACTAAAAGTTAGTACTAAAAAAAATAAAATAGTGGTTAGTAGTTGTTTTTTATTCAAAAGTGTAAAAAGTTTATTTTCTATAAAATAACGTTTCAAAAGTAGAATTATTTCCAACATTATCGGTAACAATTACTTTTAAATTGTTTTTAGTATCTGTTATAACGCCATCATTAAAATCGTGAGTTAGTGTTTTTGTTTTGTAATCGTACTCCATTAAAATCCATTTTCCATTTATTGTAGCTCGGTAATTTGATATTCCTGAACCTTCATCATCAATTTTAACTTTTAAAAACCTGTACTTACTTAGCCATTGCTTGCTCTTAAAGTTTACAGCAGAAATAGTTGGTTTTAAACTATCCATAGCAAGTGCATAAGTGCCTAATTTTTTTGTGCTAGCTATTAATAAATGGTTTTTCCTTTTGGTGTATGTGTAAGACATGTAATCTTTATAACCAACTAATCTTGCAATGTAGAGTTTGTTTTTGTCTTCGTTTGAATATTTGCTTACGTCATAAGTTATGGTGAAATTCTTTTTAGCAGCCTTCACATCTTTATGAAGTTTGAGCGTGTCATTTTTCACTTCGAAATCTAAATAGAAATCATCGTAAAACGTGTCTTTGTAAAAATCAACAGAAACAACACCTTCTTTTAAATTTGTAGTTTGATTAGCTTTAATAAAATATGGCGTAACTTTTTCTTCCTTAGGTTTTACTATATTATTTTTCACTCCTTTTATGTGTATAGTAACCCAAGATTCATTGTTTTTATAATCAGCAACTCTTATTTTGTAGATAGAGTAGGTACTATCTTCAATTTTAATAACACCGTCATTTAGTGTAGATTTAAAAAGACTTAAAGGGTTGTTTTTTCTAAATAATTTTTGAATACGCTGTTTTTTTGTAGAAAAGTGTTCGTAATCAATGAGCTGATTAATGTGTTTTGTTTCATCAAACGAAAAGCGATTAAAATCAATTTCAAAATTTTTACTACCATTAATAATGGTTTGTATGTTATAAACACCGTTTGAGTTTGCTGCTAAATCTTGCCTGTCGTAGGTGTCAATGGCAAAAACTATGTTTCCTATGGCTTGAATACTTTCAACAGAATAATCGCCGTTTTTTAAAGGTGTTAATCTTAGTTTTTGTTTTGTGTTTGATGCGTTTATAAATGAATTTTGACCCAAAGGGTAAGCGTAAACAGATTTTATTACCGGATTGCTAGTGTCTTTTGTGTGAATCCCAAAAAGCATCGGGTTCATTGGGCGTTCTTGTTTGTCTCTAATTTCAAAATGCAAATGAGGACCACCAGAACCACCTGAATTCCCACTGTAAGCTACAAGGGTGTCCTTTAGAATTGGTAAATCTTCCGCTTTAGGAAACAACTCAATTTCATAAGATTCTTTTTGATACTGACGTTCTTTTACATACGCTTCAATATCTGGTGAAAATTTTTGGAGATGCGCGTAAACTGTAGTATATCCGTTAGGGTGAGTTATATATAATGCTTTCCCATAACCGTAATGCGCTACTTTTATTCTACTTACAAAACCACGTGCTGAAGCTTTTACCTTTAAGCCTGTACGATGTTGGGTTTTTATGTCTAATCCTGAGTGAAAATGATTAGAGCGTAACTCAGCAAAAGTGCCTGATAATATCAAGGGTATGTCAAGAGGCTTACTAAAATAATCCTGTGGATAATTATTTTGAGCATCTAAAAAACAGGAAAAAACTAGAAAGAGGGACAGTATATATCGCATAAATGTGTTTTATACCAAATAAGCTTCAAAATAACTGATTGAATTCGGTTCTATTTCATTTAAAGAAAAGATAACTCCAATTTACTATTAATCATTGTAAAATTCATTTGGTATTGTGGCTAAATTATTAATTTGCTATGAAAACACAAAGAATAAAACAAAAATCAAGCCATCTTAGTGAAGCTCTATTTTGAAAAGCCCTAGGGCGAATTCAAAATAGTTAGTTGAACTCATCCCGAATTTATTTCGGGATCTTTAGTTTAATTACTGAGAGTTGGATGTCTAAAAATGCCTATTCAATGCTATTTGTTTAGTACATTTTTAATAAAATTCGGTCTATGGCAAAGTAACTTGATGTTTTGGTGTGACCTTTATTTTGGCGGATTTACCTGCGTTAGGGATTGAAGTGGATAGCCCACAGCGGAGGTACGGAGCGAGGACTTGTAACGGAAAGCCCGACCCCTTGTGGGTAACGCCCAAATAATTATATGTTGAACTTAATTTAATTAAAATTTTATGAGAAAACAATTGTAATTTATAGCTAGGTATGTTAACTTTGTGAGATAAGTATTGAATTTTGTAAATGAGTAATATTGAAGATATTGTAGATTCATTAGAAAACAAGATTAGTAAAGTATTACACAAACTAGAGCTTTTAAAACTTGCTAATTTGAAATTAAATGAAGAATTAGATGTTTCAAAGCAAGAAAATTTAACCCAGCAAAAGCGTATTGCAAGTTGGGAAGAAAAGTATGAAGCTCTTAAAATGGCAAATACAATACTTGGTAGTGACGATAATAAAAGAGAAACGAAGCTTAAAATAAACGCATTAATCAGAGATATTGACCATTGTATTGCTCAACTCGCTGATTAAAGCTAATTAAACTCAATGCCAGAAAAGCTTAAAATAAAGCTGTCTATAGCTAATCGAGTGTATCCTTTAACAATTGAGTCAAGTCAAGAAGAAGGATTGCGAAAAGCAGCTAAAAATATTGAGGCTATGATTAAACAGTTTGAGCAAAGTTATTCTGTTCGAGATAAGCAAGATGTACTGGCCATGTGCGCTTTACAATTTGCATCTCAGGTAGAACAGAAGTCTATTGATAAAGCAAATTTAAGTGAGCATGTAGAAGAAAAGCTAAATGCTTTAAACGAATTGTTGCATTCACATTTAGTCTCTTAACGTTCTTTAAAATAAATAAAAAGTTACTGCCTACATTGGTTATTTTTTTTGATAAACTCAACGTTAATTCTTTAAAAAGGGTGAGTTTAAGTTGTAAAAGCATGCTGCTAGTGCTGAATTTATTTTTAGTATCTCGAGCAGACCCTTGATCAGCTTGTTAGCCCTAAACTTGTTTTTAAGGAGTTTATACAAAACTTTATACTGGTGTAGGCTTTTTTATACACTAATTTGACTATCAAATAACATATTCAAACTAGTATTTTATACACAAATCAACTAAATTAAAGATGGATAACTCAATTATATTTGCAGTAGGCGGTGTTGTATTAGGGCTAATAATAGGCTTTATAATATCAAAAACATTAGGAAAAAATAATGCTTCTAAGCTTGTAAAAGAAGCTCAAAAAGATGCCACTTTAATACTTAAAGAAGCAAAAATAGAAGGTGAGACTCTTAAAAAAGATAAGATGCTTCAAGCTAAAGAAAAGTTTATAGAGCTTAAGGCAGAGCATGAAAAAGTGATTTTATCTCGTGATAAAAAAATGGCCGAAGCTGAAAAACGCACCCGAGATAAAGAATCTCAAATTTCTAGTGAAGTATCTAAAGGTAAAAAACTTAACGAAAGTCTTGAGAGTAAAATTAAAAATTACGATCACAGACTTGACTTACTTGAAAAGAAACAAGAAGAGGTTGATAAGGTTCATAAAAGGCAAGTACAACAATTAGAAGTTATATCTAGTCTTTCTGCGGAAGAAGCTAAAGAACAATTGGTTGATTCTTTAAAAGGAGAAGCAAAGAATGATGCGATGGCATACATTCAAAGTGCTGCGGAAGAAGCCAAATTAACTGCTGAACAAGACGCTAAGAAAATAATTATAAATACTATTCAACGTATCGGTACAGAAGAAGCTGTAGATAATTGTGTGTCTGTGTTTAACATAGAATCTGATGATGTAAAAGGTCGTATTATTGGTCGTGAAGGACGAAACATTAGAGCAATAGAAGCTGCGACAGGTGTTGAGATTATTGTAGACGATACACCAGAAGCTATTATTTTATCTTGTTTTGATTCTGTACGAAGAGAAGTAGCACGTTTATCATTGCATAAATTGGTTACTGATGGTAGAATTCACCCGGCGCGTATTGAAGAGATCGTTAAGAAAACTCAAAAGCAAATTGAACAAGAAATAATAGAAGTTGGTAAGCGTACCGTTATAGATTTAGGGATTCATAATTTAAATCCTGAACTCATTAAAATGGTAGGTAGAATGAAATACCGTTCGTCTTACGGACAAAACTTATTGCAACACTCGCGTGAAGTGGCTAAACTTTGTGGTGTTATGGCAGCAGAATTAGGTTTAAACCCTAAGATTGCGAAACGTGCTGGTTTACTTCATGATATTGGAAAGGTGCCAGATGCTGAGGCAGATATGGAAACGCCACACGCTATTTTAGGTATGCAATGGGCAGAGAAGTACGGTGAAAATGCTGAGGTGTGTAATGCTATTGGAGCGCACCACGATGAAATAGAAATGAAAACGTTATTAGCACCAGTTATTCAAGTTTGTGATGCTATTTCTGGAGCGAGACCAGGCGCTAGACGTCAGGTTTTAGATAGTTATATTCAACGATTAAAAGATTTAGAAGATATTGCGTTCGGTTTTAACGGTGTTAAAAAAGCTTATGCTATTCAAGCAGGTAGAGAATTGAGAGTCATTGTTGAAAGTGAAAAAGTAGATGATCAAAAAGCAGCAGATTTATCATTCAGTATCTCACAAAAAGTACAGACAGATATGACGTATCCAGGACAGGTTAAAGTGACTGTTATTAGAGAAACAAGAGCAGTTAATATTGCTAAGTAACATATTCCTGAGAAGGCAGGAATCTCATAAATAGAATTAGATAAAAATCCAGCGAACGCTGGATTTTTTTAGTTTATAAACGTCCAACAGAAACGTATTAACGAAGAACGATTAACGATTTTTGATTGCTGAACACACTGCCGACTGAATACTGCATACTGCCAACTTATTTCCTAGGATGATATTTTTCCACAACCTTGGTTAAATGACTTTTATCCAGATGAACATAAATTTCTGTGGTAGTAATGCTTTCATGTCCTAACATTAATTGTATAGAGCGCAAATCAGCATCATTTTGTAATAAGTGTGTTGCAAATGAGTGTCTAAAAGTGTGAGGCGATATGTTTTTTTTAAGTCCTATTTTTTCGGCAAGTTGTTTTATAATAGTAAAAATCATGGCTCGGGTTAATTGTTTTCCATTATGATTTAAGAATAATGTGTCTTCAAAACTAGGTTTTATTTTGATGCAATTCCGAACTTCATTTCTATAAATATTGATGTATACCTGTGTCATATCAACTATGGGTACAAAACGTTGTTTATCACCTTTTCCAGTTACTTTTATAAAACCTTCATCAAAAAACAAATCTGAGATTTTTAGATTGATGAGTTCGCTAACTCGTAACCCGCAGCCATATAGGGTTTCCAAAATTGCTTTATTGCGTTGTCCAATATTTACATTATTATATACTTGAGATAAATCGATAGCGTTTATCAGTCTATCAATTTCTTTCTCTGATAATGTGTCAGGAAGTTTTCTGCCTATTTTAGGAGATTCTATTAGTTCTAATGGGTTATCTTTTCTATAATCTTCAAATACTAAATAACTAAAAAAACTACGTAAACCAGATATCAATCTGGATTGAGATCTTGCGTTTACCTGTTTTGCAACGTCGTAAATAAATTGCTGCATAGCCTCAGAGTTTATATTTAAAGGAGAATGATTTATGTTGTTAGTTTCAATAAAACTTATGAGCTTTTTTACATCAAGCGCATAATTATCAATAGAATTTTTAGATAATCCTCGTTCTATCTTTAAATATAGTTGATAGTCTTTTAATGCGTTTTGCCATTTCATAGTTGTAAATTTAACTAAATTACAAGAATAAGAAGTGATTTGTATGCATGCAATTCTGTGTATATTATTTTAAAATTATGATTTTTAAAGGGAGAGTAGATTTGCTCTCCTTTTTTTATACATTTACGATATGAAAAAACTAATCATCATTAACGGACCGAACTTAAACTTATTAGGAAAAAGAGAGCCTAACATCTACGGGAGTTTAACTTTTACAGAGTTTTTGGAAGAAGTAAAAGAAAAATATCCTAAAGTCAATATAGATTATTTTCAATCGAATATAGAAGGTGAGTTGATTGACAAACTTCAAGAAGTAGGGTTTAGTTATGATGGTATCATTTTAAATGCTGCAGCTTACACGCATACTTCTGTAGGTATTGGTGATGCTATTAAAGCTATTGAAACACCTGTTGTAGAAGTTCATATTTCTAACACCTTTAATAGAGAAGAATATAGGCATCAGTCTTTTATATCTCCAAACGCCAAGGGTGTTATTCTTGGTTTTGGTTTGCAGAGTTATGAGTTGGCTATTCAAAGTTTTTAATCCTCAACTAGCCTCCCCAAAGGGAGGAATACTCATTCAAATAATATGAAAAACAGTGTGTTTCTATTAGTATTTTTTATTTTCTGGTTGTCTTCTGAAGGGCAAACAAATAGTAATTTAGGTATAAAGGGTGGTTTGAATTTTACCTTTTTTAAGGTAAGTGAATCAAGTTTTGGTTTTAATCAAGATGCTGAGGTTGGATATTATGGAGGGCTCTTTGTAGATTTTGAAATTGATGAAGTCCTTTCAATCCAACCCGAAGTTTTATATATCGGTTTAAAAGATTTTCAATTTATAAATGCTCCTATTTATGTGAAATATGAAATGGCTAATAATTTAGATGTTATGGTTGGACCAAGTATTAATTATTTTTTCGACTTTTTCACAAATAAGCTTAAAATACGTGCTGATCTAAGTACTGCATATTATATTACATCAGCCTTTGATGTTCATCTTAAATATACCATAGGTTTTCAAGAAATAACACCTAATGGATTATTCATGGGGCTAGGATATAAGTTCTGAAAAAAAATGCGATTCAATTCCGATAGCTATCGGAAGAATCGCATATTTTGTGAACTACTTTTTCCATCCGAGTAAAAGTCCCTCCCCTTTGGGGAGGCTAGGTGGAGCTTTGGGCTGCTTACAAATGTATCACCTCATCATAGGCATCAGCTACAGCTTCCATAACCGCTTCACTCATAGTTGGGTGAGGGTGAATTGTTTTTAATACTTCGTGTCCTGTCGTTTCAAGTTTTCTACCCAAAACGGCTTCAGCAATCATATCTGTAACGCCAGCACCAACCATATGGCAACCTAACCATTCACCATATTTGGCATCAAAAATAACTTTTACAAAGCCATCTTTATTTCCACTAGCACTAGCTTTACCAGATGCTGAGAATGGAAATTTACCAACTTTAATATCTAAACCTTTATCTTTTGCTTGCTTTTCTGTTAAACCAACAGATGCAATTTCTGGAGAACAATATGTACAACCAGGAATATTTCCATAGTCAATAGGTTCAACATGAAGTCCTGCAAGTTTTTCAACACATAGAATCCCTTCCGCGGAAGCAACGTGTGCTAAAGCTTGCCCAGGTGTAACATCTCCTATAGCGCAATAACCAGGTATGTTAGTTTGGTAAAAATCATTTACAATAATTTTATCTCTATCAACTACAATACCTACATCTTCAAGTCCTATATTCTCAATATTAGATTTAATACCAACAGCGCTTAAAATAATATCGGCTTCAAGAACTTCTTCTCCTTTTTTAGTTTTTACTGTGGCCTTAACTCCCTTTCCAGAAGTGTCAACAGAGGTTACTTCAGCAGAAGTCATAATATTAATTCCAGTCTTTTTAAAAGAACGTTCTAATTGTTTTGATACATCTTCATCTTCAACAGGCACAATATTTGGTAAATATTCAACAATAGTAACTTCGGTTCCCATTGAATTATAGAAATAAGCAAACTCAACACCAATAGCGCCAGAACCAACCACAATCATTTTCTTAGGTTGTTTCTTTAAAGTCATGGCTTGTCTGTAGCCAATTACTTTTTCTCCATCTTGTGGTAAACTTGGTAACTCGCGAGTGCGCGCTCCTGTAGCAATAATAATATTGTCGGCACTATACTCAGTTCCATCAACATCGACCTTTTTTCCAGGTTTTATCTTTCCAAAACCATTAATGACGTCAATTTTATTCTTTTTCATTAAAAACTGAACCCCTTTGCTCATGCCATCTGCAACACCACGACTACGTTTTACAACAGCTTCAAAATCTTTGTCAAAATCTTTTACCGATAAGCCATAATCATCTGCATGTTTAAGATATTCAAATACTTGAGCAGATTTTAATAAGGCTTTAGTTGGAATACAACCCCAATTTAAGCATACGCCACCAAGACTTTCTTTTTCAACAATAGCGGTATTAAAACCTAATTGTGATGCTCTAATAGCTGTTACATAACCACCAGGACCACTTCCAAGAACAATAATATCGTATTTACTCATTTGTTAAAGTTTAAGTTGCGAATTTACAAAATCGAATTTGAATAAAGAATTTAGAACTTATAAATTTGCGTCTTTATACTACCTTTGTTTCGCAAGTTTAGTGAAACTTTATTTTGAAAAGTCAAAAGGACGAATTCAAAATAGTTAGTTGAACAAATCCCGAATCTATTTCGGGATATTTGATTTAACCTCTAAACTGTTAAAAAAGTTTTCAAAAGACGAAGGCTGCTTAGGTTTAATAACTTTTATTTATGAATATACCTAGAATTAGTTTCCCTAGAATTGTAATTATTGGGGGTGGTTTTGCTGGAGTTGCCTTAGCAAAAAAATTATCGAACTGCGACGTACAAGTTGTACTTTTAGATAAGAATAATTATCACACATTTCAACCATTGTTATATCAAGTATCAACTGGTGGGTTAGAGCCAGATTCTATTGCATATCCGATAAGAAAAATTTTAAAAAACTTTCCTAATTTCTATTTTAGGTTAGCAGATGTTGAAGCCATAGATACAGATAAAAACAAGGTAAAAACAAATATTGGAAATTTAAAATTCGACTATTTAGTTGTAGCTTCAGGTTCTATAACAAACTTTTTTGGGAATACAGAAGTTGAAAAGCATAGTATGGCAATGAAAACCATACCACAGTCCTTAAACTTAAGAAGTTTAATTCTTGAAAATTTTGAGGAAGCTTTATTGACCTCAAATTTAAATGAACGAAATGCTTTAATGAATTTTGTTATTGTTGGAGGTGGGCCAACAGGCGTAGAGCTTGCTGGGGCTTTAGCAGAAATAAAAAAAGGAATTCTCCCTAAAGATTATCCAGATTTAGATACGCGTTTAGCCCAAATTCACATTGTACAATCTAATGAGTGTATATTAAAAGGAATGAGTGAAAAGGCTTCGGCAAAAGCAGAAGATTTCCTTGAAAAGCTAGGTGTAAACATTTGGAAAAACGTTCGAGTTACAAACTACGACGGAAAAACAGTAACCACCAACACCGATTTAACTTTTGAAACGGCAACCTTAGTATGGGCTGCAGGTGTGAAGGGCGCAACTATTAAAGGTTTAGACGCCGAAGAGTTCGTGACGCGTGGAAACAGAATATTAGTAAACGAATTCAACCAAGTAAAAGGCTTCAAACATATTTTTGCTATTGGTGATATTGCGTATATGGCTTCAGATGAATTCCCTAATGGCTTTCCAATGATGGCCCAACCTGCCATACAACAAGGTAATCAACTTGGAGATAATATTTTAAAACTCATCGAAGAAAAACAAATGAAACCATTTGTTTATAAAGACAAAGGCGCTATGGCTACCATAGGGAGAAACAAAGCGGTTGTAGATTTGAAAAATTATAAATTTCAAGGTGTTTTCGCATGGTATGTTTGGATGTTTGTGCATCTTTTTTTTCTAATAGGTTTTAGAAACAGAATGGTTGTTTTTGTAAATTGGGTATATAATTATGTGCGTTTTGATCGAGAAGCTCGATTAATAATTAGACCTTTTAAGAAAAGACTTAAAAGGTAATTAGTACAATAATTTATTGGTCATCAATAAAAAAAAACGGACAGTGATTTTCTGTTTTTCAGATATTTTAGTTAAAT
>Ga0316208_1002455_pt1 | contig 15082 bp, 15 predicted proteins | sample 3monopyrite_MG_FD_204944 | JGI IMG/M metagenome (GOLD analysis project Ga0316208, IMG submission 204944) | Microbial mat bacterial communities from mineral coupon in-situ incubated in ocean water Damariscotta River, Maine, United States -... | ecosystem: Environmental > Aquatic > Marine >... | reverse complement strand
TTATTGAAACCACCGATTTAGGCGAAGGTTGGGACGGCCACCACAAAGGCGTCTTGCAAAACAACGATATCTATGTCTACCATGTGCGGGTATTGACATGGAGGGAAGAAGAAAAAGCCTAAGAAGGCTACATTAATTTGGCGAGGTAAATTTATTACTCTCCCATAGCTGAATGTTCCCGTAGTGTTTCTTTAAAGAATAATTGCGTTCAAACTGATCAATACTGTTCACAAAAGGATATACATCCTTGAAGAGCACAAACTTGGGTTCCCTGGCAAGAATATTTTCAATTTCCTCGAACTTATTGATCATAAAGGCATCCGAATGCTCAATCAAGATGGTTGGGTGTATATATGGGCTCGCAGGTGATAAATCCAAGAGATAAGGGATAATTTGCATTCTATGCAATGTCCAAATCTGATCCTCAATCCTTACCTCCTCTTTCAATTCTGCTGCAATTATTCTTGGCATATCGTCCCTTTTCCAAAAATAGGATTGGTTAATGAGCACAATGGCGAACAGCACAACAACTATACTTAATTGCCAAACAGTTGAATTTTGCTTCCACATTGAACGTTGAAAAATCTTAGCGTATGCAATTTCAGGAATAAAAAGTACCAAAACAGGCAACAATTGAAAGTAATAATGGTGAAAATTTTTACCAATGTACAACATGATGCTCCAATCCAAAAAGTACCATACAAGTCCAAACAAAAAGAATGACTTTTTTTCTTTGCGGTAAAAAATTAGCATGGCCCAATAAAACAATAAAGGAAAGGGCACATACTTCAGATGGAAATTCAGGAAAAACATACCAACATCTCCTAAACTGCTGCTTGAAGGATAATTGGACACCACTTCATAGGTGATGTGCGCATACTCTTGAAAATTCCCGCTGAGATAAAAGTAAAGGTTCACTCCTGCAAAAGGCAATGCAAAAGCAACTGCGGCCAATGCAATGGATTTTGTGTTTTTGATGGAGATGATGGGCGTGCCGTTCTCACATTGAAGCAAAACAAACAATAGGATCAAGGCCATAAAATCTGTGATGATCACATATTTAATGATAAACCCACAGCCCATAATCAAGCCCATCGCCGCCATGCGTGCGAGCATAGTTTGGCTTGATTTTTTTTGTGGCAGCATCACATACAAGGCAAGCACCGTCATGCAATTAAAGAACAGCTCAGTGTTGATCGCCATGCCAGTGCGGTAGAGTGTAAACAAAAAGATATAAAGCATTCCACTCCAGACTGCCAAGCTTTTCTTTCCAGAAAAATGCAACCGTATGCGGTAGATCAAAAAGGCCGAAATACCCAAGATAAGGGCACCGAATAAACGCAGGCCAACAATGCTTTTTCCAAAAATGAGCTGCACCAAACTAAAGACTAAAAAGATCCCAGGCGGTTTATTGTCAATGACCTCTTTGTACAATTTTTTGCCTTTCAACATTTCATCGGCAATAATCAAATAGGTCGATTCGTCATGATCGATGACGCTGTAGAAAAAAGACCCTAGCCGCAACAGAACACTGAGTAGTAGAAAAAATAGGAGAATTTGCCCTGGGGTGTATTTATCGATCTTGATCAAAGTAAAAAGTACTAAGATAATTCATTCATCAATACGTTAGAATGGAATTGTCGATGTATACACCGAGTTCAACTATTCTATGGTCTCTCCTTTAAATTGCAATTCAAAGAGTTTCTTGTAATGGCCATTCTTGGCCAACAATTCTTGATGACTGCCTTGTTCCAATATCTTGCCAGCCTCCAATACAATGATCTTATCGGCTTTTTGAATGGTGGATAAACGGTGGGCAATAACGATGGATGTTCTGCCTTCAGTAAGCACGTCTGTGGCTTTTTGTATCAACAATTCCGATTCTGTATCAATGGAAGAAGTGGCCTCATCCAAAATAAGAATGCTTGGGTTGTGCACATAGGCACGTATAAAAGCAATCAACTGGCGTTGTCCCAAAGACAACATGCCGCCTCGTTCTTTCACATCGTAATGGTAGCCATCTGGTAATTTTTTTATGAATTCATGCGCCCCAACTTTCTTGGCCGCTTCCATCACCGCTTCCTCGCTGATGTTCGAATTGTTTAATGTAATGTTGTTGTATATGCTGTCAGAAAAAAGGAATACATCTTGCAAAACAATGGCCATGTGCTTGCGTAAATTCTCCAATTCATATTCACGAATGGAGGCGCCGTCTACCATGATATCTCCTTCTGTAAACTCATAAAAACGACCCAATAGATTGATCGTTGACGTTTTGCCAGATCCTGTAGCGCCTACAAAAGCTATGGTCTCCCCTGATTTCACCTCAAAGCTGATGTCCCTTAACACATAGTCTTCATCCTTGTAGGCAAAGCATACTTTTTCAAATTTTATGTCTCCATTTAATCGCTCAACATGCAAGTTTCCTGAGTCTTGGATGTTGGACTGAGTATCCAAGACTTTAAATACCCGTTCAGAACTCACCATGCCCATTTGTAAGGTGTTGAAACGATCTGCCAATTGACGTATAGGTCGATACAGCATGTGGATGTACAATATAAAAGCAAAAAGCTCTCCGAGTGTTGTGAGGGATGCCAAAACCCCCTTAGTTCCCCACCAAACCAACAGTCCAAGCGATGAGGCTGACAACATCTCTACTACTGGAAAGAAAATAGAATAGGCCCATACAGTTCTGATGTGCGCATTCCTGTGTAATTTATTCATCTCCCTAAAACGTTCCATCTCCACTTCTTCACGGTTGAATATCTGAATGATTTTCATTCCGGTGATCCTCTCCTGTACGAAAGAATTCAATCGTGCTACTTGCGTCCTTACTTGTTGGAAAGCTTTCTTGATGACCCGTTTAAAGATTGATGTTGCAAAGACCAAAATGGGAATGGGAATTAGGCTGATCAAGGTCAACTGCCAATTGGTGTAGAGCATGATGACAATTACTGCGATCAATTTTAGGATATCTCCAAAAATGACCAAAACCCCTTGTGAAAAAATATTGGCGATGGTTTCAATGTCGGAGACGGTGCGTGTGACCAATTGACCTATAGGTGTGCGGTCGAAATATTTCAACTGAAAAGACATTACATGCTTGTACAATTGCACCCGAATGTCTTTGATGATGGTTTGTCCTAACCAATTGGCCAAATAAGTCTGGTAAAATTGCACTATGGCCTCCAACACCATAAGCCCAATGAAAAAGAGAGTAAACAAGAGCACACCCTCTGCATTCGCATTGTTGATCTCTACATCAACGATGTGCTGGATAATTTTTGGCCGAATAGGAGCCATGGCCGCCAAAAGAAGCACCAGAAAGCCTGTTAAATAGAAGGTCTTTCGATAAGGCCCCACATATTTCATTACCCTTTTAAAGAGGGCCGTATCCCAAGCCTTTCCGCTCACTTCACTCATGCTGCAAATGTATTGATAATCATTAGGGCTGTGGTGGTGAAATAAAGCCAGCCTCTGGATAGTTTATACTGGTTAAAAATAAACCTGAAGCTGGAACAGAACTCCCTGCATTTTTACGGTCTTTACTCGCGATTAACTCAGTCATGCTCTCTAAAGTTCTTTTTCCTTCTCCGACTTCTATTAATGTCCCGACAATGCAACGAACCATATTGCGCAAAAACCGATTGGCAGTGACTTCAAATGCTAAGCTACCCTCAACTTCTTCTCTCCAGAACGCCTCACTGATTGTGCAAAGATTCGTAAAGGTTTGTGTTTTAGATTTAGAAAAGCAACTAAAGTCATGCTCCCCCAACAGGATGTGAGCAGCTTCATTCATTTTTTCGATGTCTAAAGAGCGATGAAAATAAAAGTATTGATGCAGTTTAAAAGGAGACTTTTTATTGCTCAAGAAGTAATTGTAGGTCCGACTAGTCGCGTCAAACCGTGCATGAAATTCAGACTTGACCACTTTAAGATCATAGATGGCGATGTCTTTTGGCAACAAATGATTCAGGTGATAAAGCACATCCTTTTTTTGAAGCGCTTGATCAATGTCGAAATGGGCCACCATTTCTAAAGCATGTACCCCTGTATCTGTTCTTCCAGCAGCAATGAGCTCTATTTCCTTTTGAAAAAAGGTTTTCATGGCTTTTTGGAATACTTCCTGAACGGTAATGGCATTGGGTTGAATTTGCCATCCGTGATAGGCTGTTCCATCGTATTGAAAGTAGACGAAATATCTTCGCATCAGAAAGCGATAAATTGGTCGATTTGTTGATTCAACAATTGTAGACATGCTTCATCAGCAATCTCACCATTTTTAAGAATACCATCTATGCTAGAGATTGGTAAATTTTGCGGCATTACGCTCACTTGAATGTAATTTAAAATCGCAGTAAAATGATCCATCCCTCTTAAGTTCCCAGCCCGACCGGCAGCTATGCCAATTAGGGCCGCCTTCTTGCCATAAAAGGTAGAAGGATGTATGCCATCAATAAATAGCTTCAAAATGCCGGGGAAACTTCCATTGTATTCAGGAATTACAAAAAGGAATTTGTCTGCTGAGATGATAAATTCCTCGGCCAATGCTTTAAATATTGACGATTCATGTTCATAGATACTTTGCAATGACAATTCAGCCGGCAGTTGCTCTAAACTAAAATAGCGATGCTCCACGCCTTTTTGCTCTAGTATAGTTTTACAATGTTGGGCAAAATGAGCCGTACTGTTTTCTTTGCGATTACTTGCGGAGACGATTGTGATCATATTTCCAATTAACAAAATTTTGTTTAAAAAAATGAAGTTGCATCAATGCGAAAGTCATTTAGTTTAAGCTACTTTTAACAATGTTGACTAGCATTTGTTCCTGCAAAGAAACACCAAAAAAACGTCACAGCTAAACACATGGAAATCACCTATTACGGGCATTCTTGTTTTCAGATTCAGACCGAAGGTAAAAGCATTGTTTTTGATCCTTTTATCCAAGCAAATACATTGGCAGAAAGCATCAACATAGCCGACATCTCCTGTGATTATATGTTGATAAGTCATGCCCATGAAGATCACATTGCCGATGTTGAATCCTTTTCAAAGTTGAAAGAATTTACCTTGGTCTCTAATTATGAGATTGTGAGCTGGTTTGCCAAGAAGGGCATTGAAAAAGGACATCCAATGAACCATGGCGGCAGTTGGAACTTTGATTTTGGTAAAGTCAAATATGTCAATGCAGTGCATTCTTCTTCTTTCCCAGACGGCAGTTACGGCGGAAACCCTGGAGGATTTCTGCTTGAAATTGAAGGAAAAACAATCTACTATGCCGGTGACACAGCCTTGCATGTAGACATGAAATTGATAGGATCTGGGAATGCTCCTGACCTCGCTTTCTTACCCATTGGTGACAATTTTACCATGGGCTATGAAGATGCTTTAATAGCAGCAGATTTTATAAAGTGTGAAAGCATCATTGGCATGCATTACGACACCTTTCCTTACATTGAAATTGACAAAAAGGCTGCTGTGAATGCTTTTGCCAATGAAGGAAAAGAATTAACATTAATGGAGATCGGAAAAGCCATTTCATTTTAAAAGAAAATATGGGAAAAATAATAGCAGTTGCAAATCAAAAAGGTGGAGTTGGTAAAACGACAACATCCATTAATCTAGCTGGCGCTTTAGGTGTACTAGAGCGGAAAGTATTGCTCGTGGATGCAGATCCTCAAGCGAATGCAACTTCTGGTGTTGGCATTGATCCAAGAAATGTAAAAACAAGCATTTATGAATGCATCATAAATGAGATTGAGCCACAAGACATTATCTTGGAGACTAATTCTCCTAACTTGCACTTGCTGCCCGCACACATTGATTTGGTGGGCGCAGAAATTGAAATGATCAACATGCCAAGTCGTGAGAAGATGATGCGTGTGGCCTTGAATAAAATAAAAGATCAATATGATTTCATCATCATTGACTGTTCTCCTTCCTTAGGACTGATTACTTTAAATGCATTGACAGCGGCAGACTCTATTATTATACCTGTTCAGTGCGAATATTTTGCACTGGAAGGTTTAGGCAAATTGCTCAATACAATTAAAATCGTTCAAGCACGCTTAAATCCTGACTTAAGCATCGAAGGGCTTTTACTCACCATGTATGACATTCGTTTGAGGCTCTCAAATCAGGTGGTGGAAGAAGTAAAAACCCATTTCCAAAAAATGGTCTTCGACACCATCATCCAGCGCAACACAAGACTGGGCGAAGCTCCTAGCCATGGTGAAACCATTATCATGCATGATGCGAGCTGTAAAGGCTCTATTAATTATCTTAATTTAGCCAGAGAAATATTGCAGAAGAACGAGATGACCAATATTAAAGGGTCAGAGAAAATACTGGATTTTAACTCATGACAAAGAAACCAGCACTAGGGAAAGGCCTGAGCGCACTGCTCGAAAATGAAACGACCGACATCACTTCCCAAGCGCCAGCACAGAACCATCAGCCAACCGTAGGCTCAATCGCAGAAGTTGAAATTGCAAAAATTGAAACCAATCCATTTCAACCAAGAAGTAAGTTTGAAGTAGAAGAGTTGAACAATTTGGCTCAATCCATTCGCGAATTGGGCATCATACAACCCATTACCTTGCGCAAAATGGGCTATGATAGTTACCAAATCATCTCTGGCGAACGTCGTTTTAAAGCCTCTCAATTGGCAGGTCTGGTTAAAATACCTGCTTATGTGCGTGTCGCAAATGATCAAGGCATGCTTGAAATGGCCTTGGTGGAGAACATTCAACGAAGTGAATTGGACGCCATAGAAATTGGCCTTTCCTATCAACGCCTCATCGATGAATGCAAGCTTACGCAAGAAGAATTGAGCCATCGGGTAGGAAAAAATAGAAGTACCATTTCCAACTATTTGCGCTTGTTAAAATTGCCTGCTGAAATCCAAGAAGGCATAAGAGCCAATCGACTAAGCATGGGTCATGCAAGAGCCATCATCAACATTGAAGACCCCACTGCTCAATTGGAAGTGTATAAACAAATCATTGCAGACACACTTTCCGTGCGCAAAACAGAAGAGCTCGCCAAAGAGAAAAAGGCTCCTTCTAGCACAAAGTCTGCTCCTTCTGCAAAAAGACTCCCACTTTCTTTGATTGATAAAAAAATCAAAGCGAAACTTTCAGAAAAATTAAAGGTGGAGGTGAAATTCCAAAGAAGTGACGAAGACAAAGGAAAAATTGTGATTCCTTTTGAGTCAGAAGATGAGCTCCAAGCCATTGTAGAATTATTAGACAACTAAAGGATCATGCGCTTAGCATCGGCCTTCATCCTGCTTTTTTTCATTTCGAATACTGACCTAAGGGCACAGTCAGATACGCTTCGCATCATAGATGAAAACACCCATTCACCCGCGAAAGCAACACTCTTGTCTTTGGCTGTTCCAGGTTTGGGTCAAGCATACAATAAGAAATATTGGAAAATGCCTTTGGTGTATGCAGCAATTGGCACTTCGCTGTACTTTGCATTTGATCAGCAATCAAAGTTTTCTGACTTTAAAGATGCTTTATCCAAAAGGTTAGACGACGATCCGAACACGATTGACACCAAATACAAGGAAAACTTCAGCGATGAAAACTTGCGATCATTGATTGACTTTCATCGAAAAAACAGGGACTTGTTGGTAGTCACTACTGCCATCGCCTATGCACTCAATGTATTGGATGCAGCAGTAGATGCACATTTGTACAATTTTGATGTCAGTGACGATATCAGCGGGGTATTTCAACCTGATATTCAATTCATACCAGAACAGCGACAATTGGTTCCATCGCTTAAGCTTTCGTTAAAATTTGGTAAAAACGACCACCGAAGTCGGTTATAATCCATTGATGGATATTTTAGCCCCAACTTCAAGGACTTCTGCCTTAAATTTACACCCATGAAAATTGCATTGATTGGTTACGGAAAAATGGGAAAAACCATTGAAAAGATTGCCGTTGAGCGTCAGCATGAGATTGTACTCAAAGTCGGCATTGACAATCAAGATGATTGGGAGAACTTTCCGTCTGATGGTGCTGATGTGGCCATTGAATTTACTCAGCCATCGGTGGCTGTAAGCAACATCAAAACAAGCATAGATAAAGGAATTCCTATAGTTGTGGGAACCACAGGATGGTACGAAGAATACGAGACCGTCGAAACGTATTGCAAGAAGAAAAATGGAGCTTTAATTGCAGCAACAAACTTTAGCGTAGGTGTAAATGTATTTTTCGCACTCAATGAAAAGTTGGCGAGTTTATTGGCTCCTCACGATTCATATAATGCACAAATTAAGGAGACGCACCACACAGAGAAATTGGACAGCCCTAGCGGAACTGCCATTAGCTTAGCAGAAGGAATTATAAACAATCACCCTTCTTATGACAACTGGCAAAATTTAGCCAATGCAGCCAAAGGCACCTTGCCGATCAATTCCATTAGAAAAGATGATGTCAAGGGCACCCATGAGATCAATTATGAATCAGCGATTGACCGCATCAGCATTGAACATTTTGCGAAAAACAGAAATGGATTTGCATTGGGTGCTGTTTTAGCAGCTGAATTTATTTCTGGAAAAACTGGAATTTACACCATGAAAGACGTACTAAACATATAAAACATGCTCACATTAAGTATCATCCTCATTTCCTATTTCATAAGCTCACATTTTGGCTTTTATTTACTTTTTCAAAAGGCAGGCATTGCACCATGGAAAGCATTAGTGCCCTTTTATGGAACGTATTTGTCTATAAAACTGATCCGTAAACCTGTGTGGTGGATTGCGGTCTATTACATTCCATTCTTGGGATTCATTGTATGGGTAGGCGTCATCGTTGAGATGTTGAAGCAGTTTAAAATCATCAGTTTTTGGGAACATGCCTTGGCAGTGGTTGCGACGCCTTTTTATCTTGCGTATGTGGGCCTTAGTAAGGACCACACTTTTGAGGGCTATGCCTTTGTTGAGAGTTATAAAAAGACAAAAATTCGAGAATGGGCAGATGCCATTTCCTTTGCTGTAATAGCAGCAACACTGATACGAGCCATATACATCGAGGCATTTACCATTCCCACATCCTCCATGGAGAAATCCTTGCTTGTTGGAGACTTTTTATTTGTGAGTAAAGTAAATTACGGAAGCAGGATACCTAATACACCAATATTTTTTCCATTCGCCCACCATACCATGTGGTTTACCGAAAATGTGAAGTCTTATTCTGAATTGATCAAATTGCCTTACACTCGATTGCCAAAGTTTCAAGATGTAAAACGAAATGAGGCAGTGGTTTTTAATTTCCCGGCTGGAGATACGGTCGTCGTGCAACACCAAAATCAGACTTACTATCAAATGGCAAGAGATTATGGTAGAAAAAATCTGTGGAGAGAATTTGACGTTATTGCGCGACCTGTAGACAAGCGAGAAAACTACATCAAACGCTGTGTGGGCCTTCCAAAGGACAAGCTGCACATTGTCAATGGTGACCTATTTATCAATGATGCGCCAGCTTACACTCCAAAGGGCATGCAATACACCTACCTTGTGAAAACTGATGGACGTGGCTTTAGGAAAGAAAGTATGCTGGAACAAGAGATCACAGAATTTGGCATGACGCCTACGCAAGGGCTTTGGAGTATGCAATTGACTGAAGAAAATTTTGAATACATCAAAGCAATGCCACAAGTAAAGCGCATCGAAAAAGCAATCAAACCCTTAGGTTATTACGATGATGGCAGGATATACAAAAATCCCATGTTTCCCAACACCGATACAACACATTGGTCGGAAGACAATTACGGACCCATCCAAATTCCCTACAAAGGACAACGATTGAGTCTCAGTTTAGAGAACTTACCAATTTACGATCGCATTATTCGCGTATATGAAGGCAATGAACTCCAAGTAAAAGAAGGACAAATCTACATTAATGGTGAAGCGACCAATGAATACGAGGTTAAGATGGATTACTATTGGATGATGGGAGACAATCGCCACAACTCACAGGACAGTCGTTTTTGGGGCTTCGTGCCCGAAGACCATATTGTAGGCAAGGCGGTATTTATATGGTTATCCTTGGATCCAAACCAAAGCTTTTTCAAAAAAGTCCGTTGGAACAGGTTATTCAGCTTGGTTCATGACGATAAAGAAGCTTATCAAGATCGCTTAGATTAAATCCACCCATTTCTAAACAGAAACTTAATTTTGACTGTTTAATTGAAATGAAGGAAACGGTAGTCCCCTACAAGCATAAGCGCAATTCAAAAAAGGCACAAGTGGCTGAAATGTTCGACAACATTTCACACCGTTATGATTTCCTGAACCATTTCCTTTCAATGGGCATAGATAAATTATGGCGAAGGAAGGCAGTGAATTTACTGAAGAAGGATTGTCCCAAAATGATGCTTGACGTTGCTTGTGGAACGGGAGATTTCGCGCTAGAATGTCTGAGATTAAATCCCGACAAAGTCATTGGTATAGACATTAGCCATGGCATGCTCAGGCATGGCAACAACAAGGTCGAAGATCGCAATCTGAGTAAAAAGGTAGAATTGATCTACGGAGATTCTGAGAACATCCCTTTTGAAGACAATACTTTTGACGCTATGACTGTAGGATTTGGAGTACGAAATTTCGAAAACCTCAAACAAGGTTTAATAGAGATGAGACGCGTACTAAAAACAGATGGGAAAGCCGTGATTCTTGAATTTTCAAAACCTAAAGCCTTCCCGATAAAACAGATCTACGGTTTCTATTTTAACAAACTCTTGCCAAGAATAGGCAAGACTGTTTCGAGTGATGCTTCAGCATACACCTATTTACCCGAATCTGTAGAAGTATTCCCGGAAGGAGAAAACTTCTGCAATATTTTATCGGAATGTGCGTACAAAGAAGTGAAACGGAAAGCCTTATTTTTTGGAGTCGCAACCATTTATACGGGAATTAAATAAGAAGTTCGTCAGCGCATTGATCGAAATCATGAAAAAAGCCACTATTTACATTCTTTTTCTAGCGATATGTACCCAGGCTTTTACGCAGCCACCCAAGGTGAAAAACCTACCGCGCTTTGATGCGAAAAAATACCATTTTGGGTTCTCTTTAGGTCTAAATTCTGCTTCTTTTGCTCTACATAGAAAAGGTTTCCAATTTCCGAAAGATTCTCTTGCCACAATTGAAGTGGTCAATCAAAGTGGCTTTAACCTTGGCATTGTCACTGACTTGCACCTCCATAAGTATTTGAATTTGCGCTTTGTTCCTACCCTAGTTTTTGGACAACGGAACCTTAATTTTAAGTTTATTGATTCACGAGGCGAACCTTATGTATTGGAGCGCATCATTGAATCTACCTATTTAGATTTTCCCATTTTATTCAAATACCGTTCTGAACGACTCAATAATTTTGCTGCTTATGTCATCGCAGGAATTAAACCCTCCATCGATTTGGCGTCAAATGAGAGAGTGGATAACCGAGACATTCCTGAATCCATCATCAAATTAAGGCGAAACACTACTTCAGCTGAAGTGGGCATTGGCACTGATTTCTTTCTTCCTTACTTCAAGTTTGCAATCGAAGCGAAGATGTCTTATGGCCTGCAAAATGCCATGGTTCGTGACAACACAGAACTGTCCACTCCTATCGAGCGCATAGTCCCGAAGATGTTTATTCTCTCTTTCCTTTTTGAAGGTTAAGTCCATACACTGCTTTTTGTAATTTTGCAGCTTCCATGAAACACAGTTTAACATTTAGCATTTATACCTTGGGCTGTAAGCTCAATTTTTCAGAATCCTCCTCAATTGGGAGCGTTTTTGAAGATCGAGGATATGCACGTATAGATTTTAAAGAAGGTGCCGACATTGTATTGATCAATACTTGCTCGGTGACAGAACAAGCTGATAAAAAGTGTCGTCAAATTGTGAGTCAGGCTAAAAATTTAGCACCTGAAGCCTTTATTGCCATCATTGGCTGTTATGCACAGCTACAAACAGAGGAAATTGCCAAAATAAACGGTGTAGACTTGGTCGTCGGAGCTTCCGATAAATTCAAAATTGCTGATCATGTAGCGAATAAAATGGAACAAAAAGAAGCACCCAATATGGTTCCTGCTGCAATAAAGAACGTTAAAAGTTTTAGCCCAGCTTATTCTATGGGTGATCGAAGCAGGACCTTCTTAAAAATACAAGACGGCTGTGACTACTTCTGTTCATTTTGTACAATTCCACTTGCTAGAGGTAGAAGCAGAAGTAACAGCATTGCGCAAACTATAGAGCAAGTTCATGAGATTGCGCAAAGAGACATTCGAGAAATTGTGCTAACGGGGGTAAATACTGGCGATTTTGGTCGTTTAAATGGAGAAAACTTCTTGGAATTGATTCAAGAAATGGACAAAGTAGAGGGCATTGACCGATTCAGGATCTCCTCCATTGAACCCAATCTACTTTCAGATGAAATCATCGAATTTGTGGCAAAATCCAACAAATTTGTTCCTCATTTCCATATACCTCTTCAATCAGGGTCAGATGAAGTATTGAAGGCCATGCGACGCAGGTACCGTAGCTCACTTTACAGAGAACGAGTCGAAAAAATTAAACAACTCATGCCTGATGCTTGCATCGGTGTTGATGTGATCTGTGGCTATCCTAACGAAACAGATGAACGTTATGATGAGACATACCGCTTTTTAGTTGATTTAGATGTTTCCTACTTGCATGTTTTTACCTATTCTGAACGACCAAACACTCCTGCCGCTAGACGAAACGACCATATTTCGAAAAATGTTCGTAGATTGCGCAGCAAGCAATTGCAAATACTTTCAGAAAAAAAGAAAAAACATTTTTACGAAAGCCAATTGCAGAAAAAGTTAACCGTACTCTTTGAAAATCAAGAACAAAATGGAGAAATGTACGGTTACACTGAAAATTACATAAGGGTAAAATCTACTTACAATCCGCTTTGGGTAAATCAATTGAAACAAATTGCACCCCAATCCATCAATACTGATGGTACAGTTTTTGCTGAGATTTTAGTCGATGAATACGCGCCTCTTGAGGCATAAAAATTGAAAATGAGCTATGGGAAGACCATCCACAAAACCCAAAAAATTAAAAGACGGATTTTACTTAGAAGTGAAAAACCAAGGTGCTAAATCAGGCATTAAAATCCGAAGAGATACATTCGATGAAATGATGTTGGCCAAAAAGAACTTCGAACGCACAAAAGAAGTCAAGGTACTTGGAGAAGTGATTGACGATAAGTTCGTTAACGACAAGAAAAAATCTAGAAAAAAGAAGAAATAGAGCCCTACTCTTCTTTAAACATCGTCCCAACTCACTTTTACTCCTGCAGTCTTGGGTGTACTGATGCACGTTAAGATATATCCTTCTTCAATCTCATCTGCACCTAAGCCTAAATTGTTTTCCATATTGACTTCTCCCTGAAGCAATTTAGCCTTGCAAGTAGTGCAGACCCCTGATTGGCAACTGTAAGGTGGGTCAAATCCCTCGCGCTCAGCAGCATCTAAAATAAACTCCCCTGCTTGCAAGCTGATTTGTTTGGTTTGATCGTCAATTGTAATGCTCACGTCATTTAGATCACCTTTCAATTCAGGTGCAACTTCTGGAGCCTCAGATGATGAAAAATATTCTACGTTGATTTGATTGGGAGCCACACTTACATCCAACAAGGCACGTTCAGCGGATTTGATCATTCCTTCAGGGCCACAAATAAAGTATTGTACATCAGATGCAGATTGACCGTTTAGCAAGCTTTGGCAGCGTTCATAATCTACACGTTCGCCATTACTGCTTAGGAAATGTTGCACCAATAAACGCTCAGGATATTCGTTTTGCAAGCGATTCAATTCATCCTTAAAAATAATTTCTTCTTCGCTTCTGTTTCCATAAACCAATTGAATGTTTTGATGAGAAGATTTTAAGGTAGACTTTAATATGGACATAATCGGTGTGATTCCACTCCCTGCAGCAAACAATACTAAGGGTGCATCTGCCTCATTCAACACAAAGCTCCCCATGGGTGGCATCACTTCTAAAGTATCTCCAACTGCCAATTCTTTGAATAAATAGGTTGACATACGGCCCCCATCAATCATTTTACACGAAATCTTTAAGGGTTCACCCATAGCCGCAGCTGAAGAGATCGAATATGATCTTCTCAGTTCTTCTCCGTTGACTTCTTGTTTTATTGTTAGGTACTGCCCCGGATCATAATTAAATGTGTCATTAAGGTTCTCAGGAACTTCAAGCTCAATGGAAACGGTATTGATTGTTTCCTTGATAATATTAGCCACTCTTAGTCGGTGAAAATTCGTACTCATATCCTTCTATTGTTAACTTCTAATGGTTTGTAATGATAATTTAATGTTGTCTTCGATCTCTTGCATTAAATGCTCGCTAACTCTTGGTGCAAAGGTGCTTCCGCTAATTTTCTCATACAATTCTATGTAGCGTTTTGTTACTTTATCTACGAATTGATCAGGGATTTTAGGCATTAATTGACCTTCTAAACCTTGGAAGTCATTTGCAATCAACCATTCTCGAACAAACTCTTTGCTCAATTGTTTCTGCTTTTCACCTTTAAGTTGCCTTTCCTCATAACCCTCCATATAAAAATAACGTGAAGAATCAGGTGTATGAATCTCATCAATTAAGGTAATTTCTTCGTGGTGCTTTCCAAATTCATATTTGGTATCTACTAGAATCAAACCCCTCTCTTTCGCCATCTCTGTCCCGCGTTGAAACAAAGCTCTTGTATACGTTTCCAACTGTATATAATCAGCCTCATTGACAATGCCTTGACGAATAATTTCTTCTTTAGAAATATCTTCATCATGTCCTTCTTCCGCTTTAGTAGCCGGTGTAATGATTGGATTTGGAAATGCATCATTTTCTCGCATACCTTCAGGCATGGCAACACCGCAAATTACTCTTCTACCTGCTTTGTATTCTCGCCATGCATGTCCACTCAAATAGCCCCGAATGACCATTTCGATTTTAAACGGTTCACAACGTTTTCCAATTGTTACATTCGGATCAGGCACATCAATCACCCAATTCGGTACAATGTCGCTTGTCGCT
>Ga0316208_1002453_pt1 | contig 15093 bp, 8 predicted proteins | sample 3monopyrite_MG_FD_204944 | JGI IMG/M metagenome (GOLD analysis project Ga0316208, IMG submission 204944) | Microbial mat bacterial communities from mineral coupon in-situ incubated in ocean water Damariscotta River, Maine, United States -... | ecosystem: Environmental > Aquatic > Marine > Coastal... | reverse complement strand
ATTTCCCAGGCAGTTTGTATGGCTAACGGTAATTTTATTTGTGTTTTGCGCAGATTTCTAAGGTTCTATTTTGGTGAGGTTCATCAGAACGAACCAGCCGTGTTCGGTTTTCAGTTCTTTCTCTTCAATTCAGTGCATTCAGCATATAAGGAGTCGATTTATCATGGAGTACGAACAAATCGCCATGGAGAACAGAAACGTGTATCGTGAGGAAGTTGTTGTCAATTTGGAAAATGGTCTGCATCTGGTTCCTTGCTCACAGATTTCACAACTTGCTCGTAACTATGAGTGCGATATTCGTATTTATAATGGCGAACATCGCGTCGATGCGAAAACCGTTTTCGATTTAATGACGTTACGAGCTGAGCAGGGAACGCATTTGATCCTTGAAGCAGAAGGAATGGGAAGCGAAGAAGCGATTCAAAAACTGACTCATCTTTTTGAAACAGATTTTGAAATCAACGGCACGGTGAGATAATTCTGGTTTCGTTGATGTTCGGTTTATTTCTGAAATTCGGGAACGATCAATTCGACGGTAAACAGTTGCTGGTTTCGCCTGACCGTGATTCGTAATTGGTCTCCCTTTTTACTGTCACGTATCTGCTCATAAAATTCGTGGCAGGATTGAATTAAATCGTCATCGATCAGTACGATCAGGTCATCGCTTTTCAACCCTGCTTTTTCTGCCAGGCTACCAGGAAGGACCGCATCGATAAAAGCAGGAGTTCGCGGCACGACATTGGGGACCAGCCGGAATCCTAACGGCAGGGTGTCGATTGTTTTGATGACCGGAGACAAACCGGTTTGCTCATTGGAAATGACTTCCCCGCGAATTAACTTGCCGATCGTCTGCTTCACATCGTATAGCGGAATTGAATAGTTGATCCATAAATTTGAACGACGATCTCGCAGTTCCTTGCCAATCATTCCAAGAAGAACCCCATCGTGAGAGACAATCGCTCCGCCGGCTGCACCGGAATTGTTCGTGATCGCATCAATAATATAAACTTCTCCCTGATATGGAACATCGAAACGCCCCCGCCGGGCTGTTAATGCAGTCACGGTCGCGATCACGCCGTGGATGACCGAAACGTGTTCAGAACCGGCTGCAACATTAAACATATTACTGAACCCCAAAACCGGTGTCCCCGGACCACGGCGTTCAACCTGATCAAGAGAGAAATGAGGAGCATTGATCACTTCAATTTTCAGAACAGCCAACCCGGCTTCCCCTGCTCCTCCAATAAACTGGGCAGGCAAACGGCGACCGTCATCAAGCACCACGGTAAGATGGTCCGTGTCAAGCAGATGATTCCATACCGTCAAAATATGACCATCGGCTGAAATCAAAATCCCCGTCCCATAATTCACAAGGTTTTTTAATCCACCTGCTCCATACAGTTTGACAACCTTGGGAAAAGCCTGATGAGTAACTTCTCTAACGTCTGATTTCTGAGCGACAGAAGCATCCTGTGCAACACAAAAGATTGGCGATACAACCAGATTAAACGAAATGGTTATCGCAGCAACAAAACAGAGATGACTCAGAAATCGAATATTCATGATTATCTTATTATTAATATGAAAGCTGAAATTGTCAGGCGTTGAAAAGACTTATGGTTTCGGCGCAGGGGCTTCGCCTGGCTTGGGGGCAACGGGCCGTTCGACCGTTTCGATTGTCATTTTATCCAACCGAAAAACTGCCTGGGGCATTCCTGAAGAATGGACACTCCACTGAGTCGGCACAACATGCTGCTCCTTGCTGCTGATCCACGCCTCCACTCTTATTTTGCATTCAGGAACATCGGGGCTGATAAAAGTATCCCAGCCGAGTAATTGTTTTGTTTGTTTATCGAAATACCAGCGGGCCTCTCGACCAGATTCCATTGTCGCAAGAATATCAACTTGGGGACCGGTTCCATCAAGTGGCTCACTCCCCACATAATAAAATTCGGTGAAGCCCTCTTCTTTTTGTGTCAGCAAGCGATGCAACTGATAAAAACTGATCAACATTCCCTCTCCGTTCAAACCAGCCATGAAGGTTTCCGGGCGTTCGATATCGAGAAGATGAACTTGTTTTGAAGCTGGTAAATCCAATAAAGAAGCAAACTGCGTAATCACCATCCGAAAAGGGGAATCATCCGGCTGCATCCCGGTGAATATCCACTTGGCGTTCTTGTTTTTGAAGTCGCCCATTGTATGAAGCTGATCGAGAAGTCTTTTCTGGTGTTGCTCATTAAAATAGTAATTCGCAAACCCTTGTCTACTTTTATAAAGATGGGCGTACTTTTTCGGGATTTGCGGAGCATCGTGTCCGGGAATCTTGGGGATTCTCGGCATTTTCTTTTTGGGATTCTTCTGTGGCTTCTGCTGTGGATGTTCAAAAAGGCGGGGCGGTTGCACAAACTGAAGTAGCTCGCCAATAGAATGCAGCGGCAACAATCGCACGATAATTTCAGTACGTTTTCCATTTCTCCTGTACGTTAACGGAATCTTCCACCCCTTGGGATAAATTCCTAAAACGTTTTTGAATTGATTGACGCTGCCAATCACCCGACCACCAAATGAAACAATCTCATCACCTTGCCGAAGTCCCAGGCGAGCCGCATCGCTGTCGGGAAGTAGTGAATCAACAACAATATTTGAAAAATCATCGGTTCGTACGGTCGCTCCCAATGTGGCGTGATCGACAACGCGCCCGCTGAGAAGATGATCGCTGAAATTTTTAATCTGATTGATCGAGATCGCATAACCTGCCCCCGCATTGACTCTTCCACGTTTTTCAACAGAAATACGCCCGTTAATCCCAATCACTTCCCCAGCAATATTAAATAAAGGGCCGCCCGAGTTACCAGGATTGATGGAGGTATCGACTTGAATGCAATCGGTGTACTCCAGAAATGATCCAGCCGGGTATTGATATCGCTTCACACCACTGACCATGCCGAATGTTAACGTGGGAGTGAAATCAGCAGCCAGCAAAAACGGATTCCCCATCGCAAACGCCCAGTCACCCGCCTGAACTTTATCGCTGTCTCCCAGCGCCGCTGCGGGAAAATCATCACGACCGAGCAGTTTAATAATCGCAACATCCCCGGTCGGATCGATCCCAATCAGGACCGCATCGTAAATGTTCCCGTCATTCAAACCACACTTCAAAAAAGGCCCTGCCCCCCTCACCACGTGGAAGTTAGTCAGCGCTAATCCTTCAGGTGAAATCAGAACTCCGGAACCTCCCCCTTTGCCGCTGGGTGGAAAAATGGCGACAACACTGGAACTAACTTTGGCAATCGTTTCCACTCGTTGCTGTTGCGCCTTCAACACAGACTTCGGCAACGCATCCTGAGCCTGTATCGCAGGAATAAACAGAAACATCGCAAGCAGTAAACAAAATGAATAGGTGCTGGCTGAATGAGAATTATTTTTCATCGTACTTTTTATCATTGAATTCTTTACATTAAACCCGTGTGATACAACGGAAGAATTATTATTTAATAAGTCTGGCATCAACCAAGTCCAGTCGATCCGCGATATTTAATCCCTCGCCAAAATCAACAAGAATATGCAAAAAGCGATAACCTTTCACATCTAAATCAATTTTGTGCAAAGCGGTGAAGGCTGTCACCTGTTCGTTCAGAATTATTTTATCATCTGCAGAAATAGTGACATGCACATCCCCCAAACCTGATTTCGCAACCGAAGCGTCAATTCCCATTAACGCCTGGAACCGGGAAAATTCACCAGCTAAACGGTAGGTTAATTTTGTTTTGGAATGTATCCACAATCCCTTGGCATACTCTTTATCTCCCAGTTTCAGGGGAGAACCATCAATTGTTTTGTCTCGCTGGTATTCCCAGACGGTATCAAAATAAGGAGTGTATTCGACCCCTTCAGGTGGCATATCCGAAAGATAGATGATTCGTCCGAGACTGAAATCCAGCAGGCGAATTTCTTTTTTCGGAATTGTAATGAAATGATCCGGTCCGGTCCGCGTTCGGAAATCATTCTTCTCCAGAGTGATCTGTTCAACAAACAGAGAATCGCCCGAAGTTGTTTCAAGCCTGCATTTTGCTTGTCCCGGAGGAGCGAATGGATGCGGGTGGATGATGCCCAATATTTTTTCGAGACGGACTGGGATTTCATTTCCTTCATAAAGGAACATCACTTTCTTCTCATCAAACTGCGTGACAACCCCCGCCAGAAAATCGAGTTTTTTACCTTTTTTGATGACCAGTAAATCGTCGCTGACTTTCTTCTGTGTCAGATCATTCCATTGCTTTTGTGTTGTTTTATCAAGCGGGGAATACAGAATAGATTTCACTTTCCGGGCAGGCACCTGTAACTCGCCCAGCGTTTTTGTTCTGATCGTGACATTTACACCATCACTTTTTACGCTGGAACCAACCAGTTCTGAATGATCTGAAATTGTGAGGCGGATAGGGAAATCTGTTGCCTGCTGTGAATTACCCTTCGTTTTCGCAAACGTAATTTTCATTATCTGGTCAACAGGAATTTCAACATCACCGGTTTCGGTTTCCAGCACGGCTGAAGTAAGCGTCAACGACTTGAGCGAACCGGAGTGGACTTTCCCTGCAAGGTCAGTCAATTCAGTCGCTGTGATGTGCGAAGTAAAGAAAAACAGACTCAGCACAAAAATAAGAGTTTTCCGCTTCATTTCATATTTCTTTCAGCAAACGAACTGATTCCCTCAGGGAGTCGAGTCAGGTGATTGACGCTGAGCCGCCTTGCGGTTGTAGGCTTCGATCGCTCGACGATAATGGGGCGGAAAGAGTGTTCCCAAAATTTGTTTCGCTTTTGCCTGTTCTTTGGGAGGCAATTTCCCCCAGCCATTTTTTCGACCCAGGTCTTTATCATCGACTTTTCCCGGCGCGGTGCTTCCTTTGACAGAACTATCTTTCGCTGCGGAATTCGGCTGATTCCCTTGACCAGAACTGGAACCGCCACCTCCGCCGGATTGCTGTTCCAGCTTTTTGATCAACTCATCAAGTGACTCAACAATTTCCCGTTCAATTTTTTGCACTTTCTTTCCCGCACGCCCCAAATCGAGCCGGCGTTCGACATCGGTCATTTTCCGGGCAATTTCGTCCAGGCTTTTTTCCTGGAGTTTTGCTAAATCCTGCTTCATCAATTCACCCACCATGCGATAACGACTCGCCAGCGGTTTACATTGTTTCAACAAGATATTCAGCGAAGCCAATCCTTCTTTCTTCTTTAATAAATGATGCTCGCAAACGGCTCGATAAAAAAAGTAGGTGGCTGGATCGACAAGGTGCTGCTGTTCGACCTGCTGAAATTCCTGAAGAGCTTCTTCATACAATTGACGACGGGAGAGTTCGAGGCCAAGCCAAAGTTTAAGATTCGTTTCCATCCAGGGATCATCAATTTCCGGCTGATACTTTCCCAAAGCAGCAGGAATGGCAAACGGAGGCATCGATGCCAATTGGCGTTGCATCGTTTGAGTCTGTTCATCGACAAGCGAAATGGTCGCGATGACGAAATTGAGAGGAGATTGATTCGGTCCACTCTCTGCAAGAACTATTTCGCCTGCCTCCAGTTGGCCCTTGTCTGCCTGTTCGGCAAGCCAGTCGAGGCAATGCTTCTTGACCACCTCCATGGCAGGTGGCTCTCGAAGTTGTACCGCTTCTGCAACTGTTTCAGAAACTTTTTGCGCCATCGAACTATTTGTCACGCAAAGCAGTATTGCGAATGGGAACAATAAAACGCGAGTAAAAATCTGATTGTTATTCATGACTTTCCCCTTGATGGTGGGGTGATATTTATTGAAATCATTTATTTCGTCCGGTGGAAAGATCGTAGGTTGCACGTTGAATTCTCGCCTGCCTTTCTGAAAGTTGATCGAGCAGTTCAAGAACGTCCGGCTTGACCACTTGCTCCCCTTTAAGCGGCTTGCCATACCGCGTGGTTCGGCGGTTGATACGAATTTGCAGCGAACGCAACAGCTTCAATTCTGCGATTAAATCGACCAATGCAGGATCTGATGGTTCTCCCTGCTGTTGTTTTTGTTTTTCTCCTTCTTCGAGTTTTTCCATTTCCTTCCGCAGCGCTTCCACCATTTCTTCGAGTGCCTCGATGATGTCATCTTCGATCGCGATGGTCAGTTCGTCTACCTGAAATTCATTCAGACGTTTTGTTGTTGTCTGCATATCTTCCCGAATCGCCTGCACTGCTTCGGGAAATGCGACCGAAGAACCTTCTTCGCGTAACAGGATCAGTGCTTTGCTCGCTTCGTGGACGATATCCTGTTCATCACGCGCCAGTTGAATGGCTCGCGCCCGATGCCTGGGCAAGCGTTTGTCTGTTTTGATTTGTGCAATCTGTTGAGACGATTTTCGAATCGTCACCTGCATTTGCAGCATCTTTCGGAATCGTGCTTCGAGTGCAGCGAGCATAATCTTCTGCTCTTCTTCACGTAATTGTCTGAGGATCTCCTCAAGTTTCGCCTTTGCTTTTTCCAGTTCCGCGATCGCCTGATCCTGGTCACGGGCAGCGTTATCACGATTTTTCTTTTTCAGATCCTCAATCGCTTTTTTCATTTTATCAAGAGCATTTTCAACCTCTTCTCGTCCCGGAGTTTCTTCGGGACTTTGCTCTTGAGGTTTACTCTCCTGCGGTTTTCCGTCTTGCGGTTTTCCGTCTTGTGGTTTCCCATCTTGAGGTTTCCCATCTTGAGGTTTCCCATCCTGAGGTTTCCCATCCTGAGGTTTTCCATCTTGAGGTTTTCCGTCCTGTGGTTTTCCATCCTGAGGTTTTCCATCTTGAGGTTTCCCGTCTTGAGGTTTGCCGTCTTGAGGTTTTCCATCCTGTTCAGAATTATCTTTTTCGTTTTGTTTTTTCTTCTCGCGATCCTGTTGGTCGATTTTCTCGGCGAGTTTATCTGTTTGTTCTGCGACATCTTTTTGTTTTGATTCGAGGGAATCAAGTGGGCGTCCCCGTTCGGTTCCTACCCGTACTTCTTTCTGGTTGACAACAATTTTATTCAGATCGCCAATCAACTCTTCCAAGCGGGCAATTTCATCGTTTAATCGTTTTTGTTCATCTTCACTTTGCAGCACATCGAGCAGCGTCATTAATGATTTAACCAGGTCTTCCTGCCGTCCGACGACGTTCGCGAACTGAGGCGAATCTTCAGATAGCAATTGCAAAATGGAAGCCATCTGAGAATCGATTTGAGCTTCCTTACTTTTGCCGATCACCCGTAGCAGTAACTCCGCGCGAGCAGGATCGCTTTTGCGCATATAGCCATGCAGTTGAGTCAACGTTTTCGCAAAACGCTGGTATCGTCCAGAAATACGAGACTGCATTTCTTTCAGCGACTGTTCCTGTTTCGTCTTGTTTCCTGCTTTCTCTTTGATTTCAGATCCTGGCTGCTGAGCCTGGATATTATTGTCATCCGAGAAGAACAAGCCTGTGGTGAGAGTGATCAGGAACAAGATCCGCTTTGTTGATTGATTCATTCGGCTTTCTCCGTGAGGAAAAGAGATCATTCGCCAGGTATAACCCAAGCTACAGCAATGATTACATTATACACTAATTCAGCAAATCGATCAGCTTCTTTTTTCGCTCGGCTTCGGTCTTTTTTTGCAGAGCCTTTTCATCTTTGATAATAGCTTTTAGTAGCTCAATGACTTCCTGGAAATCCTCCAGTTTACGCATCGCCTGTAAAACCTGTCGTAAATTCGCCAATAATCGGTCCATTTCGGCAACAGATTGAGCAGCAGTCACTTTTGATGGAGACTGATCGCGAAACGAAAAATCGAGCAACCTTAAATATTCTTCGGTTGTTCCAAAGTCTTCTTCGATAATGCGGACAAGCGGTTTGATGATATTCTCATTTAACCGGCGTCTGAGTTGAGGGGTATCGACTCGATTATTAATCATTTCTTCCTGCAGGCTTTCAAAGGCTGCACGGACCGCATCGGTTTCCACTTTATCTTTTCGAACGGTATTGAGGGTGCGCTGCACAGAATCTGCAAGCAGTTTTTCATCTTTTGTTTTGGCTTCAAACAGGTCATCCCGCGAGCGAGTTAATTCTTCGATAATCTGTTCAAATCGTCTTCGCAAATTGAGTTCATCCTGATGCAAAATTGAAAGCAGTTCTTCGTCACTGACAATTTTCAGGCGGTAGGTTTCGCCTCGGGTGATGTGAGGCCCATTGAAAATATCTTGATCAGAGGCGACCAGGGAAACATACAAAATATCGTCCAGATTCAATTCGAGTGGAAGAACATCAAATCGTACTTTGGGGGCCTGCTCGGTTCCCTCCATCATAAAAGTACGTTTGCCCGCGGGTTGTCGCTGGATGGGAGAGTTTTTGTATTCTTTCTCTTGTTTCAGGCGGTATTCAAAATGAACTTCAGCCAATCCGTAATCATCCTGTATTTCGCCGGCAAGAGGAAGAAAAGCTTTTCTGGTGATCGCTTTACCGATCCCATTCAAGCGGGTCTGCACTTCAGGTGGTTCATCTACAATTCCGACGACCTGCAAACGAGCCGGTTCCAGGTTGATGATGCCATCGGTATCTTCCAGATAAATCCGCAGCGATTCGCCGCCATCAATCGGAATGCTGGAAGAGACTTCCGGCGTTGAATTGTTTTCAATACTGTATCGATTGGTCACAAACAAAGGGATCGAAATTTCATAACCGGTTTCATCAATTAAGCTCGAACCGGTATCAGTCAAATACGTTTGCTTTGTTGTCATGCCTCGTTCATCAATAAATTTGCACAAGCCGGAACAGATACCTGTTTCAGCATTTTTTTTGATGTCGAGTTCAAAATTACGCCCTGTTATTTTAACTTCCACGACCGGTTTTGTTGAGCGGGCTTTGAGGAGAACGGTTGATTCCATTGGCACCGCTATTTCCGATGATGAAATAGGAAATTGATTCTCTTCTCCGATGCCGGGCAAGTTCCAGCCGGTGTAATCGGGATATTCACATTGAGCTTGCAGCGATTCCAACTGAGGTTCGGGAACGGTGATAACTCGATACGGGGTTGATGTCGTGTAGTCTCCGCCGGTGATGGAAAATTCAAGATCATCAACCAGATTGCCAATTGTATGACGGAATTTACCCTCACCAGCCGGACTCATCACGGCGCGGCCACGTGCACCCGTCATTGTTTTATAAGAGAGTATTACCTGCTGGGGGGTCTGTTTGCCGGGTTGCGTTTCGACAAGAATTGTCAAATCCGCACCGGCTGCATGCTTGCAGGTATGGTTTTTGAATTCACGAATTCGATCTCCCGGTTGGGCAATCAAAGAAGCTTTTAGTCCATTGACGCGGTTCCAGTAATCTTCCGCCAATCTAACATAAGCGTTCGACCAGTGTGAAAATGTTTGCGGAGAAGCAACCGCGGTGGCTGCAACAGAAAGAACTGCAATTGTCGCCAGGAACCCGGCTCGTCTGATGGGGCTGGTATTGAAGACATCTTTGATTTCCAGCGTATCGGTCAGTTTTTCTGTTTCTTTAAGCGTTCTGACCAGCATCGCCTGCGTTAATTCGGGATCGGATTGATTTTGCGTCGCCTGCTCAGCCGTTTCGACTGCAGTAATCAATCGGTCATTCAGTTCTGGAAAACGTTTTTCAAGCAGCAGCGCGAGCGCCCGCCGTTTCAGGCTGATGAGTAATTGCCAGATGATTGCCTGAAAGAAAACACCCAACAGAATCGCAAGCCCGATCACAATAATCACAAGCCGCACCTGCGAAGGCAGTTCCAGTTTTGTCATTGAAAACCAGGAGGATTCAATCGCCAGGCTGACCCAGAAAACGAGTACCAACGAAGTGAGAAAAACAGCAACGCCGCGCAGAAGTACATACCGCCGAATAGCAGTTCGCAACTTCGACAACAAAGCATCAACTTGTTCGGGAAGTGACAGGTTCATACAAATGTATCTAAAAGTTAAAAAACAAAAACAGGCGTAGGGTCTGCTGTGCAGACCAATTGAGACGCCTCTTCTTCACAACGATTGCAACAACAAATCGGGTAGCCCATCCGCTTTTAGCGGTTGGGTTGCGTAGCATCAAGACGTGTGCGCCAAGTGGTCCCTAAGATTCTTGGAACCTCAAATGAAATCTAACTCACATGGCGCACACATCTTGTGCCTGCTGGCACTCAACCACCAAAGTGGTCGGGCTACCCTGTAACCCGGCATAGCCGGAACCAAACAGGAAAATTAAATTAACCACAGAGACCCAGTGAACACGGTGAACACGGAGAAAAAACTCTAGCATCGCCTACAACAATTTGGAATTTAATCTGCTGAAAAAACATTTTCTTCTTTTTCTTTGCGTCTCTGCACCTTTGCGTGAAACTTTTTTCATAAATCAGACACTTCTTTTTACTTTGCCTCAGTGTTCTCCGTGTCTCCGTGGTTTCCACCTTTCTTTTTTGTGGCAATAAAATCATGCCAGTTTCAAAAGTTTGCGAATCAACCATTCGATGCCGAATAATGCGACGATGCAACACATCAGCCAGGTACGGTCCCACAATGTTTTAATCTGTTCGCCCAGCAAAAACTGTTCGCTCGAATTGGGAAGATGCTTGACGACCAAATCTGCTTGTTTCAAAGGTTGATACTCTCCGCCGGTTTGTGCAACCAGGGATTGCAACTGTCTGATATTTTGACGCAAATCTTTACTTTCCAGATTCGGCAGTTCAATACGGACTGATTCGGAAATTACATTGTTGGTTCCCGGGATTCTTAAACGTATCTGATATCTTCCCGGTTGGCTTCCTCTAATTTCTCCCACATATCGCCCCGGCTGTGCAGGATTGGGGCGCAGTTTCGGTTGAGGCACAAGCAATCGACCGCCGGGTTGCTCGACTTCTATTTGAATGTTCTCTGCTGAAAATGGTTCAAATTCGGCATCGAGTAACCGGGCACGAATTTTAATTGTTTCGCCCAGAGAAAGAGATTGTTGATCGACAAGCAACGTTCCCCGCGGATTGCCCCGGCGCATTCTGTTTTGAGCAGATTCACGAGAAAGACGTGTCCAGAAACGCTCGAAGAATTTCGGGTCTTCTGCTCGCAACCGATAAAATTCGGAAGAGCCAATATAAAAAGTTCGGCCTTGTCCATAAAACTGACTCGCGAGCAAAATGGGCGGTTCCGATTCGGTCAATTCGCCCACACCGCCTGCATAGGCGTAAACGCTGGCTCCGGTTTTGGCGCCGGTGGTGGGATAAAACCGATAAAAACCGGGGAACTCTTCCCAGAATTTTCGGCTTGTTTCCAAATCTTCGGTCACTTGCAATAAGGGAGAGGAAATTCCTTCAGGAGTTAATTCCAACGGACGCACCTGTACCGAAGCGCTGACCATGTCGATGCCGGGCAGAATGGTATCGAGAAAGACCGGATGCAGGTAAAGAATTTTCGGCAACGCATCTTGAGAGTTTGCCAGCAGCGGCGTGTTGATATCACCCGCAATAAAAACGGCTCCTCCCCCTTCTTCGCTGACCCACTGTTCAAACAGAGTTCGCGATTCCTCGGGAACGAGATGCCAATCGGGATCGAAACAGATAATAACATCGTACTCGTACAATTCTGCTTTTTCTTTCGGGAATTCAAACAGAATGTTGTCCACATCCTGCGAAATGCCTACGCCCCCGGTTTGTAGAAATGCGTCAACTTCAAACCCCGGATTTCGGTTTAACGTGCCACACAGAAAACGATAATCCCAAGATGGTCCGCCCGCAAAAACAAGCACTTTCACAGGACGCTCAAACGCATTGATGGCGAGGATGCGTTGATTGTCATCGGTTTTAATTTCCTTGATTGCGGCAGAGGTTGAAACACGTACGGTGTAATCAAACTTTCCTTCTTCGGTTGGCGTGCGAGGAAAAGTGACCTGTATCGGCACTTGGTCTTCAAGCAGCGCGATCTCTTTTTGATCGACAACGACCGGCTCTGCTTCGTCTCCCTGCTCGTGCATCAACAGTTCCACAGAAACGGCACGCCCGGTCATTCCCTGCCCTCTGATATAGGCTTCGATATCGAAAGGATCGCCCAGTTGCACATCTCGTGGAGCGACCAGCTTGGCGACTTCCAGATTGACGGGCGGTTTGATGCCTCCGGTTCCTAATGCAAACAGCCGAACTTTCAACTGACGGGCAATATCATTCGAACTTTGCACATCAGCCCCGGCGTTACCGCCTCCATCGGAAATAACAACAATTCCTGCCAGCGTTCGCCCACTCATTTCACGCATCAGTTGAATCACCGATTCGCCCAGCCTGGTTTCTTCGCCGGTTGGTTGGAAAACTTCTTTCCAGTCGGGTAATTGTACCGGTTGATTTTCGGTATCTGTTTGAGAGTTCTGCTCTGTTTTATTGTTTGATAGCTCGGCACCAAGCTTAGGAAGCGTTGCAATTCGAGAGGAGAGTGATTTGTCGAACGTATAAATCGAAACTTCGTGTGATTTTCTTAATTCATCCAGCCAGGGTTGATCCTGCACCAGTTCAACGACGCGTTCAAAACGAGCTGGCATGGTAGAAGAGGACGAACTGTTATTCTCATCTGGATCGTCTGCTGGATTTTGCATTGAAGAAGAGACATCAACCAGAATCGCAACACGGGAGGCCCGTTCTGCCCAGGTTTGTGTTCGCGTGCGAGGATCGAAAAAGACAATCAATAAGCCGATGATCGCCGCAATTCGCAGTGTGGGAAGCAGAATCCGCCAGCCAAGCGATAAACTTTTCGTATCTCGCCGATAAATTTCGAGCATCGAGACGATCAGTAAAAAAAGCACACCAATTAACATCGCCCATTCAGAGGCAGTCTCCGGAATGGACCACTCTGTAAAACGAACCGCTGATTGTGCCAGAACCAATTCAAACATTCCCAATAAATTCATGATAAATTCCCTCCCTGAAGAACGGGAGGGGGGGATTGTTTCGAACCGCCACCTGAACCGGAATTTCCCTGAAGAGCATTTGCAGAGGAAGAACGCGTACCGAAAGCAGAGCCGGACTGCCGGGTATGAAAACTGAGCCGGTATGCCAACGCCTGCTCTGCGATTAAAATCAACACCAATAACAACAAAAGTAACGTGCGAAGTTCGCGCCCCGGATCTTCCTTTTTAATTCCCTGAAGCTTTCCGTAATCTTGAACGATAACGCCTGGAATCGAAGAAAGTTTTGATCGTAATTCAGAAGAAGAAGTCAACTCCAGTTGACCTTCACTCTGCGGGACATTGAACGCATACAGATTGGTCACTGTCTCACGAGCCAGGTTTTCTCGTTCAACTCGATAAATTCCTGGAGATTGCGTGGCGTTATAAATTGCCTGCAGCAGAGTGGAGTCGCTTGCATCCTCCTCTTTGAGGGACTGCTTTGCAGGAGGTTTCTTTTCGGTTGGTTTCTTTTCGGTAGTTGCCAGGATGACGACGGAAGAAAGTCCAAGCCCTTCGGGCGGCGTGAAGCGGACTTCCGGCGTGTAAACCGACGGATTAACCTGAATCACCAGCGGCTCGGCAATCTGCAAAGTGGTACGGATATGTCGCCGGGAGCCGAGGTATTTTACTAACTCCAGATGAAACACGGTAAAGCCGGGAGCATTGATATCAAAAGGCCAATTGTTCCAACGTTTCGTGTTTTCTGAATTCATCGGTCCTGCTGAAGTGAGCGAAACAAATACCCGCCCCTCGCCCAAGCGAGATTCCACAAAAAGTGGAGCTTGATTTCGCAACTTGCCGATAACATGTGCCTCTCCAACAATCGCGGAACCTTCCGAAGAATCGAGTGGAAAGTAACGGTATATATTAATGAAATTCGCCAGCAATCCGTTTTCTGCGTTGAGTATTTCAAACAAGGGATGATCGCTTAAGATTAAATCAGCCCCCGGATTTGTTTCATCTCGCCGTTCGAGTTCAGCCGGGGAAAGAGAAATCAGAACCGGGAAAAGAGATTGAAAACGATCACCGGAAACCTTTTCGGATTGTTTCGCTTCTGCTTCCTCATCGTCCTCTTTAACTTTTTCTGACAAGACTTGTTCGCGAGTTCCCAACTGATTTTTTTGGGCAAGTTGACGATAGAAGGAACCATCAACTTTATCGCCCATGAACCAGGCGATCCCGCCCCCCTGTTTGACATAATCACTTAATAGCCTCAAAGCTTCTGCGGGCAAACGTGGGACATTCAACAGATAAACAGCACTAAATTGGGCCAGATCCTGATCCCGCAAATCGTCTGCTCGTACAATGACAACTTCAATCCCGGTGATACTCGGATCAGCCGAGATTGCATCGGCGATGTATTGCGATTCGGAAGTGGCATCACTCCCGTCAGCAATAAGCACCCGTTGAACTTGCGGGACATTCAAGGTTAAGTACCGAAAATTATCGGCTTGAAGTGCATCCGCAGGGATCTGGACCGCCAGCGCGTGTTCGCCCGGTGTGGTCAATGTGATCTCAAAAGATTCAGCGATTGTTTCGCCCGGATTAATTTTTGGAATGGTGATCGCCTGCGGGATCGGTTCTCCATCAACAAGTACCCGGACCGCGATATTTTCTGCCAGCGATTCACCAAAGTTTGTGATTTGTGCAGTCAACTCAATCGGCACCATCACCGCAGCGGTATGTAATTCTCCCCCGAAGGAGGCAACCGCAAGATTTTCGTGTTGATTCGGAATCGCAGGAATCAAATTCACCGCGCGGTTATCACCAGCCAAGCTTTCGATATCAGCGACCAGCGAGGGAGAGTCTCCCCATTCGGGCTGACGGAAATCGGAGATGACATGAATGATCGTATTCTCTTCATTCCCCGCAGAAAGAATTCGTTCGATTGCAGAAAAAGTGTCTGCCCATTGCGTTTGAGTATAACTGCAGTCTCGCTGCATCGTTTCGAGTTTATCTTCCAGTTCGCTCAACAACGAAATATCGATTTCCCGCCGGGTGAAGTTCGAGGTCGTTCGATCAGGCTGTGAAGTTTGCATCAGCGTTAAGGTGTGAATTCCCTCCTGATTCGCCATTTCAGAAGCGACTCGCTTGACCGCTTTCAAGCCTTCCTGCCAGGCGGAAGTTTCTCCCCAGCGATCCCGCATCGAACCGGAATC
>Ga0316208_1002452_pt1 | contig 15096 bp, 4 predicted proteins | sample 3monopyrite_MG_FD_204944 | JGI IMG/M metagenome (GOLD analysis project Ga0316208, IMG submission 204944) | Microbial mat bacterial communities from mineral coupon in-situ incubated in ocean water Damariscotta River, Maine, United States -... | ecosystem: Environmental > Aquatic > Marine > Coastal... | reverse complement strand
AATGCTACCTGCTGGCAATGAAGATTCTTTTCCGATGAGCCCCGAATAAGATTCCAACGCGGTGGCAGCAAACGCGATCGCGCCGGTGAATCCTGCCAGCAGTGAAACACATCCTGCGAGAAAGCCAATCGCGGGATGAATCGTGCGGGACAGAAAGAGATACTCGCCGCCCGATTCCTGAAATAACCGGGCTAATTCGCCGTAGCCGATCGCGCCGCAAACAGCGATCAATCCAGCTACCAACCAGGCAAGCAGAACAATGGACGGACTTCCCAAATCCGCTAATGCGAACCCGGAAGTTGTAAACAGCCCTGCCCCGACCATACTCGAAATAACAATCCCAGTCGCACTGATTAAACCGAGCTTCTCACAAGATGAAGGCTGCTGCTTCATTGAGCGGGCTTTCGGAAGACCAGCACGTAATTATCCTGAATTCCTCGAACTTCTTTCTCTTCGACAAATTCAAAACCGGCCTGTAATACTTCCTTCTTGACGGTCTGTTTGTCTGCTCGTACGTGTTTCATGATCCATTCTTTTGTCACGCCGGGGATCTTTTTGAAATCAACAACAATGAACCGACCGCCCGGTTTCAAGGCAGACAAGATCGACTTCAATGTTTTTTGCGGGTATTCGAAATGGTGATAGACATCACATGTAAAAGCGACGTCTATTGACTGGTAAGGTAAGCGGACCGAATCTTCATCACACAAAACGGGGATAATTTGTTTCTGATCTTTCGCCACATCTCGCAGACGTTTCAAAAAAGGAAGCGAAAGTTCAACCGCATAGACACAGCCCTTTGGTCCGACCTGATCCGCAAAGACAGTAATAAACAGGCCGGTTCCTGCACCAACATCAGCCACGTGCATGCCCGGCTTCAAATTAAGTGCATCGAGTAAATTACTGCGGGCAGAAAAGACCTCCCGGCTTTCTCCTTCAAACAGTTTGACCCACTTATCAATTTTCAGATTGGGGTCCAGAAATTTATCGTTAATACCGGGCCGAACAGAATCAGTCGGCGGGCGAAACTTGGCAACGAAAATATCCTGCCCATACTTTTCTGCTAGTTTTTCCTCCAATGTGATCGTGCCGAAAATTCCTTCAGAGCGAAACCCGCCGCCGTAGATAATGTTACCAACCGCATCGCAGGCGATATCTTCGTTGATTTCATTATCGGCCCCGCCGTTTGTCACGAGCCAAAGCAGCTTACCTTGCGGATTGTAACAGGTAACGAAACCTTCCCGCTTTTCATCTGCTCCACGAGGTACTTTGAAGCCGTCCCCGAAGTTGCCTTTATCGGTAACAAAACCAGTGACCAGAACGTTCCCTTTGTTATCGACCCCAATTCCCAAAGCGAGATCCCAGCCGCTGCCACCACCACTTTTGAGCCAGTCAATTTTCCCCTCTGTATTCAAATGAGCAACAAAAATATCTTTATCGCCCACACTTTCGATGCTGTTTGAGCCCGCTACGATGGTCCCTTTGTAACCGCCGCAAATGAAACAGCCGCCATTTTTTTTATCGGGAATTACCCCCGCAACATGCCCCTCGGCTTCCGTTCCAAATCGCGTCGCTTGCAGCAGTGTTCCATCTTTGCCTGCTATTTTTGCGACAAGAAGCCCCCCATTATTTTCGTTACCAAGAGGCTGTCCATCGTAAGTTGCATTATTTGATGCCCGGCCGCACACCCAGACATTTCCCGAACGATCAACAGCGACATCTTCCGCCCCCGCTGCAACCGGTGTTCCGCCCGCTTTGGCCCAGATCAATTTTCCATCATCGCCGTAACGAGCCACAAACAATCGAGAGCCTTTTTCCTCAGTCTCCAGAATATTTTTACCCAATTGGGCTGGCCCGACCATTCGACCAGCCACGACGCAACCACCGCCGGGCATCAAATCTAAACCGTGACCATAATCGTAACCGGGACCGCCGCCGGTATGAATCCAGCGTTCGTTTCCCTCTTGATCAAAACTGGCGGTAAAGTGGTCGTAATCGCCCAGGTTGGTCACTTTCGTATTTGCAAATTCAAGTTCACCACTTTGAAAATGCCCCGTCACAAAAACATTCCCCTTACTATCTGCATCGATCCCGTAACCTCGCTCGATTGCTTCGCCACCAATTTGCCGGGCCCAGATGACTTTGCCATCCGAATCGATCTTGGCGATAAAGCAATCGGCTTGCCCGCGGCTAGTCAGTTTCTGTTTCCCGAAATCGGCCTCGCCTGCAAATTGACCGGTGATATAAATGAAACCATCATCCCCGACCGCGAGGCTGCGAACTTTTTCACCGCTTAACTCACTTCCTGCTCGAATTGCCCACAGGAAAGAAGCGGGTTTCGTTTCTGATTTTTGTTGGGCAAAGCCAGCCGTTTGCATCGATGTAATCACAAGAATCGCCAACAGAAAACGATTCAATAATGGTTGCAGTTTGAAGAAGGTGTTCATTGCGAGGGCGTTTCTTACTGAGTTAGTTGGAAGGAACAGGCATAAGCGAGGCAGTAAGGATTGTACTTTTCTGGAGGCAACCGCGAAACAGCTACAAGAGAATTGTTGGAATTATTTTTATGTGTCGATTCAAATTACAAATCGATTCGCAGCCAATACAATCGTTGGCGGTCGCCGGTGGTGTAGACGTGTTGGAGCATGTGGGAGATGTTTTGCTCTGGGAACTTGTTGAAAGTCGTTCGATTTTTCCAGCGAATTTTGAGGCGTTCATCGAAGTTGATGACCTCTGGATTGAGCCAAAGTGTTACGTGTTTGGCGGCGGCTTTAATGTAAAGCGTGTTACCTGCGTTCGCTTTTTTTCCTTCAATGGGTAACGGGCTGGGAGGCAGAATATTTCCGTTGCGCAACACTCGCGGCTTGGTCAACGAAGCAGGAAGGCCGGAAAATTCAATCCAGTAAAAACGGTTGTCGCTGGGACGCATCGTTTTCATTTTGAATTCTTGAGGAAGGGCTGCTCGTTGATGATGCTTCATCCATTCCAGAATATTGGGGAGTTCTTCGTGGTACGATTCATGCCCACGCTGCTTGTATTCTGCGAGAATGACATCCTGACGGTACTTCATCATGCGGGTTAACACGCTGGCATTGTATTGGAATATTTCGCCATCCAATTCACCAACAACAACATAAAACGGCAGCGTCTTGCAGTTTTCCCAATAATGCCTGCAATAATCGTTTATTCTCCCTGCGATCACAACCGCTCCTGCAAACAGGTCGGGATGAGCCATGCCGATATCGAACACGGCATCGCCACCCAGACCATGACCGACCAGGTAGATGCGGTCTGAATCAACCGAAAAACGTTTTCTCGCATCGCGGATCGCATCGACAACCCGCTGATGTGATTCTGTAGAACCGATTCCTGATTCGCCTTCGTCTTGCAAATAATCAGGTGCGATCACAATAAAGCCGTTTCGATGGGCAGGCCCGGCGATGTTCGAACCGCCCCACCAGACCAACTCATTTTCCGGCTGCATTCCTCCTGCATGTAGCGCGACCACAAGTGGATAGGTTCGGTCAGAAGAATATTCGACAGGCAAAATCGCCTGATACGAAACTGGAAAGGAAGATTCCATTGTATCCAGCAAGATTGGTTCGCCTACATTTCCTGCTGGTGCTTCCCAGACAGGTTCCAGGTGCTTCAAAATGGCTGCGATTATTTGCGGGCTGATGCCTTCAATTCTTTTTAGCCCTTCCAGAGTTTCCTGCTGTTCAATCGGGTCATCCCCACGCAGATAATCGAGAACACGATCGTGCGCGTCCCAAAAATGAATGGTCGTTTCGGCATCTGTTTCTGCCAACGCTGGTCCGACAATCCAGGCAGAATACGCGAGCGAAAGTTTTTCGTTGGCAGAAAGAAAATCATCTTCAACATTTTGTAGAAACGGTATCATTCGCTCAAGATTGTGCCGAGAAAGGCGACTGCTCACGACGGAGCGCATATCCTTAAATCGATTCAGTAACTTCTCGTCTTTCACTTCGGCTTGTAAATTAGCCAGGGACGATTTTGCCAGTTCAATTTTATCGAGCGCCTTTTCGTGATCGCGAATGATGTTATCAACTTCCTGCAAACTCGCCTGGTTGATATCTTCGCGTGGGAATTTATTCTTTGCAGAATCATAAACCAGATTATACTGCCCCGCATCGAGCCTGCGTTTGAATTCGTTGATCGCCTGCGTTGCCTGCAATTGGCGAATGACTAAGCGTAACTCTTTTACTTTCGCATCCAGATCTTCAAAATCGGCAGAGATTCTACGTAGTTCTGCCTGAGCTTCAAGATAGTTTTCGCAGGAAATAAACAGCCGCACGATCGCGAGCCTGTCTTCGTGATTATTTTCGTCGATTGTATGCGAAATTGTGTTCCGCAAAACTTCTGCAGGAATTGTTTTTGTATCGACCGCATAAACCCAGTTATATTTTTTCGCGGTCAGTTCGACATAGTCAGGCCGGATTTTTGAAATCTCCTGCATGAACTCCAGAATTTTCCCTGAACCTCTCATCTTCACCGTTCGTCTGCCAAATTCGGAAAACGGACTCGTATTTAAGAACCCGCCAATTGTCCCGAAGCCTTGCCCGCGATGTGCAGGAGGCAAATCAACGACGAACTCTTCGACATACGGTTCATCCAGCGTTATTTCTACCACCGTTCTGACTGATTGCGGAAAGTAATATCGTTGCGGTCCTGCATCGACCATCGTAAAAGGAAAGCCAGGGACCGGACCTTGCCCCTTTTGCCGAATTTGCTCCAGCGTCAACCCCTTCACGGGTGTCGGTTTTCCAACGAAATGAATCCGATACCCACTCACCATCACAACTTCCCCCCCCTGCACGGTTTGGGCAGAAGAAAAAAGTAGACAGAAGCAGAACAAAAACATTTTCAATAATATCAGCCGCATACGGTTACTCCATTACAACAAACAATTACTTCCAGGCGGGCCGGGTCAGTGATGACCCTGGTAACCTTCGAGTATAAAGTTGGTCACCGTTAGCATAACAGCGTAGTGACCAGGGGGTTAACACCCCCGGCTCGCCTGACCTGTTTATACCAGATATCGCCAGAACTGCGCAGGGAAATCTGGTGATGAATTTATAGCAGTTGCTTTTCTTCTGGGATAGTTGCGTGTTACAATACCGAATCAGTGTTCATTCATCTTTATTGAGTGAGCATTTTAGTTACCGAACTTACCTGGATATCCAGACTTGCCTGCTGGATAGGTTTTTGCCACCGAGGGAATCATCATGAGAAAACTGTTGACATTATTTGTTTTGTTAGGTGCTGTCCTTTTATTGCAGGGGGTGTTTTCGTCACTCCAAGCGGGTGAATCTGATGGGTTCAAGCCAATATTTAATGGGAAAGATTTGACCGGCTGGAACGGCGATGCCAAGTTCTGGCGTGTTGAAAACGGGGCGATTGTTGCTGAATCGACCGAAAAGAATCCGTGCAAGGCGAATACTTTTCTGCGTTGGGCGGATGGTGAAGTGGATGATTTTCAATTGAAGTTGGAATTCAAAATTGAAGGTAGCAAAACGGCTAATTCCGGAATCCAGTTTCGTTCGCAGGTACAGCCGGATGGGCATGTGGTTGGTTATCAGGCAGATTTAGATTTAGCAGGGAATTATCTCGGAGCTTGTTACGATGAACATGGCCGCGGAATGCTGGCGTCTCGCGGAATTCTGCAAACGTGGAATTCTCCCCAGAATCGCAAGAAGGAAAAGATCGGGGATGCAGCTCAGTTATTAAAGAAGGTGAAACAAGGCGGCTGGAATGAGTATCTCATCAAAGCGGCTGGCAATGAAATTACCTTATCGATTAACGGCGAAGTTTTTTCTCGTGTAATCGACCTGGATGAAAAGAATCGCGATTTCGCAGGGGTACTGGCGTTGCAGTTGCATTCCGGACCGCCGATGAAGGTGCAGTTTCGTAATATTCAATTAAAACGCTTGCCACTTAAAGGGCGCAAGAAAATTGTGTTTGTCGCCGGGAAGAAAAGTCATGGCTACTTTTCTCATGAACATAAAGCGGGCTGCATTTTATTGGCAGAAGCACTGAACGGTTCCGGCCTTCCCGTGCAAACGGTTGTTTACAGCGATGGCTGGCCCAAAGATGTGACTGCATTTGATAACGCAGATACTGTTGTTTGTTACTGCGATGGTGGCCCGCGGCACTTTTTGAATCCGCATCTGGAAGAGTTTGATCATGTGATGAATAAGGGAGTTGGCCTGGTCTGCATTCATTACGCTGTCGAAACGGTGATCGGAGCAGAAGGGGAACATTTCATTAAATGGATGGGGGGATACTTTGAACCGAACTGGTCGGTCAATCCTCACTGGACGGCGAATTTCACGACGTTTCCAGATCATCCGATTTGCAACGGTGTCAAACCGTTTTCGATTAACGATGAGTGGTACTATCACATGCGGTTTGCGAAGGACATGAAAGGTGTCACGCCGATTCTTTCCGATTTGCCTACAAGGGACACACTCACACGTAAAGATGGCCCGCATTCCGGGAACCCGTTTGTGCGTGAAGCAGTGCTGGTTCGCAAAGAAAAACAGCACGTTGCCTGGGCGTTTGATCGAGCTGGCGGGGGACGCGGCTTCGGCTTCACCGGGGGGCATTTTCATCAGAACTGGCAGCAGGATGATTTCCGAAAAGTGGTGTTGAATGCGATCTGCTGGTCTGCGAAAATGGATGTCCCGAAAACAGGCGTGCAATCACCAACGCCAACGGTTGATCAACTCAAGAAGAATCAGGATGAACCACCCAAAAAAGGGTGGAAGTTTCAATCGCCGATTGTGAAACCGAAATCGAACAAGCAATCTTCACTCAATAACACCCCGGTCAAAACAACCGATCAGGCGTTGTTTTCCAGTGCAATTGTAACCACACAAACCCCCGGTCATGCGGTGAAAATTGATGTGCCGATTAAGGGAGCGAAGTCGCTTTTTCTGGTTGTGGCAGATGGCATGAACGGCTATTCCTGCGATTGGGCAGACTGGGCAGAGCCAGTGATAATCGGGCCAAACGGTAAAAAAAAACTGACTGAATTGAAGCCGTTCATGGCTTCTTCGCAGTGGGGAACTGTTTCGGTCAATAAAAATGTGGCTGGGAAACCGATGCAAATTGATGGGGAAGATATCCCATTCGGATTTGGAACGCATGCCAATTCGGTCATCGGGTTTCACTTGCCAGCCGGTCACACTTTCGAAAAATTCCAGGCACGAGGCGGTTTGGATAACGGCGGGACCGATCAGCCCGGTTCTGCTTCCTGCTCGGTCCAGTTTTTTGTATTGAATGAAAAACCGTCGAAAAAGTTTCTGGCTTTCGTCTCCCAGGCACCTGCTCAATCGGGAGGAAGTCATGATCTGGGGGATGCGCTGAGCCAGTTGAAAGTGGCTGACGGCTTGGAAGTCGGCTTGTTTGCGGGGGAGCCAATGCTGCGGAATCCAACGAATATGGAGATTGATGCACGCGGCCGGGTCTGGGTTTGCGAAGGAGTTAATTACCGAAAATTCCGTAATAAAGAAACGCCCGGCAATGTGAAGGGGGATCGCATTGTCATTCTTGAAGATACCGATGGCGATGGCAAAGCGGACAAAACGAAAACGTTTTATCAGGGGCACGATGTTGATTCGGCTCACGGGATTTGCCTACTCGGCAATCGGGTTCTTATTTCCAATAAAGAGCAGATATTTTTCCTGATCGATGATGATGGAGATGACAAAGCGGATCGAAAGGAAATCTTGTTTACCGGCATCGGCGGGGCTGAGCACGACCACGGAATTCACGCGGCTGTTTTTGGCCCGGACGGTAAGCTCTATTTCAACTTTGGAAATATGGGCGGACAAATTAAAGATAAAAACGGGAAACCGATTATCGACAAAATGGGAAATGTCGTTGACAGTTCTCGCAAGCCGTATCAGGAAGGAATGGTTTTTCGCTGCAATCTGGATGGTTCTGAATTTGAAACACTCGCCTGGGATTTTCGTAACAACTGGGAAGTTTGCGTCGATTCGTTCGGTTCACTTTGGCAAAGTGATAATGACGACGATGGCAACCGCGGGGTACGTATCAACTTTGTGATGGAGTATGGCAACTACGGTTATAAAGATGAGTTCACCGGAGCCGGCTGGAGAGTGCCTCGTACCGGACAAAACCCTGAAATTCCGCTGCGACATTTCCATCAAAATGATCCCGGCGTGGTGCCGAATTTGCTGCAAACAGGAGCTGGCTCTCCAACAGGAATTCTTGTTTATGAAGGAGATTTGCTTCCCGATCTGTATCGTAATCAACTTATTCACACTGATGCTGGCCCGAACGTGGCACGGGCATATATTGTCAAACCAAAGGGAGCAGGCTACACCGCAAAAGCGTACCCGATTCTCGAAGGAGTGAACGATAAATGGTTTCGCCCGAGTGATGTCTGTATCGCGCCGGATGGCTCGCTGTTGATTGCAGACTGGTACGATCCCGGCGTAGGAGGACACGCGATGGGAGACGATACCCGTGGGCGTCTTTTCCGTATTGCTCCCCCCGGTGCAGCTTACAAGATGCCGAAAGTCGATTTGTCTTCTACCGCAGGAGCAATCGCGGCGTTGAAAAGCCCGAACCTGGCAACGCGATATCTGGGCTGGACCGCATTACATAATACAGGCGATTCGTCGGAAGCTGCCTTGATGGAACTGTATCAATCGAAAAACCAACGACACCGCGCACGAGCCTTATGGGCATTGGGTAAGTTGGACTTCGATAAAAACCGCAAACTGAAATTGATTCGTAGTGCTCTTCAAGATAAGAATTCTGATATCCGTATCACTGCGATTCGTTTGATTCGTCAGTTAAGGAATGAAATTTCCCACGAACAAGTGATGGATGTGATCAACTTCAAAGATCCCTCCCCTGCGGTTCGTCGAGAATTACTTGTTGGCTTGCGAGAAATAAAGAGTATTCAATTTGTTGCCCCATATTGGGCAACCCTTGCGATGCAGCACGATGGAAAGGATCGCTGGTACCTGGAAGCGCTGGGCATTGCAGCGGATGGGCGATGGGATGACTGCCTGAATGAATGGATGAATCAGAATAACGGCAACTGGAACACGCCGGCTGGTCGCGATATTATCTGGCGTTCGCGTGGTTTACAAACCGCGAAGTTACTGGCGCAGATTATTCGCGATGAGAAAACGACTTTTGAAGAACTTCCCCGTTATTTCCGTTCGCTCGATTTCGCGCCGCAGGTCGATCAGAAGTTGCTCGCTGATTTGGCATTCAATCCCCCGGCTGGTGATGCCAGGCGTGTTGAATTTATTGTTGCCGAAGCGATCAAACGATTCAGCGGAAGTGATTTTCTCAAGAATCCACAATATAAAGCTGATTTGGAGAAACTGCTTGATGAAGAGCCGGAATCGGAACTTTTCATTTCGACGGTCAATCGATTTTCGCTCACCGAGCGATACCCCGAGTTACTCGATATCGCAGCGAAATATTCAGATTCGCAACTGGGCGTGGATGCAATTCGCGTGTTGATTCAAAAAAAGGATTGGAAGATAATCAACACCGCACTTCGCGGGAAAGAGACTGTCAAGGCGGTTAAACTGGCGCAAGTGCTGGGGCTTTCGAGTGAGAATGCGATTGTCGGATTGCTGGGACCGGTCATGGAAAGTGATAAGATAAGCATCGATGTTCGGCGAGCGGCGATTAAAGGATTGGGACGTATCAAAAACGGGACGACTCGCGTCATGAAATTCGTCCAAAAGGGGGATGTTGCTCCCTCTCTCGAACATGTGATCGCTGCGGTGCTGCATGCGGCTCCGCAAAAGAATATTCGAGTCTTTGCGAACAAAAAATACCCACTTCCTCCTTCAAAAGATGCCAAGCCGTTGCCTCCGGTTTCTGTATTGGCAAAACGAAAGGGAGAGATGAAAAATGGAAGGCTTGTTTATAACACGCACGGCACTTGTTCTAAATGTCATATTGTGAATGGGTTGGGCAAGGATGTCGGTCCCGATCTTTCCGAGATTGGTGCCAAGCTGAGCAAGCAGGCGATGTTCGAATCGATTTTGTATCCTTCAGCCGGTATCAGTCATAATTACGAAACATACACGGCTGTTACTGCAGATGGGACGACCTTTTCCGGGTTGCTGGTTAGCAAAACAGATGACGAAGTTTCCATTAAAAATGCGGAAGGGATTGTCAAAACGATGAAACAGGATGACCTTGATGATCTCGTGAAACAGGATACTTCCCTGATGCCAGCTGATATACAAAAAGTGATGACCGAAAAAGAACTGGTTGATGTGGTCGAATACCTGACTACATTGAAAAAGAAGAAGAAATGAAATCGTTAAACGGCAAGCCGAAGGCGACTGCGTAAGCATCGGCTAAACATCAATCAAACAATAACTGTCGTCTCTTCATATTTCTGCTTGGTTATTCAGTAGGATGGCGTGCTTGCACCCATCAAATACGGTCTCCATTTCGTAGATTCATTGACGAAATTCATTACCGTTCCGATCTTTTCGGTGATTGAACGCAACCTGGCACACGAAGATGGGTGTAAGCACACCATCCTACTATGTTTCAAAGATATGCCAGTTCGGCTCTTATCAATGAAATGCTGCGAAAAAATGGCAGGATATTTTTGAAGAATCGTAGGTTAGGCTTTCCAGCCTGACAAATGTAGTTTCCATGAAGCTCACTTTTTGATTTACCAGCGAACGGACCTTTTTGCTCAAAAAATTTGTGCGGAACGATGTCAGGCTGGAAAGCCTAACCTATTCTTTTTCCTAACGCCTACTACCTACTACCTACTACCTACTACCTAACGCCTAGCTCCCTGTTTGGTTCTGGTTTATCTGGGTTAGGGATCAATCACTGAAATACAGGCCATTCTGAGAAAACAAGACTTTTGGGCCGAAAAATGATTGGTTTGCAGGGATTATATCGTTTTTTTGCAAAATGATGATTGAAATGGTTTGTAAGGGCTGGACTTCCCATAACGGCTTGAGCTTTTGAATTTGATAAATTCTACTCGAACCGAACAAATTCACAAGAAAAAGCTTCTCAGAGGGTCGAAATTCAGGATACAATCTGGATTGAAATTTCCGTAAAATGTTACGGACTGTTACCAACGATGCGCAAAAAACCCGACTCGGGAGATGCAACACAATGATTCGAACGACACATTGGCTCGCAGCGATTGCCTTATTCACTATCGCAACCCCTGCTCTTCAAACTGCCCAGGCGGGAAACCCGCCGTTAACCGGACATCTGAAAATTTACCAAACTCCCGAAGGAGACAACTACGCCACGGTCGCGGTGCAGTTGAACAAAGATGTTGCCAGGGAGAAAAAGTCTCCTGAACAACTTTTGATTATGGTAGATACTTCAGCCTCTGCCGTGGGGGAGTACCGCAAACAGTCTATGACGGTTGTTACCTCGCTACTCAAGCAGCTTTCGCCGAACACTCGTGTTGCGGTCTGGGCGGTTGATGTTGAACAAACTCCGCTGACGAAGGGCTTTGTTTCGCTGTCTCAGGAAAATATCGCTGAGGTGCAATCAAAACTACAAAAACGAATTCCAGCCGGAGCGACTAATTTTTCTGCCGCGTTGGAAAACGGTTTGAAATCTTTTAATCCTGACCAAACCGCTGCCATGGTTTACATTGGCGATGGCTACAGTGCTGCCCGTTTAATCTCTCCTGAAAAATTGACAAAACTGATCAAACAGTTTTCTGATAGCCAGATTCCTGTTAACAGTTACGCGATTGGTGCCCAGACAGATTTGCAATTACTGGGAATTCTCGCGATTCGAAGCGGCGGAGTCGTTCTTGAAGATGCCGCTCAGGTATCTTCAGAAAAAGCGGCCGCTCAGCTTGCACAAATAGTTAGCGAAAAAGTCTGGTATCCCAAAACGTTACAGGTTTCAGATAATCTACAAATCCTGCCCGCAGTTGCATTACCAGTTCGTGCAGATCGCTCCACGATTTACCTGGCACAGATTCGCAGGAATCAGAACCAGGCCAGCGTTTCCCTTAGTGATGCAAACAAATCTGCTTCGATCCCTTTCGATCTGGCAAAATCTGATGCAGGACATGTCGCGATACGGGCACTTTACCTGCGAGCAAAAGAAGATGCCGGTTTAAGCGTACCGACTGCCGGGGAAGTTATTCTGCAAGCCGCCCAGATGCGGTTCGAGCAACAAGTCGCCTCTCTGTTGGCTCAGGCTAATCAGGCCGTGAAACGTAGTGATGCCGGGAATGCAGTCAACATTTCAAAAAGACTGCTTCAATTCGATCCATCTAATAAAGCTGCTGGTAAAATGGCAACGATCTATCAAGTTGCGATGTTACAACCTAAAGAAGCCAAGCCTCCTGCCATCGTGACGGAACTGGATGAGTTGGAAAAGAAACGTACCGATGCTCCCTCCAATGTCGAAAATGATTTGATTGAAAAGTTCAAGAATAAATCAATCATTGCAGGTGAAAAATTAAGTTTGCAAGTTGATCAAGCTGTTCAGGAAGCTCGTGAGATTACCGAACGAGATCCGGTTGGAGCCTTGTCTGTCCTGAAGGGGATTCAAGGGATGATTCGGAATACGAACGATATCGATCCTGAAACCAGAGACCAACTTTCACGTAAAGTTGGACATGTCATTCTTGAAGTTCGTGCCCGTAAAGAAAAGATTGACAATGATCGTGTTCGTTTCGAACAACAACTTGCAGAACAGGAAGCTCGTCGTCGTGTTATTGAAGATATGACACTCGAAGAAGAACGACTTGAACAGTTGATCGATCAGGTTCGTGCCCTTATTGAGGACGGCAAACATGGTAACTCATCTGCTTATGCAGATGCCCAGGAAGTAGCCAAAGCTGCTGTTGACCTGGCCCCTTCAAGTGGAACAGCAATGGTTGCACGAATTACTTCGGTAGCAGCTAAGCACCTCGAAGACGCTCGTTTTCTTCGACTTTTGAGAGCAGATCGCTTTCTGGAAACACTGACCGAAGTCGAATTTTCTCATGTTCCGTTCCCAGACGAACCCCCTGTTCGTTATCCGCCAGCACCTGTCTGGAAAGCGTTAACCGAAAGGCGAAAGAAGTGGGCTTCAGTTGACTTAAAAGACGACAGCCCGACTGAACGGTTAATTCGAGAAGCTTTACAGGAAGACACGGAGTTCAACTTCGTCGATACTCCTCTCATTGATGCACTCCAAATTATTGGCGAGCAGCACGGGATCAATATTCGACCCGACACGCTTGTCTTAGAAGAAGCAGGTGTGCCAACAGATGAGCCAGTGAATCTGATTATCTCTGGAATCAGTCTGAAAAGTGCTTTGAAAATAATGTTGGAAAATATGCCGAACGAAGAATTGACTTGGGTTGTTGAAGACGAAGTGATGAAAATCACAACAACAACCAAAGCTGATGAAATTACCCCGACACGCGTTTATCCTGTTGCAGACCTTGTTATTCCTGTCCAGACACTGGGCGGCCAAGGCGGATTCGGTGGACAACAAGGCGGCGGCGGACAAGGCGGCCTCGGCGGTGGCGGTCAAGGCGGTGGCGGCTTTGGCGGTGGCGGTCAAGGTGGTGGTGGAGGCGGATTCTTTAGCATTCCTTCCCCAAAAGTTGCCCCTGCTGCAAAAAAAAAGAACTGAATTAGACCAGCTTCAGGCAACCTGGCTTAATCAGTTAAACCAGGTTGTTTGCAAGACTGAAACAATACGACAGATTGGGAGTCAATGCTCCCGATCTGTCGTTTTTTTGTTCCGAATTTGTACCGCAACATCACCTTGCTTAGCACCACCTGAGACGAAACAGAGTAAAACGCAGAACAAATCCTTCGATCCTTTTGCTCACTTGGGGCAACAGCCTGCAGAGAAAATCTGGGAGCGGTATTTTCAGGAAAAACATACCGATGCACAGATCCGCAAGGTGATTCAACGGTTGCAGAAAAAGCGAAACTTCAAACAGATTATTGCAGCTCTGCAAGCGGCGTTATTAGCCGGGCAACCTCAGCCGTGGATGTATGAAGTCTTAGCGTTATCGATGGAAATCGAAAAATATCCGAAAAAAGACGTCGAACGGATGTTGCTTTCGATGACAGATTTCAGTGCCACCGACATTCCCAATCTGCTAGGATCGGCTGCCTATTTAGTTCGCCTGAAAGCCCCCGCACAAGCATTGAAGTTGTATCGACAAGTTTCTGAGATACAACCAACTCGACCAGAACCCTACTTACTCGGATTGAATCTTGCCGTCCAGTTGGAACAGGTCGATTCAATCCTCTGGGCCGCCACTGGTATTCTCACCTATTACTGGTTCGATGATTATAAGACTCAACATGAAAAGGCATTAAGTCTCCTGGCTGAAACAGAACTCAAACTGGAAAAGAGTAATAAGATAAAATCTCTTGAAGCCCTCCGAAAGTCTCGCGCCCAAGCAATGCAGCGAGATTTGCAATTGAAGCTTGAATGGTCGGGAGAGGCCGATTTGGATCTCGTTATCAACGAACCACTCGGCACGACCTGTTCTTTTTCGAATCGTTACACGCAATCGGGAGGAGCATTATTGCATGAAGGGGCTGGCCCGAAACAGGAAAACTGCTACGAACAATATGTTTGCGCGATCGCAGCTTCTGGGTATTACACGGTCACGGTTAGCCATTCGACAGGTAAAATTGTTGGTAACCGTGCTCGCTTAACCGTTACTCGTTATGCGGGAACTAAGCAAGAGTCGCGTGAAAAGGTGAATGTCATTTTTGACAAAGCGAATAAGAAATTTCGAATTTCACTTCATCAGGGACGTCGGATGAAAAAGAATCCCGTTTACATTCCCATTAAAGAAACATCACGTGCCAAGCAGAAACGGACTCACATGCAGCTTCTTTCGTTAAGAAATTCGATGTCCCGACAGCAGCCGTGGCTCAATCAAATTCGTACCAATCCCGCTGGGGCTGTTGGTTATTCGCCCGTGATTGTTCCGGTCACCTCTGGTTCTTCGCTGACGGCATCTGCTGTCGTTTCGGCTGACCGCAGATATGTGCGTATTGGCATTGAACCACGCTTTACGAATATAACTGATGTTTTCACATT
>Ga0316208_1002451_pt1 | contig 15097 bp, 14 predicted proteins | sample 3monopyrite_MG_FD_204944 | JGI IMG/M metagenome (GOLD analysis project Ga0316208, IMG submission 204944) | Microbial mat bacterial communities from mineral coupon in-situ incubated in ocean water Damariscotta River, Maine, United States -... | ecosystem: Environmental > Aquatic > Marine >... | reverse complement strand
ATGATCCATGCCCGGGGCATCAAATTTTGTGGCAAGGTTATACGGTATTACAATATATCTCCACTGGATACAGGCTTGCATTTGAATGCTATGAGTGTAATGACACTGGGTAATAGGCAGTCCTAGAAGCTTGTCCAAGAATAGCGATTGTAGCGAGAAAAAGTTAAATTGAGACAGGTTTTTGCCTAATTTGAGGCGAATAGCACGGCTATTTAACGAGAATTAGGTGAAAAACTGTCCAATTTCAACTTTTTCGCAGTAAATTTCTATTCTCGGACAAGTTCCTATAGTGAATGTACCACAATTAACTGCATTATGGAATGCTAATATAACGCTATATATGACTTTGGCGATTATTTTGACAATACATTCAGCGGTATCTTCAAATAAGTCACTCCATTTTTTTCTTTTTTTGGCAGGTTTCCTGCAGCAATATTTACTTGTATGGAAGGAATAATGAGTTTGGGTTGGGTTAAATTTTTGTCTCTTTTCGTTCTTAAGGCAATAAATTCATGCTTTGTTGTCGCTTCTTTAATGTGAACATTGGCAGTCTTTTGCTCTTTAACAGAATACCACTCTTTTGGTTTTCTTGATTTTGGCGGGTAATCGTGACACAGGTACAATCGTGCATCATCATCCAACTGATAGAGCTTTTGTATTGAGTTAAAAAGTTTTGCCGCATCACCGCCAGGAAAATCACATCGCGCTGTGCCATAATCAGGAGAAAACAGCGTATCTCCGATAAAAATAGCGCTTCTGACTCGATAACTCATGCTATCGTTGGTGTGTCCAGGGGTGTGGATAGCCTGCAAGTGACACGAGCCAAAATCAATTGTATCACCATCTCGCAACAATACATTAAATTGCGAACCATCTGTTTTAAAGTCATCCTCAAGATTAAATACCTGTTTGAATTTTTTTTGAACAGAGATAATTTCATTACCTATTGCAACTTTACAGGCCACTTGTTTTTGCAAGTAGGCGGATGAACTGAGGTGGTCGGCGTGTGCATGTGTTTCTAACACCCACTGCAATTCGAGGTTATTTTCTTGCATATAGTGCAGGATTGAATCGATGAAAGTGGTGGAAGTTCGCGCATTGTTCGCTTGGTAATCTAGCACGGGATCTATGACAATGGTTTTTCCGCTGTTTGGACAACTGACAACATGTGTCCATGTGTACGTAGGCGAATGGTAAAAACTTTTAATATTAGGGTTCAATTTGCTGGCCTCATTTTTAAATTTAAGGGGATTGTAGTGCTTGAGTTATTTCATCGATACTGGCCTGGGTGCTAGCGATGGTTTGCTTGTCTTGCGGCTGCTCTTTTTTCAGAAGGGCTAACAGGCTTCTGTAGGTCGATAGTTGCAAAGAAGTCTTGTTTTCTTTTTTATAAGCTTGAGCCAGTGATTGCCAAGCATCCACCGATCTTCCTTGTGTTTTATGTTTCAAATCGAGGTACATTTTTATGGCTTTTTTGAGTGTTTCTATTGCTGAAGGGTATTTTTTTTGATTGATATAATTAATTCCCAATGAAGTGAGGTGATCGGCAATCTTAATGTGGTTTTCCCCCAAACGCGAGTGCAAAATTTCAATTGACTGAATCCATAATTTTTCTGCTTTGAGGTCACCAGCGGGTGTTTTTCCTAAAAAAGAGGCTTGGCCACCCAAAGTAAGTGCATAATCTACAGAATCTGTGTTGCCAGTACTTTTATAAATTTCCAGGGCTTTGTTAATGTATTTTCCACACAGTTTTATTTTATTCATATTGCAGTAAGCTTTTGAAATATTGTCATAGGTAAGAGCCAGATAATTGTGCTTACTGCCAAGAACTTTTTCACGAATAGCAGCAACTTTTAGGCCGAGTTGAACGGCTTCTTCGTATTCTCCCATGTCTGCATGAATAGTGCCTAAATTGGCGTATAAACTGGTTCTAAACTCTACGTCTTCTTCTTCATTTGGGCTTAAATAAGTGATGGCTTTGTTTATGTATTCTTTGCTTTTTTCTAAGTTATCAGCATCAGCATTGATGAGACCGATATAATTGTAAGTTGTTATTAATTCTATTTTGTATTTTTTCGGGTTTTTCAAATAGATTTGTAATAGTTCCTCAAAGGTTGTTATGGCTTTTTCGTGCTCACTCTTTTCTTCGTATGCCGCCGCTAGATTAAATCTCAAGGACAAATAATCTTTGGATTCGGTCAGTCCATGAGCTTTGGACAGTTCAATGGCCTTAGTTAAGGTTTCTATCATCTGATCATATTTACTGGTTTCATAATCTAGGGTAGCCATCAAGCCCAATAAAAATATTTCTTGCTCAACATCGTTTAATTGATTGGTTTCAAAATACTGATTGGCTTGATTGAACTGTTGTTCGGCTTCTGGATACATGCCTAGTTTGCGATATATTTCCCCAATAGTCATTTTCATGCGAATAATTGATCGGGCTTGGCCTTTTAATTCTTCATCAACTCTTTTGGCACCATCATCAAGCATTTGTCTAGCAGTAATGACTTCACCTCGACTGGAATAGGGGTCTGAAACTTTGAACAGACTTTCTAAAAAGGCAATAATTTGTTTTGATTCTTCGTTGGCTTTTTCGGCTTCTAGTTTGGCCGTTTCTGCACGCAATTTTTGTTCATTTAGATCATAGGTATATTTACCAATACCAACAACAGCCGTTAACAGCAATAAAAACCCAAACAGCCAGCGCATTCTTCGTTTGGGTTTGTCGATAATATTTTGCAACAAAACCGCAGCGTCAAAAGAGGTCGGTCTGGCTGCCGATTTTGGTGCTTTCATGCGGTTAATTAGCTGCGCTAAATCATGAGGAATATTTTTGATTGGTTTTGAAATTCCTTCTTTGGAACGCTCTAATAACTCTTCTTTTGACAGGCTTCGATCGTGAGCACTTTCATTGGAAAAAAGCTCTTGAAAGATCAGACCCAATGAGTAAATATCAGAAGCTGTCCGAACCTCTTCTCCATTGGCTTGTTCAGGAGACATGTACCCCAAAGTGCCTAAGATTGTCCCAGGGTTAGTGCTGTGAATACTTGTGCTTTGATTGTTGATTTTATCGGCAGTTGTAGTCTGCCGTATGGGAGGTTCGGAGTGTTTTAATGAAGATGAAATTCCAAAGTCTAAAATTTTCACTAAACCAGAATCTGAAACAATAATATTGTCTGGCTTGATATCGCGATGCACAATATCTTCCTTGTGGGCTACCATCAATCCAGCCAGCATTGCTTGTGCCATTTTAAGTTTAGCTGAGTATGTTTTTTCTTTTAGAGATATTTTATTGAGTGTTTTTCCATCAATGTATTCCAGCACTAAGAAATCAATGTCGCCTATTTCTAGTATATTGTAAATCTTACAAATATTTTCATGATTGAGCTTAGATAATATCAAGGCTTCTCGACGAAAACGGTCTCTGGCTTGATGGTTAAGACGGTAAACTCCCCGAATGGTTTTAACCGCCACTTTGCGTTGCAATTGTTTGTCTTCACCCAAATAGACTTCACCCATTCCGCCTTTGCCGAGCAACTTAATCAGTTCAATATCGCCAATACACTGACCCACCAAGTCTTTTTCTGCCGATATCGGTTGCAATATAGATTCAAACTCGGGATTGTTGGCTAAAAACGTGGTTCGTGTTTCTGAATCAGACAACAGTTTCACCACCTGCTGAACCACTTCAACATCTCCATCTACAGCATTTAAAAAATCAAAAGCATCCACCGTAGCCATAGTGACCACTTTTTTAAACAATTCATTTATTTTTTTATCGTTGTCGTTTTCTGCGTTCATGATTTTACTAGTTTCCTCTAATATTGCTATCCTTGAATGTCTGGCTATATTTTACTAGATTATTGCTTATAACTGTATTGAAGCGGCTTAATTCGATGCATTCTTATTCTTATCTTACCAGAAACAGGATAAAATACAGCCATGAAAAATATATTTGCACGTGCACAGTTTTTAACTTCTGCTTTTCAGGTCTCTCAATTGCCTGAGGATACTGGTTTAGAAATTGCCATTGCTGGTCGATCCAATGCTGGCAAGTCAACCACTTTAAATACTTTGGTCGGCAACAAAAAACTAGCAAAAGTCAGTAAAACACCCGGAAGAACTCAGTTATTAAATTGCTTTGATTTGGGCGGTGATAAACGCATGGTTGACTTGCCAGGTTATGGTTTTGCTAAAGTCCCTAAAAAAGTCAAAGCTCACTGGCAGCACGAAATCAATTTGTATCTTGAAAAACGCAAAAGCCTCATAGGCGTCGTTATTGTTATGGATATTCGCCACCCTCTAAAAGAATTCGACCAGCAATTTTTGCAGTGGGCCGATCAATCAGGTTTGTATTCGCATGTGTTGTTGAATAAATCGGATAAATTCAAATCAGGAAAACGCAAAGCGGTACTGTTGGAAGTCACAAAAGCCATGAGTCAACTCTCTCGAACAGCCACTATTCAAACATTTTCGGGTTTAAAAAAAGAAGGCATTGACGAACTCTCTTCGACCTTAATGTCGTGGTTCAATGATCCAAGCATCGCTTATCAGGACGAATAATTATGGCCTTAAAATGCTTGCAAGGGCTGATTTGTATTGAGGCTTTTCTCGATTCAAAGGCACAACCAAAACGCTTGCTTTCTGCGGAGGAATTGAAGCAAATAAATGCTCAAATAGTGAAAGAACTGGCTGTTATTTTACCTCATCTTGAAGAGACTTCTTATGCAATTGTTGGCGGAATTTACCAGAGCAGTGAATTTCTACAACCGGGTTTTCCGGTACATTCACAACTGCGTCAGTATGCAAATGCTGCACTAAAAGGCGAAAACAATCGGCGCAATCAACTGCTCATTAACGCCAATGATAGCGGCTTGCCCGAAGGCTTGAAAATAAACACTTCACTGCAATTAACACCTTTATTGCTCATGCCCTTTGTCATTCTAACTGATCGACAAGAAACACAAGAAATTTTTGAACAACAACTGATGCATAAGGGCATGGGCTCGGTGACCTTGTTACAAAACTTGCAACAAGCCTTAGGTGTTAAGATAAGACATGTCAATTTTATGACGGTTTTGGATTTGGCGGCAATGATGCACAACCATTTGCAGATGGCGGGTTGCCAAACTTTGTGGCAAATACTGGAACAAGCATTGTTCAATGCTACTCCCGAAACCAAGGTTAAGACAGAACAAGGCAATGAGTTTTATTTGTCCAAAAAAATTGTTTTTACGCCTTTTTTCACTGACGAATTTTGGCAAAAAAATCAAGCCAAACTCAGCAACAAAAAAGCCCAAGAAAGCTATTGGCACTACACACAAGTACAACGGCAGTATTGTGCTTTTTTGGCCGAACATGGGTTGGATGTTCGCACCTTTTTGGCTGACTCAGAAAACTATCCTTTGGATAACAAAGCCATATGCTTTGCCAGCTTGGATAAAAGCCGCCTACAAACACCCTATCATCATGAAACTGTCTTTCCTGTTGATGCTAACAAACAAGTAAAGGTCCGTGTTAATTCACATCCTCATTTAGGCATTATTTATTTCAAAGTAACTGACGCAGGCAAAGGTTTGGAGTATTATTACCCTTTAAGCAAACAAGGGCTTAAGGCCATAGAAAAGCGGCTCTTTGAGTTCAAATAGATTTAATAACTATTCAGCGGTGCTTGTTTGCTGTAAGGAAGCTTAAAATGATCAGTCTCTTTCTTGCTCAAACAAGTCTCTACTTAAGACCCAAGTTAAGTGAAAAGCTGCCCATTTCAGCTTTTTTGGCTTAGGTTCAATCTTGTCGTTCTTCAATCTTAAGTCTAGAGAGTTTTTTCGCATATTTACTTTGTACAACTTCGACAATAACAAGAATTGCCAAAATAAAATAAAAAGTGGTTTTGCTCATAGGAGTAATAGGGAAATCAAAAAACTTAAGATGCGCTAAATGACCGCCTTCACTGATAAGCATGATGCCCACAATAAATAACACAAACAATCCGAGAACTTCGTACATGCGGTTTTTTTGCAAAAACTCAGCCACTCGATCAGCCATCCATATCATTAAAGCACTGCTTATCAGTATAGCCGAGGCCATCACTGCATAATTTTTTGTTAATGCCATTGCACTTAGAATTGAATCAAATGAAAAGACCAAATTCATAATAACAACCATGGTCAATACTTTGTTGAAAGATTGTGGCGCCACAGTTTCATGCATTTCATCTTCCAATGATAGCATGTGCCAAATTTCTTTCATGGCAGTATAGAGAATAAACACTCCACCTAAAAGCACAATAATACTGTGAATATTAAAACTTGCTTGTGTCACACCCGTCCAATTGAATTGCAAAATTGGATCTTGAAAAAATGCGATTAACTGCATCAATGCATACAACAAGACCAAGCGAAAAATAACCGCTAAACCAATCCCTAAATGGCGCAGTTTGGCCTGTTTGCTCTTTTCTACACGTTGTGACTCCAATGAAATATAAAGCAGATTGTCAAAACCAAGCACCGCTTGTAGCAATGTAAGCATCAACAAAGTGAGCAGGTTTTCGATGGTAAATAGATCCATATTAACTCCTAATTAATTGTGGTTTCATGATTTTTTGTAACACCCAAACAGCGAAATAGAAAATACGATAACAACATATGCCCTTGATACATTTATTTGTTTTAAATGTTTTCAGTTCGGCTGAAAAAACACTTATTCTAAGTCCATTATTATTGTTTTTAAAGGCAGATCACATGAGTCATCAAATTCTGAAGCGGCCGTTACTCCTGCCTCTGATATTTCTTTTGCTGAAACATTTTTCTTATCCAGTGAATGCATTGCACCCAATGCAAAAGATCGGCCTGAACCTATAGCCCAAAACTTAGTAAATTGTTCAACTTCACGGTAACTCGCAAACTTAAATATACCTTTTGAATTTATGATCAGGCCATCTAGTTGGTTTGATTCAACGGGCTGGTCACTATCTTCTTGGGTTTCAATATAGTAATCGTCTTTTAATTTCTCTTGAAGAGACAATAACATTTCGAAAATATCCCACTTCTTCTTTAGTTTAAATATCTGCGGTTCTGTTTTTATTAAATGTTCTAAAATCTGAGTTGTTGCCGTCCACCCTGTGACTCCAATGACACTATCGTTGACTTCTAGTAGCTTATGACTATGTTTTCGGTATTTTGAACGAACTTTCAATGAACCAAAATTTGTTTGGCTATCGCATGAAATACTAACTTTCCCATTTTTTATGGCCGCTGCAATTATTGTCAATATGTTCTCCTTATTTTGTGCCCTAGTCTAAATTATACTTGATCTAAAAACAATTCCCTATGTAGAAAAATTTGAATCCTACAGTATTTTTTAGCGTATCTCGGTTTACTTTCAACCGGTCAAGTTAATTGTCGCCAAATCGGTCATCCTAATTGTCGCCTGATAAACTGGTAAGGTATCACAGTTATGCACCAAAACCCCAAATTCAGTAACATAATATGTATGAAAATCAGCAATTTCAAAATTATAAGTTGTGTCTTCTCTACGCTCATCTTCAACAGAAACAACCACAACAGAACCAACCTCTTTGGTTTCTATTTTATCACCAACTTGAAGCTCAACTGTAGTTTTCCAACCATGATTAACTACGTAAAAAGGATGGTCGTCAGTGGCTTCAATATTGATGATATTACCATCTGATTTTTTCAGTCTAATACGGTAAATCCCTCTATCATATTCAACATAAATCTTTGATACAGGTTTCCAATCTGTTTAACTTGTTTCAATATTTTTCGCCCAGAGCAATTCTCCAAGTTTAATATCTTCTATGTTTTTATAGCCATCGCTGGATAAAACTTGTGTTCCTGCTACAAAACAACATTTCCCTTTAGATTTACCTAAGAGTTTTTTGAGAAGCTTCTCTTAAAGCTTTTGCAATCTCTAGGTGTCCATTTTTTAGCGCAAGTTGCTTAGCAGTATTGCCTTTCTTGGTTTTAAATTTTACTTCAGCACCGAGTTCTAGCAATTGTTTCACAAATACCTTATTGCCCTTGCTTGCAGCTAAATGTAACACTGTCCACCCATCGTTATCAGAGATATTTATTGCTGTATTATTTTCTATTAGATATTCAAAAATATCATAATCTTCACATTCTACAGCGTGATGTAATGCAGTCATCCCTTCATAATCTACAGAGTTAATATCTTCAATAATTTTAATTGCAAGTGAAACTACATTAACATTTTCAGAATAAGCAGCAACATGTAAAATTGAGTAGCCATCATTATTTAAAACATTAGGTTTAGCACCATGATTAAGAAGTATTTGAACTATTCTTAAAAAACCCTCACCGGCAGCAATCAACAAAGGAGTATCACCATCATCATCTTTACTATTAACATCAACATCTAAAGCCATCAATTTACGTAATGCTTTTACATCATTTGTTTCAATTATGTTAACTAAATTACTATCTATCATTATAATCTTCTTGTATTTGTTTCATAGATCGATCAGGCTCTCCTTTTTGTTTTTTATCATGAGCTTCTCTACGTGCATCTTTGCCTTTACTTTTTTCTAATTTTTTAGCTTCATATTTCACCGTATCTTCGGATACTGGTTCATTTTGTTTCCTATCTTTACGCTCTTGTTTAATTCGCTTTCTACGTTCTTTTTTTGTTTCTCGCTTCTCAGGCTGATTGCCTTCTTTACTTGCTTCATCACCATAAAGAAATATAAAGGTCACACACCAACAAAGTCAATTACCTACAAGAAAAAAGACTTTTACCTACATATTTTACAATTCTAATCTAGTAAAATAGCCCTTTTAATGGAGAAAGTCATGACATATGCACGGAAATACCAAATATCTTTGGAAGATACACCTTTTTATCATGTGATGACAAGATGTGTTCGAAGAGCCTTTTTATGCGGAAAAGACCAGTACACAGGAAAGTATTACGATCATCGAAGCGAGTTGATTTCAAATAGGATAAAAGAACTTGCTAAAGTATTCAATATCGACATTTGTTCTTACGCGAATCTTTACATACGAGCCTGAGCAATCATTACCACATTGTTTTGAAGGTCAATTCAACAGAAAACTGGTGTAAGAAACAAGTCTTAACTTATTGGTCTAGCTTATGCAAACCTATATTACTTTGTCAAAATTATTTAGCTGGTGCCGAACTGTCAAAGGCTGAACTAGATATGGTTTTTATAAAAACAGATGAGTATAAGTTGGTTTATGAAGTTACTGAACGAATACATCGCCAGATCATCAAACATCGAAGATGAGGTAACAGGTCATTTCTGGGAATCACGCTTCAAGAGTCAAGCATTGCTTGATGAACGTGCATTATTGAAACGAATATAAGCATATTTTTCTCCAAAATGATTTGGGGATTTGGGTATTGGTGATGAAGCTTTTTGAGGATTTCTTAGGCGCATTAAGGGCTTGTACTCTCATTGTGATTTTCTATATCGGTATTTGGGTATTATATGCGAATGATGACATGTTTTGATTTTCACAAGCTTGTGAAGAGTTTTTTGCAAGATAGCTGGAACTACTTTTGGGACTGAATAATGGGTTTTAGCTTTTCAATAAATTCTTGATCAATAATTTCATTTTTTGGGCTTTTGTCGGCTCTTTTTGAGGGCCTAATATGGCTGTAGGATTTTTTGTTTTTGATGGCGCTTACTCGCTTTAAAAAAAAGTAAATTTGCTTTTCATCGTAGCCGTGTTGTTTTAATTTGTCTTTGGCCCATTGATCGGCTTGTTCTTCTTGTTTTTTGAGGAGTTTTTTAAGTTTTGATTTGGGGAAAAATACGGATGGGTTTTGCAGGTATTGGAGAAGCTTCAGATAATGGTTGAGTTGTAAATGCGCGTTTTCGTGAGCGATAATACTAGCCCATTGGTGTTTGTTGCGTAATTGTTGCATCAGAGCTACTGTAAAATAGACCGAGCCGTGGCTTAGTACATAAGCATTAATAGAGTCGGAATCGATGAGTTTGCAAGAATTGAGTTGTTTGAACTGCATGCTTTTAATAATCTGCAAGCAATTGCTTTCAAACCAGATGGAATTTATTATCGTGTGTTTGGCTAATAAATCATGCTCGTTTTTGAGGTTTTGTTCTGCTAATAACTGCAGGTTGTTTTTGCTACGTGCTGTGATACTGGACAAAGTCAGGACAAAAACAAGGCTAAATCGAAGCATTAAAATTGAATCCAGCTGGTTATTTGGGGCTGCCATACCAGCAAGACTAAGACCAGTATTTGTATAAGAATAAAGGGCAAAACTCCCTTGTAGAGTTTGATCGAGTCTATAGTACTCACTCCTTTTATATAAAACAGTGCAAAGCCAAAAGGCGGCGTTAAAAATGACGTTTGTAAATTTATCGCAAACATCACTCCCAACCACACAGGATCGAAACCTTGGGAAAGCAAGATGGGACCAACAATGGGTATAATCACAAAGGTGATTTCAATAAAATCAAGGATAAAGCCCAAGAAAAACATGACCAGCATAACAATAACGAAAGCAGTCATGCGGCCTCCTGGTAAATCGACAAGAAAATCAGCGACAATTTCATCGCCATGAAAGCCTTTAAAAACCAACGAAAACAATGCGGCTCCAATTAAAATCATAAACACCATTGAGGTGACTTTAACGGTTTCTCGGCTAATTTCCATTAAAACTGACAAGTTAAGCTGTCGATTGGCAAGCGCCAATAGCATCGCCCCCATTGCACCCACAGAAGCGGCCTCAGTGGGCGAGGCAATGCCAGATATGATAGAACCAAGTACAGCAACAATTAATACAAAAGGAGGCAGTAAGGAGGCCAAAATGCTGAGCAACGGTTTGCTTAATTTGGATTGCATCGCTGGGGCTTTATGGGGGGATTTCAAAACAATATAAAACCAATATAGGCCATAAAAACCAACCAGAATTAATCCAGGAATAATGGCTCCAGCAAACAAATCACCAACAGAAATTGTTTTTGGAGAAAAAACACCCTGATCAATTTGAGCTTGTTGGTAAGCATTGGACAGAACATCTCCTAATAATACCAAGACTATAGAAGGTGGAATGATTTGTCCCAGTGTGCCAGTGGCGCAGATTGTTCCTGCGCTTAAGGATTCATCGTATCCATTTTTTTTCATCACAGGCAAGGCTAGCAAGCCCAAAGTAACAACGGTTGCTCCAACTATGCCAGTGCTTGCGGCCAATAAAGTACCGACAATTAGAAGTGCAAAACCCAGGCCACCTCTTGCGCCTCCCAACAGCGCTGCCATATTTTCTAGCAGGGATTCGGCGAGTTTTGCTTTTTCTAAAACCAACCCCATAAACACAAAAACAGGAACGGCCATCAAGGTCACATTGGTCATAATGCCATAAACGCGATTCGGCATAGCCATTAAAAAAGTGAAGTCAAACCAACCCGCCAACCAGCCAGCCAAGGCAAACCACAAAGAAACACCACCAAGAGTAAAGGCCACCGGAAACCCAACCAATAAAGCCACGGCAATGACAACAAACAAAGACAGAGCCCACATTGCTTCCATTATTTATTCCTAAACAGCTGCACTAAAACTAGCAGCACCATCAATGCAGGCAAAGCCAACAACAATGATTTTAATAAAAACACAGCGGGCAAACCGCCAGGTTCGGCTGAGCCTTCGAGTTTTTGCCACGAAGAGATAACATAGGAATAAGAAGAGTAAAACAGAAATATAAAAAAGGGCAGGAGCAAAAACAGTGAGCCCAATAAGTTAACCCGCTTTTTTTTTCTTTCACTGAAGTTTTGATAAAAAACATCAATGCGAACATGTTTGTCATGCCAATAAGTATAAGCTACACCAAGCATAAACACAGTGGCATGCAAATAGATAATGATTTCTTGTAAAGCAATTGAAACAACGTTGAAAAACGTGTGAATGAAAACGGATATAAAACTGAGTAGGACCATGGCTAAAGCCATAATTGCTAGTAGGAATCGCAATGTTGCAAATTTTTTCATCGTTTAAAAATCAATAATTTTCCAATGGGCTTTGGGGGTTTCGGAATCTTGCAGTTCATCACTCAATAAGTTGTTTTTTGCTTGTCGGTCGGGGTAGATGATATATGTCTTGCCATTTTTTGGTGTCACTTCAACTCGGTATATTCTACCATTATTACGAAATTCTTTTATTGTTTGCCCATTTTCAACCAGAGTTGTTATTTGATTGGCGCCCAAACCTTCTTTCATTGATTGCCTGTTGCTTTTATGACAAGAAGAAAGGAAAAGTATCAACGAAAGTAAGACGGTTGCTACAAAGAAGCGAATAACACTATTATTGTTTTTCATGATATTTCTCTTTTATTTGCAAAACACTGTCATTTTTGCACATTTGAAGAGAAAAAAGCCAGAAATAAATCCAGTAAAATATTTTGAAAAATCATTGCTTTGATAATGTCTGTATTATATTCATTAAATTCTCTTGCAATAAACTGAAAAAATATTAATGAAATAAATGCAATATTTTCAACGTATAATTTATTTGTAAAGATTTATCCTGTTGAATTTAAAAGATTAATAATGTGTATTGGAATTTTTATTGAAGGACTTTAATCATTAGAATATTTAATGCGAATGATTATATTTTATAATCCTCGCCTGTGAAAATGTGACTTCGTTGGCATTTTATGCTATCTTGCTGTGGCACAATCCAAAGTGCAAATAAAAAATAATGACATTTATTGTCAATTCACAAAATTACCTAAAAAAAGAGAGAGAACACAATGAGAAAATCACTACTTGCTGCAGCGGCCTTGTCCGCATTTATTGCACAAGCTGAAATAGTTGAGCCATTATTCATTGAAAATGAATTGGGTGTTGATGCTACTTTAGACTATAAGCTACTAAAAGAAATGGGTCCTTGGGATGATAGAAACTATCAACTCACTAAAAAAGATATTGCATTGCTACCCCAAGACGATCAAATATTAGCCAATGTCCCCTTGTTTTTCAAAATTCAATACAGAAAACAACATCCCGAGACAGGCAAATACTATCCAAGGTCTTTGTATCAAAATTTTCTCGGAAACTACGGTGGTCTTCTGGTCGATGGAGTGTGGTACAAAGAAGGATTGGGAAATGGAACGTTTACCGAAGACAGCTATGGAAAAACAACAGCTGCAAACCAACTTAGAGTTGCAGCCAATGAGGTTGCATTAGAAAACGGTGTTTTAGGGGATGAATCAGCCATTGAGTGTAACCCAACCAATAAAAACAATTGTGTTGCTGGGACAAATTCACAAAATGGTCAAACCATGTATTATTCCAGTGATGGCGGTGTTTCATGGACAAAATCACAATCCAATCCTGGCAGTAGTTGTTGTGACCCCACTGTCGATTGGTCTTCGGATGGTTCAATCGTCTATCAAGGCGACTTGTCCCGTGTGGGATCTTCAATAGGCGTTCGCTGGTCGCGTTCATTGGATCAGGGACAAACGTGGGAATCCATGAAAAGCATTACTACAACAGGCAGTGACAAAGAATACTTGCATGTGGATCGCTCTCCTTCTTCGCCTTATCTTGATAATCTATATATGACATGGCACGACGGCAATGTTTTGCAATTTGCTCGTTCTACAGACAAAGGTTTAAGCTTTCAAACTCCGATCTCTTTTTCTAGTGAACCTCGTGGAATTGGTAGCGATGCAACAACAGACAGTGCCGGTAATCTGTATTATTTTTATCCTTCTACAACCTCCTCTAGCGGTATAAGAATGTTGAAATCCACCAATGGTGGAGCTTCTTTTGCAGCCAGTACACGGGTCGCAGTACTTAATGGTAGTTTTGAAATTAAAATTCCTTCTATGGAAACTCGAAATGCCTTTATTTATACTTCAGCAGATGTCGATAGAAGCAATGATACTATTTATGTTGCTTGGACGGACAAAGCAAATGATAGTTCTTCAGGAAACACTTCAGCTACAGCAAATCATGCGTGGATTCAGGTGGCAAAATCGACAAACGGCGGTGCTAGTTGGACCTCATGTGCAGTTCCTCATGACACCAGTGACTCTATCGCAGCGGGCAACGCTCAAGATAGATACCATCCCTGGATAAAAGTAGGAGATGACAGTACTGTACATATTGGTTATTACGATACGCGTCATTCAACTAACAGAACAGGAGTTGATTTTTATTATTCAACTTCAACAGATGCTTGTGCATCTTGGACAGAAACACGTTTTACTTCACAAACATCATCCAACTTATCGGATGGTCAAGAATGGGGAGATTACAACGGTCTTTCTGTGGTTTTAGATAAGATTGCAATGACTTGGACGGATAACCGTTCGGGCAAAGCGACTTTTGTGGGTATTGACACAATAACAGGTGGCGGTGGTGGCGGTAACGCATCCCCAACAGCTTCTTTTACTCAAAACTGCAATAACTTAAGCTGTAGCTTTGATGGTTCTGCCAGCTCAGACAGCGATGGTAGCATTGCTGCTTATTCTTGGTCTATCGGTGGAACAGCTGTAACTGCTTCAAAAACTTATGCGAGTTACGGTTCTTATTCTGTGACGTTAACAGTTACTGATGACCTAGGGGCAACAGGTTCATCGACTCAAACAGTGACTCTTGTCGATCCAAATGCCTCTATATTAAGCAATGGTGTTGCAAAAACAGGGCTTTCTGGAGCAACTAATAACGAGCAAAACTGGACAATGTCCGTTCCTGCTGGTGCAACAAATTTAAGTTTTGATATGTCAGGTGGAACAGGTGATGCCGATATCTATGTTCGTTTTGGTTCTGCTCCAACAACGTCAACGTATGATTGTCGTCCTTATGCAACTGGTAACAATGAGAGTTGTCCTGTTACCAATGCACAAACAGGAACTTACTATGTCATGATTCGAGCTTATGCTGCTTATAGCGGTGTTAGCTTAACAGGTAGTTTCAACGCACCAGCTGCTAATGTCGCACCTACTGCTTCTTTCACTTCCAATTGTACTGACTTATCGTGCAGTTTTGATGGCTCTGGCAGTTCAGACAGTGATGGCACAATTTCCAGCTACTCATGGTCTTTTGGCGCCACAGGTTCAACGGCTT
>Ga0316208_1002449_pt1 | contig 15103 bp, 15 predicted proteins | sample 3monopyrite_MG_FD_204944 | JGI IMG/M metagenome (GOLD analysis project Ga0316208, IMG submission 204944) | Microbial mat bacterial communities from mineral coupon in-situ incubated in ocean water Damariscotta River, Maine, United States -... | ecosystem: Environmental > Aquatic > Marine >... | reverse complement strand
GCGATTTGAGGCGGTAAGGTAATTTGATCCATCAAAACACGAAGGAGGGGAACTACCCTCTTTCTGTTTTGAAAAATCAATGGAAACGCTTCAAATCTAAAAGTTGCATTTACTACTTGAACTTAAGAGCTGTTTTTTGAATGTCGATTGGAATTGATAAATACGCTTTAATCGGTGAAGGAACTATCCTTTTTGAATACGAAGGGGTGGTGACCAAGCAGATTCTGCTTGACACCTTGCCGAAGATTGAAGAGATTTTTGACACCCTTAGCGTTGGGCGTCAGAACAAGAGGAAGCTTGTCAATATTGCTATCGAAACGCTTCAGAATCTACAGCTACATTCGTTTCCATTCGAAGAAAATGATTGCAATTTTCGGCCATTGTTTATTGTTGGAATGGATGAAGATTATATCACTATTACAATAGGAAATTTGGTTGCTCAGGACGAACGTGCGGTACTTGAGGATAAAATCACCAAGATTAATAGCCTAAACGATGAGGAAGTGAAGTTTCTTTACGGTGTAATAATGAAACAGACCGTGGTTAAGTTTTCTACCAAGGGAGGAGCTGGGCTAGGATTAATTGACATGAAGAAGAAATCAGGGAATAACCTTGATTTCTCTTTTCAAGAAGTGGACAATACCGTTTGCTATTTTAGTCTGAGGGTTAGCGTTCCTAACTAGGGGCATTTTTTTTCTTTAAACCGTTTACTTTCCATCCCATAAAACCAAAAAGAATTGTCATCATTGGACTGATAATGTTGAAGAATGCAAATGGTAAATACGTTCCAGTTGCCACTCCCAAAACCCCAGCGTGATACGCGCCACAGGTATTCCACGGAACAAGTGCCGAAGTAACGGTGCCACTATCTTCTAAGGTTCGGCTAAGGTTTTCAGGTGCCAAACCTCGTTTTTCGTATTCCTTGGCAAACATTCTTCCGGGAACAACAATTGCCAAATACTGATCAGAGGCTGTAACGTTAAAAACCAAGCATGTTCCTGCTGTAGAAGCAATAAGCGAACCTGTGCTCTTTGCTAGGTGAAGAATGGTTTGAGCAATTCGGTCTAGCATTCCACTAGCTTCCATTATTCCTCCAAACGTCATGGCGCAAATGATTAACCAGATGGTACCGAGCATCCCGTTCATTCCGCCAGAACTGAGTAATTCATTTGCCACAGCATTTCCTGATTCAATGGCTACATCTGTTGTCATTGAATCAATTACCGCCATATATGCTGCTTTCGAAAAACTTGAACCTTCTGAGGCTAAACCCAAAATAATGTCTGGTTGTAAAACAATAGCGAATACCCCTCCGAGAATCGCACCAGCAAGCAAAGCAGGAACGGCTGGAACTTTCTTTACAATCAACCCAATTACCGCAAGTGGAACCAGAAATAACCAAAGACTGATATTGAACTTCGAACCGATTGCGGTTTGCAACGATTGAACTCCTTCGAGATCTGCGCCCGAACTTGAAGTAAAACCGAGCACTAGGAATATTAATGCAGCAATTGTGATGGAAGGAAACGTAGTCCACATCATGTGTTTAATGTGTGTAATCAAATCTGTACCAGCCATGGCAGGCGCGAGGTTTGTCGTATCTGAGAGTGGCGACATCTTATCTCCAAAATATGCCCCAGAAATAATTGCTCCGGCTATCATTCCATCGCTGAAACCAAGTATGCGACCAATTCCCATTAATGCTACACCCACCGTGGCAACAGTGGTCCAAGAACTTCCTGTAGCAAGGGAAACAATAGAACAAATGATACATGTGGCAAACAGAAATATTGTTGGGTTTAAAATTTCCAATCCGTAGTAAATCATAGCTGGAACAACCCCACTAATTAGCCACGTTCCAGCCAACGCTCCAATCATTAGTAGGATGATGAGTGCAGGTAAAGCACTTCCGATACTAGATATTACCCCATCAAAAAGGTTACCCCATTTTTGGCCTATAAGCAAAGCCACAATTGCAGCCACACCAGCGGAAAGAAGTAATGCCATCTGATTGGCTCCTCCAAGAGAATCATCAGCATAAAACGCCACGTTCATTCCTAATAAACCCACAAGGAATATCAATGGAACAAATGATTGAAATAAAGAAGGGTGCTTAGTATCTGCCATGAGAACGGGATATGCGGCAAGATAGCAAACATGCTTGTGTCAACTCACAACCGGGATATTGCTCATAATTCTACTTTTGTTGGGTAAACAAAGCCACAACAAATGAAACATGTAGTGCCAATTTTCTTTTTGCTTTTACTTACCGCGTGCGGTTCACAAACAACGGATACCGAATCAACCGAAACTTCTAAGGAAGTTGAAACAAACGCAGGCTGGTATGGTCAAGAATTTGAATTTACCGAGGCAATAGCGGCTTCTGAAGTAGCTGGGCTGATGAATGACAGCTCTGAAAATGAATTCGTTATCGAAGCCACAATAGAAGAATGTTGTCAGAAAAAAGGCTGTTGGATGAAGGTTGCTACTGCTGATGGAGAAACGATGCGCGTATCATTTAAGGACTATAGTTTCTTTGTTCCGCTGGATGCTGCAGGAAGTAAAATGACAATGAAAGGTATCGCGGTGTATGATACCATTGATGTTGATTTTCTGAAGCACTTGGCCGAAGATGCCAATGCAACGCAGGAAGAAATTGATGCTATTACCGAACCAGAATTAGCTATCACTTTTGAAGCTACAGGCGTATTAATTGACTAAGGAAAAACCGAATGGTTTTAAAAAGAAAAGGCGCGGTGAATATTCACCGCGCCTTTTCTAATTTAACTGAATCCGAAATTACTTTGAGGTCTTCCCAGAACCCTTATCGCCAGGCTTGGCGATAGAATTTCTCATGTCTGTATCAGCTTTAATATTGTCGAACTTATAGTAGTCCATTATTCCCAAGTGACCAGCTCTAAAAGCTTCGGCCATTGCCTGAGGAATTTGAACCTCTGCTTCAATTACATTAGCTCTAGCTTCTTGCGCCTTCGCTTTCATCTCTTGCTCCAAAGCAACCGCCATGGCTCTTCTCTCCTCGGCTTTTGCTTGGGCGATATTCTTATCTGCCTCTGCTTGATCCATTTGAAGCTCAGCGCCAATATTCTTGCCTATGTCAACATCAGCGATATCAATGGAAAGAATTTCGAATGCAGTTCCCGAATCCAAGCCTCTTGCGAGTACCACTTTTGATATTGAGTCTGGATTCTCGAGTACTTTTTTGTGTGACTCAGCAGAACCAATGGATGAAACAACACCTTCACCAACACGGGCAAGTATGGTGTCTTCCCCAGCGCCACCCACCAGTTGAGCAATATTGGCACGAACCGTAATCCGCGCTTTAGCGATAAGCTGAATACCATCTTTTGCAACCGCTGTAACTGGTGGCGTATCAATCACTTTTGGGTTTACAGACATCTGCACAGCTTGTAACACGTCCCGTCCGGCAAGGTCAATGGCTGTGGCCATTTTAAAATCCAACGGGATATTTGCCTTATCGGCAGAAATAAGCGCAAACGTTACGTTTTGCACACTTCCTCCAGCCAGGTAATGGGCTTCCAGCGCATCACGGTTAACCGTTAGCCCAGCTTTTGTTGCGCTTATCATGGCATTCACAATTACTGTGGGTGGTACTTTTCGTAATCGCATTCCTATTAAAGCGCCAATGCCAATTGGCACGCCAGAGAAAATGGCTGTAATCCACAAGCCGAGCGGCACGTAATAGAAAAAGAGCCATAGGATGACTACAGAGAAAACAACAAGTGCTATTAAAATGGGTAATGCCATAATGGTCTTTTTAAACGGTTTTTACTTTAATTCTGTTTTGATCAATCTTCACTACTTGGATGATAACGTCTTCATTTACAAAGTCTCCAGTTGTTGAAACTTCAAGAATCTTCTCATCAAACAATGCTTTGCCAACGGGGTTCAATCTACTAATTGTTTTGCCTCTATCTCCAATAGATACCAATTTTTCAAGTTGCTCAACTCCTTTGCCCTCAACATTGGTGTCGAGTGCCATCCGTTGCCAGGTTTTTCCTTTCAATAGAATAATCAGCGACAAGAAAACTACCATAACACTTGATGCTAGCGAAATATGGCCTGCAGTTGAACCAAGATATTCATATGCTAAGTATATACCGATACCCAAAAGAATGATTCCTCCAACGCCAACAATGGTTGTTCCTGGCACAAAGATAATTTCGAGAAGAAGTAGTAGAATACCGAGTAGAAGAAGCGCAATTACAACCCCTGTTATCATTTGGCCATTTTAGGAATGTCCTCGATAGTGGCGGTAAGACCGAGGTTTATAATCTTAGCCCAAACGGGCTGAAGTTTGCTGAACATATCGGTCTTGACAGCACATTTTCCACTATGGTGAATAATGAAAGTACACTGCTCGGCTTGTAATGGTTCGTGTCCACAATATTCAATTAATGCTTCAATTACAAAATCAAACGAATTGTAATCGTCATTGTGAATGACCAACGTTTTAGGTGCCTGCACCAACTGATCTAATTCCTGCTGGAATTCAACTTCAAGGTGTAGGTGTGCAAGTGGGTTAAATTTCATCCTAAAAATTCTGAGGTTGAAGATATGATTTTAGCTGACGAAACAAGAATTTTAATCGACAAACGGAATATCTATAACGTCAGACAACTGAACAGCTTCGTTTTTCAAGTAAGGAACAACCTTCAGAGAGTCAAATCCTCGACCTTTGTATTCTTTCAAGTCTGAATTGGCATCGGCAAGCGTTTGATAATAGCCAGACTGGATATCAAATTCGGGCATAGAAAAGGAAATAGCTTGTTCTGGAGACATAGCCTCCGAAATGGTTTCCGACACTCTAGCTGTTGAAATTTCGAACGCTATTTTGTAATGAACGTCCTGTCGTTTTTTGAGTGTATTCTTGTCAAATGGTGGCCGTACATACTCTTCTCTAGAGGGAGTAGAAGCAACAGTTTCCAATACGTCTCGGTTACGAATATTGTCCTTAATCCTTTTAACTGATTCAGAAGTTTTTCCGTCCTCTATCCATTGGTTCTTCATGTTTTTAAGAACCGCAATACGGCCAATATCTTCTGATCTCATCCTTTTCACCATTCTACGTATAGATGGATCTTCGATTTTATCGAAAGAAGGCTTACGTTTTCCGTAATCTCTTAATGCCGCAGCCATAAACGGAATGTTGCCAACTTCAATCTCAGAATTTGACGAAACTGTAGGTTGAGAAGAAATGGCTTCAGTTTGCGGTGCAACCACAGGTTCGGTTAATTCTTTTATAACTACAGCGTCTTGGATTTCTTTTTGAGATGGCTCAGTAACAATTTCTTGAGCTGCTTCCGCGATTTCCGCCTGATTAACTTGCTCCTTTAGCTCTTCGGTTAACTTGGTTTCGTTATCTGCTTGAATTTCCTCCTTGTCACCCAGAACTTTGTCAAATTCTGCCATTGCATTCAACACTTCTTGGTCGGCTTCTGAAATAACAGGTTTTTCTGAAACAATTCCTTTAGAAGCAATTGTGGGCTCTGTTTTTTCCGCCTCTTCGATATTAATCCGTGGCACAGAATCGTTTGATTCAGCTACAACTTCTTGAACAGTTTGTTTTGTCGCTACGGGAGATGGTTCAGTAGTTTTAACTTCCACAGAGCTTAAGCCATTCGACATTTCATTTTCGATGGCGGCTAGCTCTTCTTCTGCTATTTTATCTTTTAGTTTTACCGCGGTTTTGTCTCGCTGCATTTGCTCTTTAAGCGCGCGCTCTTTTTCAATTGCGATTTTCTGATGTTCAGCCAAGGCCTTTCGGTCTGCATCAATTTTGGCTTGAAGAAGCGGTTCAACGGACCTCGAATTTTTCGGTTCTAGACTAATTTCTTTTAACTCATAACTTTTGTCTGTATTTACTTCGGCTTCCTTTGCAATTTCCTTTTCTATTTGATTTAACGCTGCTAAATATTCCTCTGGATTTGCATCACTTTTCAGGGCAACCGAAGAAGTTTCAATGTCTGTTGTATCGGTTGCGCTTGCCATTGCGTTGGCATCAAGTGTTTGCTTGTCCGAACCTGATTCTATACTACCAAGTACGCTCGTTGTATCCGCAGTATGCTGTGCTTCTGTCAATTCCCTCGCGTTTTCAGCTAAAGCAATTTTTCGTTGCTCGTTTTCTTCACTTACAAGGGTTTCCTGATTTTTTTTCTGGGCCTCAAGTTTGGCAATTGTTTGGAGGAACAGTTCCGATTCCGAAATGGTTTCGGTTTCTGTTAACTCGGTTGCTTCGGGGGCAATTTTCAACGTTTCTTCTGTAATCTCTTCAGTTTTTAGAACCGTAGATTTTTCGATTTGCTTTTTGGCCGTGTCAAGTAGCGCTACTTCATTGGGTTGATAGGTAGTAATCTTAGCTTCCACACGTAATTCGTTTTCAGAAGATTTCTTTTCAGTTTCTGATTGATTCAAGATTTCGGCTTCTTTTTCGGCCATTTCTTTCAAAATATCAGAGGCCGAAAGTGCTTTATTGGTAAAATCGTCTGTGGTGGAAGTTCTGGGGGCAATTAATGAGTCGCGCATAGCCTGTTGCTTTGCCATTTCAACTTCTCGGTCAATGTTGGCTAATCGTTCTTTTTCAATCAACTCAGCCTTCAGTTCAATCTCCTTAATTTGAGTTAAGACCTCCTTGCGGTCGTTTAGCAATTCAAGCTGGGTTTCTCGTTCTTGTTCAAGAGCAAGCTCTATGGTTGCAAGGCTATCTTGCATAAATTTTTCTCTCGCCTCTTTGAGTTCAGCAAGTTCAATTGCTTTATTGATTGAGTCTCTCTTTGCACGTTGAGCAATGTGCCTAGCTCTGAGTTTATTGAATTCTGCAACCTCCTGAATACTATCCTGTCGAGCCTTTTCTAGAGCCAGTGTGACAAGGTCACGTTCTGCAGTTATTTTTTCCTTCTGTTTCTTGGCCTTTTCTTCTTCCATTGCCAAAGCCTCAATACGTTGTAAAGAGTCTTTTTTTGCGGTTTCGATTTCTTTTAGGTGCAAAGCCAACGCATTCTTTTCAGCTTGTTGGATAGAATCCGACTTTAACTTTTCGGCTTTAGCCAATTGCGCAAGTGCGGTGGTTTCTAGGGCAGCCTTTTCTTTTTGCAATGCCAATTCTTCAACCCGCTTCAAAGAATCTTCTCTTGCTTGTTCAGCTTTAGCCGCGTCTTCTTTTCCTTTCAAAGCCAAAGCGTCTTTGTTGCTTTGATTGATAGAATCTAACCTAAGTTTTTGTGCTTTTGCCAACTCAGCTTTCTTAACTGCTTCTTGTGCAGCCGTCTTTTCTTGTAATGTGAGAACCTCCGCTTGCTTGATTGAGTCCTGCTTAACCTTTTCTGCCTCTTTTTGTAGGAACGCTAAGGCATCTTTCTCCGCTTCTTCGATTGCTTTTTTCTCCAATATCGCCAACTCTTCTCCTCGCTTTATCGAATCTTGTTTTGCCTGCTCCTTTTCTTCAACTACCTGCTGCTTTGCCGCCAATATTTCTGTAGGGTCTGGCATTTCAATCATGCGCTTCTCAAACTCAGCTAGCGAGCGACTTTCTGCAAATGCAACAGAGTCAGATTTTCCGGCACCATCAAAGTAATTGGTTACGGTAACCGTTCCTTTATCGCCCGAGGTGTTGTAAACGATTCCCTGTTGCAATGGCTTTACAGATTCGTGTTTAGGAACATCCAAATCAAACTTAAACCCGTCTGCTTCGCGAGGGCCAACATTCAAAGTGTAATTGTTTTGCGGAGAGAGAATAAGCAAATACTTACCAGTCTGTTTATGACTTCTGTATTTTCCTACCACCTCATTGGTAACCGGGTCAAGAACTGTAAGTGCCGCGTAGTTGTAAATGGAATCTGTTTGGTCTTCGTACGTTCCTGCTAAAACGGAAATTTCTACTTGCAAAGGGTCGTGAAGCAGCGTTTTCATCACTCTAAGTTTGCCTGCTTCCACATTACGTTCAGAGGTAAAAAATGCCACTTTCCCACCAGGGTCACTTACATAAAGAAAATCGTCAAACGGTGAATTAACGGGATATTGCAAATTCAACGGGGTTGACCAATTGTTCTTATCGGCATCAAACTTTGAGCTAAATACATCGTAACCACCCATTGTGTTGTGCCCTTTTGAAGCGAAGAACAAAACCTGAGCTTCTTCGTCATAAAAGGCGTAATCCTCATCATACTTGGTGTTGATTGTATTTGGTAAACGCTGGGGCAACGCTAACTCGCCATTGGGCAAACGATTTACACGATAAAGGTCTTTCGCATTTGCACCATCTTCGCCATAGCTTGCGTAAACCAATGTTTGACTATTAGTTGGGGTGTAAACTACAGTTCCAGATAAGTGCTTTTCGTCATATTTGGTTTTGAAGTTGGGTGGCATTGGAATAACCTTCCCTTTCAGTTTTCTGAAGTCATACGGGCGATAGAATTCGCTAGCAATAACTTCTTTGTTCTGCGCTGGTTGAAAATCAATCGCGGAATTGTAAAGGATTTTCCCATTCCTACATTCTTCAATGCTTCTATCCAAATCTAGATTCGGTTTGCTTAGTCCAGCACTTTTCCCTTTCTGATAAGCAGTAATTGCATCTTCAAACCTATAATTGAGTTGGTAAGCTTTGCCAAGAAAATAGTAGGCTTCGGTGTTCACTCCAGGGCTGTTTGCGCCACCTTCTATATACGGTAGTGGTTTTAAAGGGTCCGCTTCGGTATAAAGAATACAAACCCCAAATCGGTAATTATAGTCTGGGTCTAGGGCGTTTTTACTGAGTAATTGAGAGAACAATGGCTTTGCTTTTGCAAACTCCTTCGCATCAAAAAACTCGTTTGCTGCTTTTTCAAGTTCTTCAGGACTGTCGAAGCTAACCTGTGATTTTCCCTCAAAAGAGAAAAGAATCATCAAAAACAGAAACAGAAACCGCGCTTTTAGCAACATAGATTTACCCGTTTTTCGGGTTATTTTCGGCAATTGATTCAAGCTTCCAAAAATATTCGTTTTTAGGCAATGCTCAACGTAAATCCGTTCGAGTTTATTTGGCTTTACAAACACCAACAAATAACTTGTTTATGCAATTGATTAGATGCCTGTTTATGGCCGTTTCCATAATTTTTCTTCTAACAGGAAAGGTTTTTGCCCAAGATGTTTCTGTTGGGCTGATGAATAGGAAAACAATTTCCAGTCTATTGTTCTCGCCTAACAGCGACAAATATTTCTTGCTGATAGAAGACGGAGATACCATTTATAGATTCAAATCAGATGATGCGATATCAATTGAGGTAATAGAAAACCAGCTTTTGGTTAAATCGCCTTACGGATTAAAAGACACGCTTTCTTCTGTGAAAATCATTGGTGCTGGCAACTCACCAGGTTTCCGTATTCGGTTTAATGATGATAAAAAAGATTACTCTTATTCCGATAAGTTGTCAGTTTCGGTCTGGAAAGGGGCTTTAAAGATTGTGAATGACGTAAGTGTTGAGCGATACGTAGCCAAAGTTGTGCAGTCTGAAGTTGGCTATGGCGCGGCCGAGGAGTACTACAAAATTCAAAGCATCATTTGTCGGACGTATGCGGTAAGAAACTTGATCCGTCATGCAGTTGATGGCTACGATTTATGCGACCATGAGCATTGCCAAGTTTATTCAGGTTTGAAATCTGCTTCAAACGAGGTAATGAAGGCAACATCGGCTACAAGTGGTTTGGTAATGGTTGACACCAAAAACGAACTGATTCTGAGTGCCTTTCATGCCAATTGTGGTGGACAAACAGCCAATTCAGAAGATGTGTGGAGAGAGTCGCGTACCTATCTCACATCTGTAGAAGACACTTTTTGTCTGCAAAGCCGAAGCGCTGTTTGGGACAAGACGATGCCTGTAAATGAATTCATCACGCAGTTGGGATTCGCTACAAATACGGCTGATTTGGGTGATTGGAGTTTTAATCAAGCTGACAGAAAGAAATATTTCACCCTGAAAACAGATTCAGTTGAAACGGCACAAATGCGCAGATTGCTACGACTACGCTCAACCTATTTCGACCTTAAAATAAAGGATAGTAGTGTTGAATTTTTTGGGCGTGGTTACGGACATGGCGTTGGCCTGTGTCAGCAAGGCGCCATGAAAATGGCTGAAAGTGGCTACACCTACAGCCAAATTCTGGGGTATTACTACAAAGGGGTGAGTTTGATTCCGATGACTTCGCTTCAGCCTGTGAAATAGTTAGAGACCTCATTGTTGAAGTAACATTATCTTTGCTTGCTAAGTCCTTTGTTGATAGACAGACAATGAAAATTGGCTGATGAAAGGTAAATCACTAGAGTTGACTACAATTGGTTTAAGTTTCTTATTTATGTTGTGAATTATGGGCGAAGAGAGCCGAAAAAGAAGAAAGCGAATTCTAGTTAAAAAGGTGGTAGAACCGAGTGTTGATTCTGCGCTAAATTATGGCAAATTATTTCAACCCAATGCTGCGTCTAAAAACGCCAAACATGTTAAATCTTTCCAAGACTGCTATGAGTTAGAATTTTGGGTGGACAAACACCACGTTAACAGAAACAACTTTGGTGATGACAATGGGTCTAGAGGGGAAATTGGAGAAGAGGTAGTTGAGCAGTTAATTGAGAATTCCTTGAGTCATCTTATTTATTATTCAAGCACACTAGAAAAACTATTCTTCGTTAATATACCCCCACCGAAACCACGTAGAAACCGAATCGTTCTAACGAAAGTTTCAAACACAGATTCAAATTTGAATGTTGTTGTTGAGTTCAACTTTTTGGATAATAGAAAGTATGAGGTAACCGTAATCACAGCAATGAGAGAAGATGATTTTATTAAAAGTGACGGTCAATTTACCGTTGAATTCCATCAAGATGGATCTACACTTTATAGATTCACGAATAATAACAACATTGAAATTGCGACTATTTAGATATTATTTGTATATTTGTTCTATAGGACAGGGTTGAAATCTGGACAGCTGAGAAGCAGGATTTATATCTGGACAGTCCTTAAAAAACAAGAAGGGAGGCTAATTTAGCCTCCCTTTTCTATTAAAGTCAGATGTTAAAATTTGGCGGCTTTGAAAAATAGTTTTGTGACATTTTTTGCGCATCGGCAATGAACTCTCTGAATTCTGCTAAAAACGGGCTTTCAGATTCTTTGTAAACATCCAATGCTAAATGCATTTGTGTTTCATTGGCGGAACGTCTGTCAAGACCTTCTAGCGATTTCAGAATTCCCCATTCAAACTGGTAGTTGTAAAGCCAGTTTTGTTCTTTCATGTAAGGGAAATACTGTTTGACACGAACCGGAAAATGATGGCTCTGAGCTTCCAATCGTTGATAAACAAACTGTGATACCACGGCCAATTTGTCTGAATGAAATTCATCCCAATTGCTGGCCAAAATGTGGTCATAGATTACATCAATAACGACTGGTGCATAACGAGATTGCGTTTCTCTAAAACGCTTCACTCCTTGTTTTACCAGCGGATGATTGTCTGTGAACTGATCTATTGCCCGATGAAAACGGATGCCTTCAACAATTCTTCCAGAATAGAATTTCTCTGGATTTCCCTTCACCGAATCAGCAATGAAATTTCCAAGAAGGATTTCATCATCATTAGGTGTGAGAAAAATGTGACCAAGAAAATTCAATGTACTTGTTAGAGTAACATAAACGGAGCTTGATGGTTCAAACCTCTAAAATAAGTTCAAAAGGAAAGGGAGCTAAGTGTTTGATCGTGAAATCTCGCGCTTAACTCCCTCGGGAAAAAGTGGAATGTCTGCTAGAAAGACGTGGTGGTTTCTCGGTGGTTGTCTATGGTTGCTAAATTTGTTGGAATAAATTTTTGGTCAAATGAAACATAGCCTCATTCTTCTAGCTTTCGTTCTCAATTCTGTTGCTACACAAGCTCAGAAACTCACACTTTCGCCTCTGGAAACGGTGCAGGTGAAAGAATCGAATGTGTATTGGAAGGCCGAATTGGATTCGAAGTCAGAATATACCATCATCAACAGTACGAGCATTGCGGTTATGAATGCTTCTTTTCCGATGGAGAAAAACGTTACGAAGCAAATCAGTTTCAAGCTCAGAAATGGTGATGGTCAAGGCCGAACGGTAAATGGAAAAGTATCAGGAGTTGTTGATTGGAACGGCCAGCAATTCTACACCGCTGAACTTGAAATCGGGATTAACCTAGCGTCACGCTGGGAGTATCGTAAAGTAAACTGTGTTTTAGCTGATTTGAGCGAACATGAGCACAAACTCATTATTGGTGAAAACTGGTTAGGTGACGATATTGAGGTAAAGTAAAGCTCGCGTGCCTTAACGAATTTCCGCTTCTGGTTGAGGAACTCCACCATCGACCAAAACGCCTCTTAATCGGTTGTAGTCAAACAGGTGCGGGTAATTGAGAACCATTACAGCTACAAAATATTCTCGCGGAAAATCATCAAAAACGCCATGTTGCCCAACGTACTCCATGAATTTGTTCTTGTTCTTATCAAATTCATGGAACATGCTATCTGTTTCTCCATCAAATTCGAGCGGTTGCACATTAAATAGGGCGCAAAGCTCCTTGTTGAAGGCAGGAGTGCATTTCACCCATTTTCCATCTATAAAAAGCTGGGTAATACCGTGCATGGCAAAAATATCGCTCTTTAAGAGTTCAACAAACTTTTCGCTGCTGATGTGGTTTTTTACATCGGCAAACTCCAACCTTGATGGAATGCCAACCGCACGGGCGCATGCAGCCAAGAAAATGGCCTTATCAATGCAATGGCCTTCTCCCACTTTTAGTAATGCGCTGGCAGTTACCTCTTTCGCCCGCATGTGCAAATTGTATGGATTGTAACGAAAGCCATCCCTCACGGCATAGTAGAGATTAACCGCTTTATCCTTATCCGTTTTGGCACTACCCACATGTTTGTTGGCAAACGCAACAATTTCGGCATTGTCGCTGTCTATATAAAACGTAGGATTTAAGTGTTCTTGTCCGAAGGATTGCATCAGTAAATATTTGACGTTAAAGTTAGCGTAAGATGGAACGACTACCTACTATATTTGTTCGTAATGATGGATGAACTAACAGCTAGGCTTTCTGAACGGATGAGCAGTCCGTTGCCTGGGTTGTCGGCACAGTTGAAGATGGCAAGTGGCTTGAGAAGGAAGGCTGCTTCTTCGTATAAAGTAGATGAGTCTAACGCGAAAATTAGTGCTGTGTTGATTGCGCTTTATGCAGACAATGGAGTAATTAGAACTGTGCTGATGAAGCGCCCAGATTATGATGGAACACACAGCGGACAGGTTAGTTTTCCTGGCGGCAAGTTGGAGGAAACTGATAATGGAATAGTGGAAGCGGCTCTTCGTGAAGCGGAAGAGGAAGTGAACATTAAGCCAAACGATGTACATGTGATTGGTCAGCTTACCCAGCTTTACATTCCGCCAAGTAACTTTCTTGTGCATCCCGTTTTGGGAGTGTTAAAAGCTCGCCCGAATTTCATTCCAGATCAGCATGAAGTGGAATCTATTCATACACCAGAGCTCAGCTATCTTTTTAGGGAAGATATCATCGATGAAATAGAAATTCTACTTACAACTGGGTTTAAATTGAAAACGCCAAGTTTTAAAGTGGACGGACACACGGTTTGGGGCGCAACGGCTATGATGATTGCAGAATTGAGGGAGGTGTTTGAGAATATCTCTCTGGAGCGTTGATGCACTTGTGCATCACGGAATCAATGCTTGGAAATGGCGGAACTGGTAAAGGAGACGCTTCGTTCCTCAGCGAAACAAGTAGCGGGCAACTCACCGTTTTTCCGATTGTTTCCCTGACGAAGGAAGGGTCTAGCTGTTTCAGACTAAACGTAATTCTACTTATTGGGAACGGACCCTATTTAGCAAGGCCAAGCCGCTTTTGGAAAAGATGAAACTCTTCAATGATAACTCCAAAACCCATCCAAAGTGGTAGGTAATCAAATCGAATATAGCCCTGAAAATGCCAGCCTACTTGGTATTCCCATGGACAACGGCCAGTAAGCATTTCAAGCAAATAACCTGCAATTAATTCAACAACAAGAATTCCAACTCCGTAAAAGACATAGCGGGCCAAACGCGGCCATTTTTTAATCATTCCGAAGAAGAAAGGGAAGAGGATGGATGTGGAGCCATAAATCGGAAACATCCATATGTAGCTGTGCCCTTTTAGCGATAGGTCTTCAAAACTTCCGCTGATAATGAGGTCGCTAATGGCGGTAAAAAAAACTTCTGTAGTGATTCCTAAACCAGCGTAAAGCGCAAAGGAAATAATACGGTCAACTGGTTTTGGGTCTTCAGTTTTCATTCTTTTTGTAAATGTACTTGATGGACATTGGGCTGGAGATTTGCTGGTCTTTGGCTTGTTGTTCTTTTAGCTGTTTCTCAACCTGCTCGCGCCTTTCCCGTTCAGGGTCTGGGTACCATGCTGGAATTTCTTCTTCATCCACCAAATCCCAAGAATATTTTGGTCGTTGTGTTCCTCGTTTTCTATAAACCAATGCAACCATAATTCCTGCAAAAAGACCGAACAAATGGCCTTCGTAAGAAATAGTTTCATCTACAGGAAACACGCCCCAAACGAGACTGCCGTATAGGAATACCACCAGTAGCGAAAGCGCCATTAGTTTCAGGTGTTTTCTCAAAAGTCCGCTTACAAAGAGAAACCCAAACAGCCCGTACACAACTCCACTGGCACCAATATGGATATTGGCTCTTCCTCCAACCCAAAGCCATATACCACTGACCAAGTAAATCCAGAAGAGAGAACGAGTGGCCAACTCACGGTAGAAAAAATAGAGCATTGTACCCAAAACGAGTAGGGCAGAGGAGTTGTTGAAAAGGTGTTTCCAATCTCCGTGAATGAAGGGAAAAGTCAGAATGCCGAGAAGTCCAGATACTTTTCGTGGGAAGATGCCATATTGCGCAAAGCTGGTTTCAAAAACGACTTCGGCCAGTTTTACCAATATCAATACAATCACCAGAATTGCTGGAACAAGAATGTTTGATATGAGATTGTTTGGTTTCACGTTGCAAAAGTAAGCCCCGAA
>Ga0316208_1002448_pt1 | contig 15105 bp, 14 predicted proteins | sample 3monopyrite_MG_FD_204944 | JGI IMG/M metagenome (GOLD analysis project Ga0316208, IMG submission 204944) | Microbial mat bacterial communities from mineral coupon in-situ incubated in ocean water Damariscotta River, Maine, United States -... | ecosystem: Environmental > Aquatic > Marine >... | reverse complement strand
TAGCATCTAAATTATAGATTTCCACTTGTATGGAAAACAAACATGAACATATCTAAAACATATTATAACTGGTTTTATTTCTTTTTTAGCTAAAGAAACGAGGCTTAGTATGTTTTAATTAAAATATAAATTTAAAGTCTCGATTTAATCGAGACTTTTTTTATTTCAACTATTAGGAACTTGAAATAATACTGAACTCGTTTCTGGATCTCATAAAAGAAACAATGAACGTTTGAAAAAACCAATAGCAATACAAGGAATTAAGGGGTCGTTTCATCACCAAGTCGCTCAACAATATTTCAGTATTAATGCAGAAGTTGTTGAGTGTATGTCTTTTGATAGTGCTGTAGATACTCTATTGCAAGGTGATACGGATAATATAGTAATGGCATTAGAAAATTCTATAGCAGGCTCTATTATACCAAATTACGCCCTAATTGATAATTATAATTTAAGTATTGTTGGTGAGTATTATTTAGATATTCAGCATAATTTTTTAGCACTAACGGGTCAAACTATAGCATCTATTTTAGAAGTGCATTCGCATCCTATGGCTTTACTACAATGTAAAGATTTTTTTAAAATCTTCCACATATAAAATTGGTGGAAGCAAAAGATACTGCGGATGTAGCGAAGCAAATTGCGAAACAAGGCATTAAGGGAATTGCGGCAATTGCTAGTAAAAACGCAGCTGAATTATATGGTCTTAATGTATTAGCAGAAAGCATTCAAACTATAAAACATAATGAGACACGCTTTGTTATTGTTAAGCGTAAAAATGATGAGATTGAACGAAAAGGACTGAATAAATCCTCTCTAAAATTTGAATTGAATCACAAACGTGGTAGCTTAGCTACAATACTAAATGTAGTAAGTGATTGCAAACTAAACCTAACTAAAATTCAATCTTTGCCAAAAATAGAGACTCCTTGGAAGTACGCCTTCTTTGTAGATGTCACTTTTAAGGATTATAAAGATTATAAAAAAGCGTCATCAATTATTCAATTAATGGCAGAGAATTATAAAGTGTTGGGTGAATATAAAAATACGAGATTATGATTAAAGTTGCCAACCGTTTAAAAAGTGTTGAAGAATATTACTTTTCTAAAAAATTAAGGGAGGTTGCGTTTTTAAAAACGCAAGGAAAACCAATTATAAATTTAGGAATTGGAAGTCCGGATTTGGAGCCACCTTTTAAAGCAACTATGCTATTAAGAGATAGTTTAGATGATGAAGGTGCAAACAAATATCAAAGTTATCAAGGCTTGCCAGAGCTTAGAGAAGAAATTGCTAATTTTTATAATAAGCATTACAAAGTAAGCCTTAGTAGCCAAACAGAAGTGTTGCCTTTGTTAGGTAGTAAAGAAGGAATAATGCATATATCAATGACATTTCTTAATAAAGGGGATAAAGTTTTAGTTCCTAATCCAGGTTACCCTACTTATGCAGCAGTGACTAAACTTTTAGAGGCAAACCCTATATTTTACGATTTAGAAGAAGATAATAATTGGCAGCCAGATTTTACTGCATTAGAGCGTTTAGATTTAAAGCGTGTAAAAATTATGTGGGTAAATTATCCACATATGCCAACTGGTGCAAATGCATCTAATAAGTTTTATGATGAAGTTATTGCCTTTGGTAAACGCCATAATATTCTTATTGTAAATGATAATCCATACAGTTTTGTGCTTAATGAAAAACCAATAAGTATTATGCGTTATAAGAACGCTAAAGATGTTTGTTTAGAACTCAATTCTTTGAGTAAAACCTTTAATATGGCAGGTTGGAGAGTAGGTATGTTAGTCGGTAATTATGATTTTATAAGCGCAGTATTAAAAGTAAAAAGCAACATGGACTCTGGGATGTTTTATGGCATTCAGAAAGGAGCTATTGAAGCTTTGAAATGTTCGTATATGTGGTTTGTAAGTTTAAATAGCGTTTACCAACTAAGACGTCAGTTAATATGGAAATTAGCAGAAGATCTTAATTGTACTTATGATAAAGATGCTACAGGATTATTTGTTTGGGCAAAATTGCCACCACATATAAAATCAGAAGAATTTACAGATTTGGTATTAAAAGAGCACTCAATTTTTATTACTCCAGGAACCGTTTTTGGAAGTAATGGAGAGGGTTATGTGCGATTTTCATTATGTACTTCAGAAGATGTTATTAAAGAAGCTATAAAAAGAGTTTAGTTAGTATGAAAAATATTTTTGTCGTAGGAGTTGGGTTAATCGGAGGAAGTTTTGCATTAGATCTAAAGAAGATTTATCCGAGTAGCACTATTTTTGGAATTGACAAAAATGAAGCACATTTAAATGAAGCGATTCTGCTAAGAGTTATTGATGAAAAGGCAAAACTTTCAGACTTAGATAAGGCTGATTTGGTCGTTGTAGCAATTCCTGTTGATGCAGCTTTAAAAGTTTTGCCAAGTATTTTAAATCATGTTTCTGATAAAACTATTGTATTTGATACAGGATCAACCAAAGAGGATATTTGCTTAAAAGTAAAAGACCATCCAAAACGCAGAAATTATTTAGCTGTGCATCCAATTGCTGGTACAGAATATTCTGGGCCAAGAGCAGCAATCTATGGATTGTATAAAAGCAAAACGAATATAATTTGTGAGGTTGAAGAAACAGCATTCAAGCTTCAAGAGAAGGCTTTAAAATTGTTTTCAGAATTAGGTATGCGAATTCGTTATATGAATCCAAAAGCACACGATAAGCATATAGCATACGTGTCGCATTTATCTCATATAAGTTCATTTATGCTAAGTAAAACCGTTATTAATAAAGAAAAGAACGAACGCGATATTTTTGATCTGGCTGGTAGTGGATTTGAAAGTACGGTACGTTTGGCAAAAAGTTCGCCAGCAATGTGGACACCAATTTTTAAACAAAATAAAACCAACGTAATAGAAACTCTAGACGAGTATATCCATAATCTTCAGTATTTTAAAAAGCTTATGGAAGATGACGATTTTAAATCGGTTTATAAAGAAATGGAGACAACAAATTACATAAAAGATATATTAAACGGAATACAGTAATAAATATCCAGCAAGGTTTAAAAAAAACCTCGTAGGTTTTAAGATATAATTAGATTAATAAGCAATAATGGAGAATAAAAAAGAAATGAGGACATGGTTAGATAATCTAGGGTTAAACCATCCCTTAGTCATCGCAGGACCATGCAGTGCAGAAACCAAAGACCAAGTATTAAAGATAGCCCAAGAGTTAAAAGACACAGATGTTAATTATTATAGAGCAGGTATTTGGAAACCTAGAACACGTCCAGGAAATTTTGAAGGTGTTGGTGCCTTAGGCTTAAAATGGTTGCAAGAAGTAAAGGCAGAGACAGGTCTAAAAACAGCAACAGAAGTTGCTAACAGAAACCATGTAGAATTGGCTTTAGAGCATGATATTGATTTGTTATGGGTAGGAGCACGTTCTACTGTGAGCCCTTTTATAATGCAAGAAATAGCTGATGCATTAAAGGGAACTGATAAAATTGTATTGGTTAAAAACCCAGTAAACCCAGATTTAGCTTTATGGTTAGGAGGTATTGAAAGATTACATACTGCCGGAATTAAAAATTTAGGAGCCATACATAGAGGGTTTTCTACCTATGAGAAATCTAAATATAGAAATATACCTGAATGGCAATTAGCTATTGAGTTTCAAAATAAGTTTCCGGATCTGCCTTTAATAAATGACCCATCTCATATCACTGGAAAAAGAGACATGATTTTTGATGTGTCTCAAACGGCATTAGATCTTAATTTTGATGGGTTAATGATAGAAACACATTTCGATCCTGATAATGCATGGAGTGATGCTGCCCAGCAAGTCACACCAAAAACATTGGTTAGGATTATGCAAGACTTAAGAATTAGAAAAGAGTCTGATCCAGAAGCCGAATATAATGCAGAACTTAATAATTTAAGAACTCAGATTGATGTGGTTGACAACCAAATTATTGATTTGTTAGGGAAACGAATGAAAGTTGCTGATGGTATTGGAACGCTTAAAAAACAAAAGAACGTGGCAGTGTTGCAAAACAAACGTTGGAACGAGATTTTAGGTAAAATGGTATTAGAAGGAGATGAAAGAGGCCTGAGCGAAGAGTTTGTTTTAAAGATGTTTAAGGCGATACACCAAGAATCTATTAATCACCAAGAAAAAATTATTAATCACTAAGAAGATAAATATTATAAAAAAGGCTTGCAATTTGCGCAGTCATGGTCGGAAGAAAAAATCTTCCGACCATGACTGGTCTTAGGGTTGTCTTTTTTTGTTCCATTAAACAATATTGGTCATCTTTGTGGTAATGACAGGAATAGTATATAAATCTACAGGCAGTTGGTACACTGTGAAAACCCTAAATGGTAAATTCTATGAATGTAGAATTAAAGGCCGTTTTAGGTTAGAAGGTATTAAGAGTACAAATCCTATTGCTGTTGGTGATATAGTAGAATTTGAATTAGAAACAAAGAATAATACTGAGACTGGCGTTATTAACAGAATCGAAGACCGTAAGAATTATATCGTTCGTAAATCGGTAAACTTATCGAAGCAAACACATATTATTGCGTCTAATATAGACCAAGTATTTTTATTGGTAACAATAGATAATCCGCCAACCTTTACGAGCTTTATCGATAGGTTTTTAGTAACAACCGAGGCGTATTCTATTAAAACAATTCTGTTGTTTAATAAGGTAGATACTTGTGATGATGAAACTCTATTAGAGGTAAAATACTTAGCAAGTGTTTACAGAAAAATAGGTTACGAATGTATTGGTATTTCTGCCACTACAGGAAAAAATATTGATAAGGTTAAAGCTTTAATGTTAAATAGAGTTAGCATGTTTGCAGGCCATTCTGGAGTAGGGAAATCTACATTAGTAAATGCTATAGAACCTTCCTTAGATTTAAAAACCAAGTCTATATCCACACAGCACATGCAAGGTCAGCATACAACAACCTTTGCTGAGATGTTCGATTTAAGTTTCGATGCAAAAATCATAGACACACCAGGTATAAAAGGTTTTGGTGTTGTAAATATGGATAAAGAAGAAGTAGGTGATTATTTTCCTGAGTTTTTTGCGCTAAAGCAAGATTGTAAATTCAATAATTGTTTGCATTTAAAAGAACCAAAATGTGCAGTAAAAGAGGCTCTAGAAAATGATGAGATTTCATATTCTAGATACCGAAGTTATTTACAGATTTTAGAAGGGGAAGATGAGCATTATAGAACTGATAATTGGGATAACGAATGAAAATAGTTGTTCAACGTGTTTCTGAAGCTTCTGTTGTAATAGATAGTTCTAAAATTGTATCCATTCAAAAAGGACTTTTGGTGTTGTTAGGTATTGTTGACGACGATAATAAAGACGATATAGATTGGCTTTGTAATAAAATTTTGAACCTTCGCATATTTCCAGATGAAAATGGTGTAATGAATATGTCTATAGTAGATTTTGGAGGAGATATTATTGTGGTAAGTCAATTTACACTACATGCAAGTACCAAAAAAGGTAATAGGCCAAGTTATTTAAAGGCAGCTAAGCCAGATGTTGCTATTCCGCTTTATGAAAAATTGCTAGGTAAACTTCAATTGGGACTAGGGAAACCTATACAAACAGGTGAGTTTGGTGCAGATATGAAAGTGCATTTAATTAATGATGGACCAGTTACTATTATTATAGATTCTAAAGATAAAGTATAATGGCTTCAATTTTTGGTCATGGATTAGTAGCCTATACAACGTCTAAGCTTATAGATTCTAAGGAGAGCGAACTACTTTTGTTTTTAGCAATTGGTTCTGCAATTTTGCCAGATCTTGATGTATTAGCATTCAAATTTGGTATTAGTTATTCGCATCCTTTTGGACATAGAGGCTTTACACATTCTATACTTTTTGCTGTTTTATGGAGTGCGTTGCTCTCATTTATATTCGGAAAAAGTAGAAAGCTAATTTTTGCTATTGTTTTGTTTTTATCAACCGTGTCACATGGTATTTTGGACGCAATGACATCAGGTGGGAAAGGAGTAGGTTTTTTTATTCCTTTTGAAAACTCAAGATATTTTTTTCCATTTAGAAAGATAAAAGTCTCACCAATTGGTGTAGAAAAATTTTTCTCAGAATGGGGAATTAATGTTATTCTAAGTGAGCTTAAATATATAGGCATTCCGTGTTTTATAATTCTGGTAGCAGTATTGGTTATAAAAAGAACAGCATATTATCGAAGTAATTGAGTTGCGTAGGAAATATATGACACAAATCATTTGAGGAAATGAAATTACTTTATATATTGTAAGATATAATTCAATTAAATCAATTTATGTTTAAATTCCTCATTAGAGTTGCAATCATTTTTGTTTTACTTCTATCATCAATATCTGCACAATCTGACGATAATTTTATTTCAATTTTAATACCTAAAGAATTAAGTGATAATGCTAATGCCGTTGTTAGATATGAAAAACTATTGATAGATGTTAAGGCCTACAATAAAATGTATGTTACAACTAAGAGAGTAGTAACTATTTTTAATAAATATGGGAATAAACATCACAATGCATACGAATTTTATGACAATAACACCAAAATTAAGGAGCTCGAAGCCAACATTTATGACGCTTTTGGTAAGGAGATTAAGAAAATAAAATCTAAAGATTTTATAGACGAAAGTGCAGTCAGTGGAGGGACCTTATATTCTGATAATCGTGTAAAATATTTAAACTACACTCCAATAAAGTATCCATATACTATTGAGTATTATTCTGAGGTAGAACTGAGAAGCACTGCATTTATTCCACAATGGAGACCAATAGACGATTACAACTTGGGTGTTCAATACTCTGAATATCAGTTAATTAATAATTCTGATGTTGAAATACGACATAAGTATCAAAATTTCGAAAATTTCAATATTGAAATAATTAGTCCATTGCACACCATTGCAAAAGATATTTCAGGCATTAAATCAGAGGAGTATAATCCAGGTATTCTTACCATTACACCAAGTTTAAAGACTGCATTAACTAGGTTTGATATGGAGGGTGTAGAGGGTGTAAATAATAATTGGGAAGATTTCGGGAAATGGATGTATAGTAAGTTGTTAACAGGTACAGATGAATTACCTCAACTAGCTATCGATGAAGTTAAAGAACTAACTAAAGGTATAGAGGATAAAATTGAACGTGCAAAATTAGTATATAAATACATGCAAGATAAAACGAGATATATTAGCGTACAAGTTGGTATTGGTGGTTGGAAACCAATGTTGGCTAACGAAGTAGATCGTCTCGGTTATTCTGATTGTAAAGGTTTAACCAATTATACAAAGGCGTTACTCGAGGCTGTAGATGTACCATCTTATTATACAGTTGTTTGGGGAGATAAAAATATAAAAAACATCGATAAAAATTTCTCTATTACAGAGGGTAACCATGTTATTTTATGTGTGCCTAATGAAGATGAAAATGTATTTTTAGAGTGCACTAGCCAGACAGATCCATTCGGGTATTCTGCTGGTTTCACTGATGATAGAGATGTGCTTTTAGTTACTCCAGAAGGAGGTGAAATAGTTCATACAAAAAATTATACAGCTGAAGATAGCCAACAAAAAACTTTTGCAACGGTTAAACTAGATAAGACAGGCGGATTTATCGCAGATGTTGTTATTGAAACAACTGGTTACCAATATGGTTTACATGAGGGAATTGAAAAGAAGTCTCTAAGAAATCAAAAATTATATTATAAAAATTATTGGGATAACATTAATAGTATAACAATTAATACTGTAACTCAAAAGAATGACAAGGAGAGAATAGAGTATTCTGAAAAAATAAAATTGAGCGCTAATAATTATGCCTCCAAATCAGGAAACAAGTTGATTCTTGAACCCAACATGTTTAATAAAGTATCAAACATACCAGCAAGATATAGTAAACGTCAGTTAGATTTCAAAATAAGTCGTGGATATAAAGATATTGATGAGTTTATTATTGAGTTACCAGAAAATATGAAAATAGAGGCAATGAGTGATGCAGAGAATATTGAAACAAAGTTTGGGAGCTATAGCTTTAAGGTAGAAAGTTTAAATGCTAATCGTTTTAAATATACTAGGACTTATATAATGTACAAAGGTGATTACGAAAAAGACGATTATAAAGCCTTTAGAGATTTTAGAAAGAGAATAGTAAAAGCAGATAAATCTAAAATTGTTTTAATCTCAATATAATAACCAATAAAATCATTAATGTTTTCTATGAAAAATCCAGTAATCATCTTAGTGTTTGTGTTTAGCATAACATTTTCTAGTGCCCAAGACTTTAAATACGGAAAAGTCACCAAAGAAGAATTAGCTAAAAAAGTTCATTCAATTGATTCATCTGCCAATGCAGCAGTATTATACAGAGAAGAAAAAATTAGTTTTAATTTTACTGAGTACGATGGCTTTATGCAAGAACGAGAAGTGTATGAAAGAATAAAAATTTATAATAAAGAAGGGTATGATTGGGCGACAAAAAAAGTGTTTATTTACAAAGGCGGATCTGGTAAGACAGAGCAGTTAACAAATGTAAAAGGAGTAACTTATAATTTAGACAATGGTAAAATAAATAAAGATAAGCTAAAAAAAGATGGCATATTCGAAGAAGAGTACAATGAATATACAGTGATAAGTACTTTAACTATGCCAAACATTCAAGATGGTGCTGTGATTGAATATTCCTATAAAATAATATCACCATTTTTAGAGATTGACGATTTATATTTTCAATCTTTTATTCCTACTAACAAGTTAGAGATTTCTGTCGCAACACCACAATTTTACACTTATGATAAGCAAGTTAATCTTAAAGCTTTATACCTGCCAAATTTTAAAGGGGGAAAAAGAGATCGAGTATATAGATCTACTATCTCGTCGAGATCAGGGGCGAAAATATCTCAAACTAATTTTAGTAGATCTAAGAGCGAATATTTTGACAATACAATTACAGTTTCTGAAGAAAACATTCCTGCGGTAAAAGGTGAATCCTTTGCTGGTAACATAGATAATTATATATCTAAAATGAGTATGGAATTATCGTCGATACTTAATGAATATGGAGCTGTAGAAAAATCATTTTCTTCTTCTTGGGAAAAGGTGTCTAAAACCATTTATAACTATAAGTCTTTTGGTGGTCAATTTAAAAAAGCTAAATTTTTTAAAGATGATATCTCACCACTTTTAGCAGATGTAACCAATCCGATTCAGAAAGTGAATATTCTTTATAATTATGTGAAATTTAAAGTGAAATGGAATGGAAACATTGGTTATACTTCAAGAAATCGAATTCAGGAGGCTTACAAAGAGGGAACAGGTAACGTTGGTGATATAAACCTCCTCTTAATAGCCATGTTAAAGTCACAAGGTATAGATGCAAATCCAGTTTTAGTGAGTACAAAAAATAATGGTATACCGTTATTTCCAACACGTAAAGGGTTTAACTATGTAATTTGTTTAGTACAACATGAAGATATCACAATTCTATTAGATGCTACGGAATTTTATAGCTCGCCCAATGTGCTGCCTTTAAGAGCTTTAAATTGGCAAGGTAGAGTTGTTAGAGATGATGGTTCGTCTGGTTGGATACCTCTTCGACCATCATCGATTTCAACACAAAAAACTTTTTTTAATGTAAAATTAAAGGAGGATTTATCCGCAAAAGGAAAAATTAGAAAGAATATAACTTCTCATTCGGCATTAATGTATAGAAACAGATATGCGTCGATGAGTACGGAAGATCATGTAAAAGAAATTGAAAAAGATAAAGGTAGTATTGAAGTAAGTGAATTGGTTGTTGAAAATGCAAAAAAAACAACGAGTCCAATAAAGGTTTCTTATAATTATGAATTGATAGATGCAGTTGATGAGATTGGTGATAAAATTTATTTTACACCACTATTATTTCTTGCAGATAAAGAAAGCCCTTTTAAATTAGAAAAGCGAAATTATCCTATAGATTTTAGTATGCCTCTAAGAGATAAATATTTTATTAATATTATGATACCAGAGAATTATAATGTTGATTTTATGCCAGGAAGTGAGATTTTAGAATTTAAAAATGGAGAAGCATCATATAGTTTTATAGCAAAACAAAATGGTCAATACCTTCAATTTAGTATTACTTTTGAATTAAAGAACTCGCTTATTGACCCAATGGATTATGAAGTATTCAAAGATTTCTATGAAAAAATCATAGAGAAACAAGCAGAACAAATAGTATTAACTAAAGCCTAATTATGAATATTAAAAACGCACAAAAAGAAGTTGATAATTGGATTAATGAGCATGGAGTGCGTTATTTCAATGAGCTAACAAACATGGCTCAGCTTACAGAAGAGGTTGGTGAAGTTGCAAGGATTATAGCCAGACGCTATGGTGAGCAAAGCGAAAAAGAAAGTGATAAAGACAAAGATTTAGGAGAAGAGTTGGCAGATGTTATGTTTGTAGTTTTATGCTTGGCAAATCAAACAGGAATAGATCTACAAGATGTATTTGATAAAAAAATGGATGTAAAAGCAAAACGCGATCACAATAGGCATCACAATAATGATAAATTAAAGTAGCTTGCTAATCAATTCACTTTAAACTTCTATGGACATTAGCATCCAAAAATCAAAGCTTCTTAATCATCAAGAGATTCAAATAACAGGATCTAAAAGCGAGTCTAATCGCTTGTTGCTACTGAAAGCGCTTTATCCTGAAATTAAAATTGAAAATCTATCTAACTCAGATGATTCTGTTTTAATGCAGCGAGCTTTAGTTTCTAACGATAATATAATTGACATCCATCATGCTGGTACAGCTATGCGTTTTTTAACAGCATATTTGTCTATACAAAACGGAAAAGAAGTTACTATTACGGGCTCTTCTCGTATGAAAGAAAGACCAATAAAAATACTTGTAGATGCGTTAAGAACTTTAGGAGCAGATATCACTTATTTAGATAACGATGGGTTTCCACCTTTAAAGATAGTAGGTAAAAAACTAACTAAAAATAAAGTGAGTTTAAATGCAAACGTCAGTAGTCAATACATTTCTGCATTACTTTTAATAGCTTCAAAATTAGAAGCCGGATTAGAGTTAACATTAAAAGGTAAAATTACTTCCTTACCTTATATAGAAATGACTTTGAGTTTGCTGAATCAAGTTGGTATAGATACCAGTTTTGTTGAAAACACCATTGTAGTAAAACCTAATTTTTCAGTCCTAAAACCTCAGACCTTAACTGTAGAATCTGATTGGTCTTCAGCTTCTTATTTTTATAGCCTTATAGCTTTAAGTGAAATTGGCACAGAAATTACAATAGCTTCATATAAAAAAGAAAGTTTACAAGGCGATTCGATTTTAGCAAAAATCTATAAAAATTTAGGTGTAAAAACCTATTACAATGAAAATAGTGTCCGTTTAGTTAAAGTGAATGAAGTATCTAAAAAGGGTTTAATTTTTCACTTAAGTGACGCTCCAGATATAGCTCAAACGATTGTTGTTACTGCCTTTGGCTTGGGTGAAGCATGTGAAATGACGGGCTTACAAACACTTAAAATAAAAGAAACAGATAGATTAGTTGCTCTAAAAATCGAACTAGAAAAATTAGGAGCAGAAGTTATAATTACTAACAGTTCTTTAAGGTTAGAGGCTTCAAGTAATATTAATGCAAATGTATTAATTGCGACATACAAAGACCATCGTATGGCCATGGCATTTGCACCACTTGGGCTGAAAACTTCAATTTCTATAGAGAATGCAGATGTTGTAAGCAAATCTTATCCTCAATTTTGGGAAGATTTTAGAGCTATTGGGTTCAATTTAAAATAAACAACTATTTACTTGACAAGGCCTATATTGAGATTGTATATTTGCAACTTCTAAAAAAATATACCATTTATGAAATTATCACACTTTAGTTTTAACCTTCCAGAAGAATTATTAGCCGAGCATCCTGCAGAACATAGAGACGAAGCAAGAATGATGGTGCTTAACAGAGAAAAACAAACTATTGAGCATAAACTCTTTAAGGATGTTATTGATTACTTCGATGAAGGTGATGTGATGATTTTAAATAACACTAAAGTATTTCCTGCCAGATTATATGGCAACAAGGAAAAAACAGGCGCACGTATCGAAGTATTTTTATTACGCGAATTGAATCAAGATCAACGCCTTTGGGATGTTTTAGTAGATCCTGCACGAAAAATAAGAATTGGCAATAAATTATATTTCGGGGAAGATGAAACACTAGTCGCTGAAGTTATTGATAACACAACCTCTAGAGGTAGAACATTACGTTTCCTTTACGATGGATCTTATACAGATTTTAGAAGAAAATTAACACAGCTAGGAGAAACACCACTTCCAAAATATATCAAAAGAGAAGTAGAGCCAGAAGATGAAGATCGGTATCAAACTATTTTTGCAAAGAATGAAGGAGCTGTAGCTGCTCCAACAGCAGGCTTACACTTCTCTAAACATTTATTAAAGCGTTTAGAGATTAAAGGTGTTGAAATGGCAGAAGTGACATTACATGTTGGTTTAGGTACTTTTAATCCGGTTGAGGTTGAAGATTTATCGAAACATAAAATGGATAGCGAAGAGATTGTTATTACAGAAAGTGCTGCGGCTATTATAAATAAAGGGATTGAGACCAAAAGACGTGTGTGTGCAGTAGGTACAACTTCTATGCGTACAGTTGAAAGTTCAGTATCGTCTAACGGAAGATTAAATGATTATGATGGTTGGACGAATAAGTTCATCTTTCCACCTTATGAATTTAGTATCGCTAATTGTATGATTACAAATTTCCATACACCAAAATCAACGTTATTAATGATGACATCTGCTTTCGCAGGTCACGATTTTATGAAGAAGGCCTATGAAGAAGCAGTGAAAGAAAAATATAAATTCTATTCTTATGGTGATGCAATGCTTATCATCTAATATAGATTGTAAATAATTTTTAAAAAAGCCTCTTAAATGAGGCTTTTTTATGGGTAATACATACCGCTACAATTTGACTAAATTTGCAGGAGATGGAAATTAAGAAAAAAGACATACGAGCCTTAACCAAAGATCAACTTCGAGAATTCTTTGTAAAACAAGGAGATAAAGCCTTTAGGGGAAATCAAGTTTATGAATGGTTGTGGCAAAAGTCTGCACACAGTTTTGAAGATATGACTAATCTGTCTTTAGAAACGCGTCAGATGCTTCAAGATAATTTTGTGATTAATCATATTAAAGTAGATCAGATGCAGCGCAGTTCTGACGGTACTATAAAGAACGCGGTAAGACTTCATGATGATTTAATTGTAGAATCGGTTTTAATTCCTACTGCAACGCGTACAACAGCTTGTGTGTCTTCTCAGGTTGGCTGTAGTTTAGACTGCAAGTTTTGCGCTACGGCAAGATTAAAACGAATGCGAAATCTTAATCCAGATGAAATTTACGATCAAGTTGTCGCTATAGATAACGAAAGTCGCTTATATCATAACAGACCTTTAAGTAACATTGTGTTTATGGGAATGGGTGAACCACTCATGAATTATAATAACGTACTTAAAGCCATAGACAAAATTACATCACCAGAAGGTTTAGGGATGTCACCAAAACGAATCGTAGTTTCTACATCTGGCGTGCCAAAGATGATAAAAAAAATGGCAGATGATGAGGTAAAGTTTAAACTAGCTGTTTCATTACACTCTGCGATAGATGAGGTAAGAACGTCAATTATGCCTTTTAACGCAACCTTTCCTTTAAAAGATTTGCGCGAAGCTCTAATATATTGGTACGAAAAGACAAAAAATAGAATTACTTATGAGTATGTAGTTTGGGAAGGTATTAATGACCAAAGAAAAGATGTAGATGCCTTAGTTGAATTTTGCAAATTCGCTCCAAGTAAAGTCAATATTATAGAATATAATCCTATTGACGATGGTGAGTTTCAACAAGCCAATTCTAAAGCTATAGATATGTATGTTAATGTGCTAGAAGCTAACAATATTACAGTGACCGTAAGACGAAGTCGAGGTAAAGATATTGATGCCGCCTGTGGACAACTTGCTAACAAAAGTTAAAAGTTAAGACATAAAAAAAGCGGCAATTGCCGCTTTTTTTATTATAAATAATTAGATACTAATTTTTAGTAACTCTAATCGTTTGAGTTGTATCTCCAGACGAAATTTTTACTAAATAAAGACCTTTCGATAACTCCGATAAATTAATTGATGAATCAATGATATCGTTCTTTTTGAAACTAGCAACGCTTTGACCTAGAAGGTTAAACACTGTAACGTTATCAATATCTTTTATTGTTTTAATGTTTAAAATATCTGAGGTTGGATTAGGATAAACACTAAATGTTTCTAAAGTATTCTCTTCTACGGACAGTGCTGCACCAGTTGTAAATGACCATGTTGTACAACCCGTCGCAGTCCCGAAACAATTTATAGGTTCGATTGACCAAGTATAGGCAGTTGAAAGAGCTAGACCAGTAATATTGATACTTGTAAGACCCGTATTTCCTAATACGTTTCCATCAAAAGTAATTTGGTAAGAAGAAACTCCAGCTATTGGATTCCAAGAAATATTAACAGAACCTGTACCGGTACCGTCATCTGTTGTTGTTGCTGACATTTCACCATCTACTGGTGCAATAACTGTAGGACAAGTTGGAGCTGCAGTTTCAGGACAAGCTATGGTGCTAAAACTCCATACAGGACTTGTCGTGGTTCCAAAACAATTTATTGCATCAATTTTCCAAAAATAAGTGTTATTATCAGCTCCACCAAAGGTGATTGTATTGCCACTTGTAGCATTTGTTAGAGAGCCAATTTCATCAGCTGCTGCCGTTGTACCAATAGATATAGTAAAACTTTCTGCTGGTTCACCTGTTAGACTTTCATCCCATTCAAAAACAGTTCCTCCTCCAACTAAAACAACGTCAAGAGCACCGTTTGTGGGTGTAGGATTTGATACAGCATTAGGAGCAGCTGTTGCAGTACATACACAAGTAGTACATTGAATAGTTGTAAGAGTATTTCCTGAATT
>Ga0316208_1002447_pt1 | contig 15108 bp, 14 predicted proteins | sample 3monopyrite_MG_FD_204944 | JGI IMG/M metagenome (GOLD analysis project Ga0316208, IMG submission 204944) | Microbial mat bacterial communities from mineral coupon in-situ incubated in ocean water Damariscotta River, Maine, United States -... | ecosystem: Environmental > Aquatic > Marine >... | reverse complement strand
CGGCGGCTCTCGCGCTCGTCGTGCTTGCCATCAGCCTCTTCATTGTCAACCTACGTCGCACGGCCGAGCGCGCAGGCCGCGCCGCCGAGCGGCTCGAACACCTGGAGCGCTCCCATGTCATCCAACGACAGATGCTGGACGCCGCCGCGCGCCGTCCTCGTGATCGCGATGCTCTCCTTGAGCGGCTGCGCAGCGGGGACTTTTGAAGCCAGCACCGGCATCTGCCCGCCGGTGGTGGCGTATAGTCCGGCCGAGCAGGCGCGCGTGGCCGAGGAGGTGGCAACGCTGCCCGAGGGGACAGCGATCGTGGGGTGGTTGGCGGATTATGCGGTGTTGAGGGAGCAGGTGCGGGGGTGTGGTCGGCGGTGATTGTTCCAACAAGGGCCGCTGTGATCTGCTCCAAAGGCTGTCCCTGCTTACTCGTCTCGAGTCACACCCATGCGCTCGCGATGATGAGCGGTGCCACTGAGGCGGTTCATGTCGCGAAAGCTTCCCTTGCCCTTTGTTGCTGACTTCAAGTAAGGATGCGCTCAGATCGCGCAAGCCCAAGCGGTCGAATTGCACTAAACGCTAGGTTTGCCGTGAACACCGTTTCAACCCATTCCTTGAAGATAGTGATTACCGGAGCCAGTGGCTTCATCGGTCGGCAACTGGTGCCGCGCCTGCGCGATGCGGGATGCGACCTGTTGCTGGTGGGACGCGATCCGGCTGCCTTGCAGTCCCGGTTCCCCGGCGTGGCGTCCTGCGGCTATGAGGCGCTGCCGAATGACGGACAGAGATATGACCTGCTTGTCCACCTTGCCGTGCTCAACAACGATGCCGAGGCGAGTCCCGACGCGTTCGAGCGCGTCAACATCGGGTTGCTGTCCGAAGTTCTGGATCACGCCAAGGCCGCGGGAATCCCCCAGTTCGTGAACGTGACGACGTTCCATGCCCTTTCGGACAAGACCACGCCCTATGCCCAGAGCAAGAACAAGGCGTTGGAGCGTATCGAGGCCGAGACCGGGCTGGAGGTGATCAACCTATTCCTGCCGGCCGTTTACGGCGACGAATTCGCCGGCAAGCTGTCGCCGGTCACCCGTGTTCCGAAGATCTTTCGCGGCATGGTCCTGACCTTTCTGTCTGCGATGGCGCCCACCGTACATGTCGATCGAATCGCCGGTTTTCTGCTTGCCGGAGATTTCGGACCCGATCGCGACAGGTTCCTGGCCAATCCGCAGCAGGAGAACCCGGTGTTCCGCGCAGGCAAGTTCATTTTGGATCTTTCCTTCATCGTCGGAATCATCGGTGTCTGGTGGTGGTTGCTGCTGATCGTGTGGATCCTGATCCCGCTGGATTCTCCAGGACCGGGAATCTTTGCCCAGCGGCGTATCGGCCAGGGTGGCAAGGAGTTCACGGTCTACAAGTTCCGCACCATGAAGCGCGGAACGCGCAATGCGGGCACCCACGAGATGACCCCGGATTCCATCACGCGGATGGGTGCCTTCCTGCGCAAAACCAAACTGGACGAACTGTCGCAGGTGTTCAACGTGGTGATCGGTAACCTCAGCCTTGTCGGCCCCCGCCCGTGCCTGCCTGTGCAGACGCATTTGATCGAAGAGCGTGCAAGACGTGACGTTTTCGCGGTCAAGCCGGGCATCACGGGGCTGGCACAGATCAACAATGTCGACATGAGCGACCCGTTGAAGCTGGCGCGGTGGGATGCGCGCTATATCGCCCAGCGCTCGCTGCCGTCCGAGCTAAAGATCGCGGCAGTGACTTTTCTGGGCCGGGGCGCCAGCGACAAGGTCAAGTCCTGACCCGATCCGCGTCGCACCCGCCCGGCGTGTCAGCTCTTGAGAAGCGCCTCAATGGCAGCGACCCCCTGGGCCAACACCGCCGCATCGCCCCGCGACTCGGCGTTCAAACGGACCACCGGCTCGGTGTTAGAGCTGCGCAGGTTGAACCGCCAGTCCCCCATGTCCAGGCTGATGCCGTCGGTTTCATCGACCGACTGGGCTGCGGGTTCGTGGGCGGCGCGCACCCGTGCAATCGCGGCTTTCGGGTCATCGAGGTGGAAATTAATTTCACCCGATGACGGAAAGGCAGCGCGGCGTTCGGCGACCAGATCCGCCAGCGCCCCCTTGCGGCTGACCAGTTCGGCCATCACGAGCATCGGGATCATGCCGCTGTCACAAAAGGCGAAGTCGCGAAAATAGTGGTGCGCCGACATCTCGCCGCCATAGACGGCCCCCTCATCGCGCATCGCTTGCTTGATGAAAGCATGCCCGGTGCGCGCCTGGACCGGTGTGCCACCGGCCTGCGTAACGACATCGCGCGTGTTCCAGACGACACGCGGGTCGTGGATGATCCGCGCCCCCGGTTCCTTTTCCAGGAACGCTTCTGCCAACAGGCCGACGATGTATTCCCCGTCGACGAAGCCGCCAAGGTGATCGAAAAAGAAACAGCGGTCGAAATCCCCGTCCCATGCGACACCCAGATCGGTGCCCTCGGCCCTGACGCGGTCGGCCGTCGGCGGTCGGTTCTCGGGCAGCAGCGGGTTCGGAATACCGTTCGGAAACGAACCGTCGGGCGCGTGGTGCATGCGCAGGAAGGTCAGCGGGGCGCCCCGCGCTTCGAGCGCGGCTGCGATGGCGTCGAAGGTCGGCCCGGCCGCGCCATTGCCTGCGTTCACCACGATTCTGAGGGGCTGGAGCGCCGCGATATCAACGAAGGCCATAACCCGCTCGACATAGGCGGCCCGAGCCTCTTCGGCAACATCGGCGTTACTGCCGCCGGCGATGGCCGGACCGAACTCGTCGGCCTCGGCCAGCACCCGGATCGTAGCCATGCCGGTCTTGGCATCCAGGGGCGCAGACCCGGCGCGGACCATCTTCATGCCGTTGTAATCCATCGGGTTGTGCGACGCGGTGACACAAATCCCGCCTTCAGCCTCGAAATGCGTGGTGGCGAAATACATCTCCTCGGTGCCCGACATGCCGAGGTCCAGAACCGCGCAGCCCTCGTCCATCAGGCCGCGCTTGACCGCGGCGGCCAGCGATTCCGAACTGGCGCGGATGTCACGCCCCAACACCACTCGGCTGGCGCCCAGCGCCCGCGCAAAGCCGCGCCCGATGCGATAGGCAATGGCCTCGTCCAGGTCGATGCCCAGGCGGCCACGAATGTCATAGGTCTTGAAACAGGTTAGTGCGGTCATCCCGGGTCCTTGTCGAAAACGGTTCAATCAATGCAGCGTATCACTGCGGTTTCTCCTTAACGCAACGCCCGCCGAGGTCAGAGGTTTTTTTCGCGTGTCGGCGATTTTGCCCCCGATACAACCGGTTCGCCGACCTGGCGACCCAATTCGCGAGAGGATCCCTGGAATGCAGAACCCCTTTGTACAGCGCACCGCCGGCCTGTCGGGCCCCGCCACCGACATTATCCCCGTGACGCCCGACGACGGCGCCGACCTGCCGATCTATGCGCTGGCTCTCTATGTCGAGACCGGCGGCACGCTGAGCATCGATACGATCAATGGTCAGACGCGCAGCGTCACGGTGACGGATTTCTGCCTGCTTCCGGTCGGAACGCGCCGCGTGCTCGCCACGGGAACCACCGCGCTGGGAATTCATGCGATGGTGCTGGCATGAAGCTGGTCACCGATCTTTCGGTAAGCGGGCGACCGATCCTTACCGGAGAGCCATTCACCCCGGCCACATTGTTTCGTCAAGGCGAGAACGGACTGTTCTTCGATCCGTCTGTTGCTGCTTCACTTTACACGACCCATGACGGTGGAGCGAACTCGGTTCCCGGCAATCCAGTCGGCCGCATAGAGGACGGGTCCGGGAACGGTAACGATGCGATCCAGTCGATCTCGACAATGCGGCCTTCATATGGACGCCGCCCTTCAGCCGGGCTCCGCAATCTGGTTCACAAATCGCAACTTAACCTTGATGGCTCCGGCCTGTGGGTGAACAACCAGTCTGGAACCACGTCCGGCGCTAGTTCCGTGATCAACGACGATCCTGAAACCACTGCCAGCACCCCGTTTATTCAACAGATATCGGACACCCACTATATTCTGTGGAATGTTGTCCAAAGCAGCGAGCTACTGAGCGGCGAGATTTATCGTGTCCGCGCGCGTATACGCGCAATTGGCGACACAATCACCGCCCCATGGGTGGTGATCGGCGGAACCACAGCGAACTTGACAGGCTTTCCGATCACCCCGGCAGCGGGCTGGCAATGGGTCGAGTTTGATCTAGTCTCAGATGGAACAGCCCTCAAACTGGGTTGGGCCGGTTCGGGAAACAACTGGTCGATTTCAACGATCCAGGTCGAACGCAACACCGAAGCCAGTACGTATCAACGTGTTCTCGCAAATGGGTATGATGTGACTGAAGCAGGGATGCGTGACGTCTACTATTTATTCAACGACGGAATCGACGACGCGCTTGCCTCCACCCTGCCGTATCTCGGGACCAACGCCACCGTCGCCTATGCCAGCGACAAGGGCGCGACCATTCAGACCGGGCAGACAATCGGGGCCGGTGGGTTCGACATACTTCGCGACACCCGTTTGTTCGCGATGCTGGTCATCGACCGCGCCCTCAGCACGGCGGAAACCCAGCGCGTTACACGCTTCCTGGAAACCAGAGCCGGAGGATACACGGCATGAGGATCACCACAGCCTGCCCCGCCGAACTGATCAGCGAAGCCAACATGCTGGCGATGATCTGGGGTCAGGGCCCCGAGGATCAGCTGACCTATCGCGGCTGCAACTGGGTCGATGAACAAGGCCATACCTATGCGGTGGCCTCATGGGAAGCGGCGGAGGATTGGGACAAGACGTTCCTCGTCGCGTCAGACGCCGCGGTTCTTGAAAACCTGCGACCGGACTGGGACGCAGGCATCCTCATTGATATGCAGGCCGCAGCGCGCGCGCAGGGTGTTATTTCATACTGGACGCCCGCCGACCTACCGACCTCGCCGCCACAGGCCAGTCCCGGAACGCTGGTTCTGATCGCGGGCCTCGACGCGGCAGAGGCGTTGACGGCGCTTGGCCTGTCGCACGCGACTCCGGCTTAGGAGCCGTTTCGGGGCCAGCGGTGTTTCCGGCGGTCCCGGCCTAGCCCTTGGCGCCCTGCCCCCGGGCATAGACGTCCTCGTAACGGATGATGTCGTCCTCGCCCAGATAGCTGCCTGTCTGCACCTCGATCAGGGTCAGAGGCACCTTTCCGCGGTTTTCCATGCGGTGCACGGCACCCAAGGGAATGTAAACTGACTGGTTTTCCGTCACCAGCTTGACCTCGTCGTCGATGGTCACCTTGGCGGTGCCCTCGACGACGATCCAGTGTTCGGCCCGGTGGTGGTGGCTCTGCAGCGAGAGTGCCGCGCCCGGATGCACGACGATCCGCTTGACCTGGAACCGGGGCCCCACGACGAGGCTTTCGTACCAGCCCCAGGGGCGATAGTCGCGTGGCAGGGTCTCGGCCTGTGGCACGCCCATCGCATTGAGGGCGGCAACCGCTTTCTTTACGTCCTGGGTCCGATCCTTGTGCGCCACCAGAACCGCGTCCGGCATGGCAACCGCGACGATGTCGGTCAGACCGATGCCGACCACTTGCTGCGCGTCGTTGGTGGCGTGCAGCAGCGTGCCGGTACAGTCGATCGCGGTGGCCGGGCCGGAGCAGACCAGCCCCGAATCGTCCGGACCGCCCTCGCGCCAGACGGCCTGCCAATCCCCCAAATCGGACCAGGCGCCAACATAGGGCACAACGGTCAGATTATCCGCCCGCTCCAACACCGCGTAGTCGATCGAGATATCCTCGAGCGCGTCCCACGCCTCAGAATCGAGCCGCGTGAAGGACAGGTCGCGCTGTGATTGGGAAAAGGCAGCGCGGGACTTGGACAACGTGTCCGGGGCGAACTGTTCGAATGCCTTCAGGATCGCAGTCGTCGAAAACATGAAGATCCCGGAATTCCAGAGATGCATTCCGCCATCGAGCAAGACCTCTGCCTTCTGGCTGTCCGGCTTTTCGACAAAAGACCGCAGCGGCTGCGGCGCGGCCGTCGCGTTGGGTTCGGGCTGCGTCGACAGTTCCAGCCAGCCATAGCCGGTCTCGGGTCGGTCGGGCCGAATGCCAAACGTGACCAGCTGGCCGGTCTGCGCGGCATCGACCGCCGCCATGGCGGTTTCGCGAAACCGCGTCGCATCGGGGATCACGTGATCCGACGGCGCAACCAGCATGAGCGCACCTGGCGATCGGCCTTCAAGCGCCAGCGCAGCAGCACAGATCGCGGCAGCCGTGTTACGTGCTGACGGTTCGATCAGGATTTCCGCCGGCGTGATTTCGAGCGCGGCAAGTTGCTCGACAACGACAAACCGGAAATCCGCCCCGGTGACGACAGACGGGGCCGCGAAACCCGGACCCGACAATCGCCGCGCCGAAGACTGAAACAGGCTTTCGTCGCCAAGAAGGTTCACAAACTGCTTAGGATAAGACTTGCGCGAGAGCGGCCACAAACGGGTACCCGAACCACCGCACAGCAAAACCGGATGAATAACCGAAGTCATTGGATCATGTTTCCTCAGCTGCGGATTTCGGACTGGTTGTCCAGGAACCAACGATACGTTCCCGCAATCCCGTCGCGCAAACCCGTACGCGAACTCCAGCCCATGGTTTCCAGCCTGCTGACATCCATTAGCTTGCGCATGGTGCCGTCGGGCTTGGTGGGATCGGTCTCGATCCGTCCGGTGAAACCGGTCACCTCGGCAACGATCTGCGCCAGTTCTAGGATCGACACGTCCGTGCCGCTACCCACGTTGATGTGGCTCAGCATCGGTTCGGTGTTGGCATCATATTGCGGTTTCGGCAGGTCGAGGACGAAAAGACTGGCCTCGGCCATATCGTCGACATGCAGGAATTCACGGCGGGGCGTACCAGTCCCCCAAATGGTGACCTGGTCAAGGTCGGCCTGCGCCGCTTCGTGAAAACGCCGGATCAGGGCCGGCAGAACGTGGCTGTTCTGCGGATGGAAGTTGTCACCCGGCCCATACAGATTGGTCGGCATGGCACTGCGATAATCCGTCCCGTGCTGCCGATTGTAGCTTTCGCACAGTTTGATCCCCGCAATCTTGGCGATGGCGTAGGGTTCGTTTGTCGCTTCGAGCAACCCGGTCAGAAGCGCCGTCTCGGCCATCGGTTGCGCCGCTTCCTTTGGGTAGATGCACGACGATCCCAATTGCAGCAGCCGGCCAACCCCGGCGGCATGAGCCTGATGGATCACATTGCATTCGATCATCAGGTTTTCATAGATGAAGTCGGCCGGATAGGTGTTGTTGGCATGAATACCGCCGACCTTTGCCGCGGCGAGGATCACGATGTCGGGACGCTCGGTCTGCATGAAGTCGCGCACCGCGTCCTGGCGCGACAGGTCCAGTTCGGACCGGGTTCGCGTGATGAGCTCCAGGTTCTCGCCCTTCGCCTGGCGCTCGGTCAGGTTGCGCAAAATCGCACCCCCCACCATCCCGCGATGACCGGCAACAAAAACTCTGGGCATGGTTTCAGCCCTCCACCGACACGGGAAGGTGCAAGCCATGCGACTTCAGAAGCGCATGACGCCGTGCGGCCTTGTGATCTTCGGCCACCATTTCGGCGCACATCTCCTGCGCAGAGATCACCGGCGCCCAGCCCAGAAGTTTGCGGGCCTTGGTGGGATCGCCCAACAACGTCTCGACCTCGGCCGGGCGGAAATACCGCGGATCAATGCGGACGATGACGTCTCCGACCGACAGCGCCGGGGCCTTGTCGCCCTCGATCGCCACCACGGTCGCAGTCTCTTCCAGCCCTTCTCCCTTGAATTCAAGGGTGATGCCCAGTTCCGTTGCGGCCCAACCGATGAACTCACGCACGGAATACTGCAGGCCCGTCGCGATCACGAAATCCTCGGCGTGGTCCTGTTGCAGCATCATCCACTGCATCCGGACATAGTCCTTCGCATGTCCCCAGTCGCGCAATGCGTCGATGTTGCCCATGAACAGGCAGGCCTCCAGTCCCAGCGCGATATTCGCCAGACCACGCGTGATCTTGCGGGTGACAAAGGTTTCGCCGCGGCGTGGGCTTTCATGATTGAACAGGATGCCGTTGCAGGCATACATGCCATAGGCTTCGCGATAGTTGACGGTGATCCAATAGCTATAGAGCTTTGCCACGGCATAGGGTGACCGGGGATAGAACGGCGTCGTTTCCCGCTGCGGAACTTCCTGAACAAGGCCGTAAAGCTCAGAGGTGGAGGCCTGATAGAAGCGGGTTTTCTTTTCCAGGCCGAGGAAACGGATCGCTTCCAGCAGCCGCAAGGTGCCCACCGCATCCACGTCGGCGGTGTATTCGGGAGATTCAAAGCTGACCGCGACATGCGACTGCGCGCCCAGGTTATAGACCTCGTCCGGTTTCACCTCGGAGATGATGCGGGTCAGGTTCGACGTGTCCGACAGATCGCCATAGTGCAGCGCAAAGCGCGCGTCCTCGACATGCGGGTCGGTATAGATGTGATCGACGCGCTGAGTGTTGAATTGCGAAGAGCGGCGCTTGATGCCGTGGACTTCATACCCCTTTTCCAGCAGGAACTCCGCCAGATACGATCCGTCCTGACCCGTCACGCCGGTGATCAGTGCAACTTTCGACATAATTTCTCCAAATAGATGTGAATCTCTGATGGGCCCCGGACGCCTCAGGACCGAACGAGACCGCTGACCCTGGCGCCGAGGCCTACACGGAGCCTCCACAAGAACACCTTGCTCAACGCCAAGGCCCGAATCCGCCGACCGAATGGATACCCCGACAGGAAAAGGATCGAAAGGGCATTCCCCGAGCGCGCAAGGCTGTGTGCGGCAACTTCGCGGGCGATGGCCGCTTGCTTTGCTCCCGACATCTCGCACTCCCATTTGCGCTGGAAAATCCCGTAAACCAGCGACCGGTGCAGCAGTTTGTTCCGCTGCTGGGCCGCATCGGCTGCGCCATAGCCGGACGAATTGCCTTCGTGCAGGCGGTACCAGAGACCGATCACATCCACATCGACCGTAAATGTTTCAAGGAAATCAGCGTGCAGACATAGCCAGGAGTCCTCGTTCGGCATGTCGATCGGAATAGGCGTGCACAGGTTGACAAAGGCGCGGTTCATCGCGATTGCACCGCCGGCCCGCGCGCCACCACCCGACAGGGGAAAACGCTGCGCCGGGTTATCGCGCGCCCCGCGAAAGGCCTGTAGCGCGCAGAAACTGACGGCCGGGCCGTCCTGTTCGCGGATCGGATTAATGCGCGGCAAGATCGAATCGACATTGAACAGATCGTCGCCGGCAAAGATGACCACGAAATCGCCGGTCGATTCGCTCATCGCCAGATTATAGGCGTGCACCTTGCCTTTGGCCTGGTTCTTGAGAACTCGAAGAGCCGGATAGTCCATCGCTTGCAGCATTTCGAAGGTCCGGTCGGTCGAGAAATCATCGACCGCAACGACTTCGATGGCGTATTTTCCTGCGGCGGAACTGCTGTCATAGTCCGCAAGGATCGAGTCGATGGCCTCCTGAATATACTGTTCTTCGTTATAAACAGCGAGGACAATGGAAACCGTCGGGATGCCTTGGACCATAATCGCTTACGCCTCTTTCCGGTTTGCACCCGCTTGACGCCACAGCGGCGCGCAGGTTCTGGGGAAAATCCGGTGTTGCGTCACGGATGCCAGCTTCCAGACCAGGTTCATGACGGGTGCCACGACACCATTCAGCAGCCCGAAATGCTCGCGATACAGTAAGAACCGCTGCTTGAAATTGTACCGCACCGAGTTCAGCGTGCCGCTGGCCGACCCGCCTTCTGCCATGTAGGTGCAGACGTCATTACGGATCGTCACGTCATGCTCGACGATCAGTTTCACGAAGTACCGGATATCCGAAAAGAGATTGCGTTTGGTGCTCGAGATCGGAAAGCGGTCCCCGCTGTAGACATCCTTGCCCAGGAAGGTCGAGAAATGCGGATTATGAAAACCCCAGGGGATAAGGAACCTGCGGCTCCAACGCGCACTCAACCTGCGGCTGATCCGGTTCTCGACATGATATTCGGTCGAATAGACGAGAATGCCGCCACCCATCGCGGAAAACTCCCTGACAACGTCCGAGGCGCGAACTTGGCCGGTAAACACATCGTCTCCGCCCAGCCACCCCATGATCGGTGACGTGCAAAGATCCATACCCTTGTTCAAGGCATCGAAAATTCCCGCGTCGGGTTCGGTCGACAGAATATCATCCGGCGTCAGGACCGCACGCACCTGGTCGAGAAATGCCTCGGATGACGTGCCAGCCATGATGATCAGCCTGACGGCGCCGATATCGTCGAAAAACCGGACGCTTTCAATGGTATCCAGAACGCGCAGGTCATCCAGTACCGGAACGACAATGTCGATTTGCTGTGTGGTCACGTCTGGCCACTCCTGAATCTTGCTAGATGTGGATACAACTGGATCCGTCGGATGAAGCCGTCCTTAAACGCGGCTCTTGATCCAATCCATCATCGACTTGAGACCGTCGCCCAGTTCAACGCTAGGCTCCCAACCGAGGATTTCTGTTGCCTTGGAGTAATTCGCGCAGCGACCGCGATCACCCTCGGGTTTGGTAAGGTCGAATTCCAGTTCCAGCCCACGGTCGGACAGGTCGACGACCGTCTGCGCGACCGTCGCGATACTGGTGCAGACATCGGGACCGATCTGGATCGGCCCGGCGCCGTGGCCTTTGTCCAGGGCCTGAACCAGGGCGGCCACGACATCGTCGACATGCACGAACGCGCGGCCCTGCTGACCGGACCCCCACACGACAAGTTTACCGCCGTCGGTGGTCAGGGCACGATGGATGATCGCCGGAATTGCCTGGGCCTTTGGGCCATCGAATTCGCACGGCGTACCATAGACATTGTGCAACACCAGCACGACGCTGGGCACGCCGGTCTGGGTGTCGAGATACCGGGCGTCGATCTCGCCCATCAGCTTGCTCCAGCCATAGCCGGATTCGGGGCTGGCCGGGAATTGCTGGTCCTCGACCATCGGTGCCGCGTCGACACCGGTCTGGATCTCTTGCGGGAACGAGCAGGCGGTCCCGACATAGACGTAACGCCCGGGTTTGTGCTGCTCGATCGCCTCGGCGACATTGGCATTGATCTGAAGGTTCTTGCGGAAGATAGATCCTTCGTTTGCAAAGACATAGCCGACACCTGCCACAACATCGGCCAAGTGATAGACGACATCCGCTTCGGCAAAGGTCTTGGCCCAGTCACCTTTTTCGGAAAGGTCCCTGGTGATAATCTTCACCTCGTCCACCCTGGCTCCCAGAGCGCCCTCGATGTTGTCGAAAGATCCGCGCGAATAATCGTCGATAATCGTGACATCGTGGCCCAGCGTCACCAAGGCCGAAACCAGGTTGCACCCAATCATTCCAGCGCCACCAGTAACGACGATCTTCATCTTGAGCTCCATTGTTGTCGTATAACTTTTACAATGCCCTCTTCTCCAAGAAAATTCGCTGGGGTTCAAGGCACAAGTTAGGTGTGCGGCGTATTACCGGCGGTAGAGCTCCACTGGATCCACAGGCGCGTGACGTTCGCCTGAACCGCGCGGCGTGGCGTTTGCCCAAGGGGGCCGACAATCGGCTATTCACCCGACCTGATTTCACAACGGGTTGCAAGCCGATACGCAGAATACTTGCATTGATGAGGGACGCACGGAGCGGGCAGTGCGACAGTTTGTTGCCTGCCAGAACGTGGCGAAGGGATCAGGTCAGCAGCGCTCTGTCCCTCAGACGAATCGCGACGATGACCATCGACACCATCGGAAAGGCGACCGGGATCGCGTTCAACAGCACGATCATCAAGAAAGTGCCCTGTATGACATTCTTCACCCCGCCTCTGGCAAGGAAGGCGAAGATGAAACCGATCACGAACAGACCAAAGAACCCCAGTTCGAAGATGAATGCGCCCACCCAGCTGGAGATGATGTTTCCGGTTTGCTTGTACCAGAACCACTGTTGATACTCGTTCGAAAATCCGGTGCCGATCTCGCCGAACCGCTCGAATCCCATCGGCACGAAGTCCATTTCGATCGCCGCGATGACGGGAATAACAAAGGATTCGACACGCGCATTGGTGCTGGCATCGAGCAACAGCAACTCCAATGGGCCAAGCTCGCTGACCTTCTGAACCAACGAGCCAACTCTGGATTCGGCCAGCACGTCAATATTGGTGGCTATGACGATAAAGCCAAGCATGGCCAGAACACTGAAAAGAATTAGGAACTTAACCCGCAGCGTACTGATCAGATAGGCGGTAAGAAACGCTCCGGACAATCCCAGCAACAGGATACCCAACGCGGATTTCGCCAGGAATACGATCGCGAAAACGTTCACTCCGACAAGTATCAGCTGCGACCTGCCGAACCGGAAGTTGCTGACCGCCAGATAGATCCACGCCGAGAAAAACAGATAGATGGCAAAAAACGACGGCTCGGATGCCAGCGATGTCACGCCCCGCGATTCAGTCGTACGCAGCGCGCTGACCATGGCCACGATCGACGGCGACACCCGCTCGATCAATGCAAACGCGATCCACAGCGCGTTGACCCCCAGGAAGAGACGGACCGGGAAGCCGAAACTCTTCAGAAAATCGTAGGCTGCGATCAGTGCGACCGCAAAGGTCAGATACGACAGCACCCCCCTAAGAACCAGAAAGGCGTTGACGGCACCACCGAACCACATCCCGAACAGAATGCCCAGAACCACCGAAAGGCAGATCAGCAAGATATTGATGTTCGACCGCAGCTTGGCCGAGGAAAAGATGTAGATCGTCCCAAAGACGAACGTCCATGGCTGCGAGTCGAGCGAGTTCGTTCCCCAGTGCGCCCAGGGCGTGAGCGCGAAGAAGATAAAGCACAGACCGATGTAGTACTTCACCGACCGGTTCGCGCGCCGCGGAACAGCTGGGGCAAATTGTTCGACTGGGCTGGCGCCGTTCATGTTGCGGTCAGTTCGGTTGGGTGCATTCGCACGGGCTTACACGACAGGATCCTATCGGGGTCAAACGGTGCCAGCCGACAAAGCCAACTCAGGCGTCTTGCAATGCCAACCAACGGCACAGGTTTATCATGCGCCACAGCCGAAAATCAAACTTTCGCTGCCCGTCCAGAACCAACTGCACCTCTCGCTTGCAGGAGTCGATATCCAGGTAGGTGGTTTCGCGACCGGCTTCCAGCCACACGTGGATCGAGTCCTTTTCGCTCATCAGCCAATCCTTTTCCGGCGTCGCGAAGCCGACCTTGTCGCGCCGGTCAAGGATGGCATCCGGTACGATACCGCGCATGGCGTGCTTGAAGACACTCTTAGTTTCGCCTGCGCGCGAGACCAGATAGTCCTCGGGCAGGGTCAACAGGAAGTCCGCCAGACCCGTCGTCAGAAACGGTACGCGGCTTTCAATCGACCAGCGCATCGAATTTCTGTCACCGTGGCGCAGGAGCGACTGCAGGTCACCGTTGACCAGTGCATAGCGCAACCTTTCGGCCAGCCTGCGCCCGCGCGCCTCGTGGTCGGACCGGTCGGTCTTTTGCGGTGGTACCGTGATCCGGACACCGTTTTCGGTCAGATTTTGTACTCTCAGCCATTCGGGCTCGGCCGAAAAACCGGCGAGTTTCAGCGCCCGCTTACGCATACCCTCGGGCACCAGCACGTCGCCCAGATGTAGGACCGATTTCCTTTTCGTCCGTCCCGGCCAATGCGACCAGGAATTGGCAAACCTAGCGAGGCCGCCGAACTCTCGCTTGTCCAGAAGGCTGTGCATCACGGCACTGGGATAGCCGCTGTATCCGCCGAGCATTTCATCGGCCCCCTGACCATCGAGCGTCACGGTGATGCCCTTTTCCTTGGCGAGTTTGAAAACGCGATACTGAGCATAGATGCTAGTGCTCCCAAAGGGTTCACCTTGTGCCCGGATCAGATCATCCATGTCGCTTCGGACTTCGGATGGTTCGACATAGGTCTTGTGCGCGATTGCACCGACATCCTTGATGACAATATCCGCCCATTTCTCTTCGTCGACCAGCGACCCGTTGGCCACGAAGCTGAACGTATGCAGGTCCAGGTCGGGTTCGATGTGACGCATACAGCAGACGAGCGCCGATGAATCGACGCCCCCGGACAAGGCCGCACCCAGTGGGACGTCGCTGCGCAGGTGAATACGGACGTTTTCAAGAAACATCTCGCGCAACTTGTCGGCTGCCTGGTCGAACGACAGGTCGGTTCTTTCCGCAATCGAGGGCCAGTACCAGCGAACGGGCTCACCGGCCGCGGGATTCCTCAGGTCGATTTCCAGAAAATGACCGGCAGGCAGATGGTAGATGTCTTCGTAGAACGTCTTCTCGCCGTCGTCGTAGGTCCCCCAGACGAGGTATTCATAAATCTGTTGCAGATTGAGCGCCGGCCGCTTCGGGATCAACGCCAGAAGCGCGCTGATCTCGGAGGCAAACTGAAAGGACTGGGCGTTGCGGTTGTAGAAGAACGGCTTGATCCCGAACGCGTCTCGCGCGCAGGTCATCGACTGGCGCTCACGGTCATAGACGACAAAGGCAAACATGCCGACAAGGCGATTCAGGCAGGCGGCTCCCCATTCCTCCCAGCTGGCAAGCAGCACTTCGGAATCCGATTCACTCCGGAAGCAGTGCCCTTTTGCAGAAAGCTCCTGCCTCAGCTCCTTGTAGTTATAAATCTCGCCATTATACACTAAAAGGTATCGCCCCGAAGACGAGGCCATCGGTTGATGCCCGGCGGCGCTCAGGTCGATGATTGACAGACGGGTTTGCCCCAGCACCATGTTGCTGTCTGGAAACCCGATCAGTTCCTTGCCCAGATCGTCCGGACCACGGTGGCGAATGCGCGAGATCCCGATGTCGATCCTGTTCAGCAATGCCCCTGAACTTTCGGGAGAGTATGCTCCGATTATTCCGCACATGGTTTGTTTTCCAATTCGTGAGTCGTTGATGAACAGCCAAGATTTGCTGCGCCGAAATGATTGGAACTCGGGCACGCCGTGAAAGCAGGCGGCA
>Ga0316208_1002443_pt1 | contig 15121 bp, 14 predicted proteins | sample 3monopyrite_MG_FD_204944 | JGI IMG/M metagenome (GOLD analysis project Ga0316208, IMG submission 204944) | Microbial mat bacterial communities from mineral coupon in-situ incubated in ocean water Damariscotta River, Maine, United States -... | ecosystem: Environmental > Aquatic > Marine >... | reverse complement strand
AGGATTCCGATCAGGACCGAGATAATAAAGATGACCGTGAGCAATTCGATGAGAGAGAAACCTGGTCGCGAAAGCGCGTTGTGGCCCGTAGAGGCTGTGGGGTGTTGAGTGCTCATCATGCTTGCGGTCCCTCCGGCTTCATCACCCGAAAAAAAGAGATGTGTGTCGGTGTGCGGTTGAGCCCTCATTGGGTCTCGGTTTTGGGCCATTACCGTGCCCTTGTCCAGTCTATACGCCCCGTGGCCGAGCCGGATTCATACTGTCGTGACAACGAACGGAAATGGGGATGATTTTGTTTGTGTTTTATACTGTAAAATCATTCCCAAGTGTTGTATCTGGCCATGTTATACAACGGAAGCCGTGATGCTGGCTCACTCGGAACGGGGTGGCGTGTTGCTGGCGTGACGGTTTGCATATATACAAGAGATGAATCGAACGCGATTCGGTAATTTCTGAATCAGCTACGCGATCGGCAGGATAGGAATAGGTCATGATGGCATCAAATCGAACGATCTTGTTCGTCTGTACGGGCAATACCTGCCGGAGCCCGATGGCGGAGGCGATCGCTCGGGCGGTGCTTGCATCTCGGAGGGGCGATAATGGCAGCAAGGCCGAGTTTGGATCGGCCGGGGTGATGGCTGGGTTTGGCATGCCTGCAACCCCCGAAGCGGTGGTCGCGGCGGCAGCATTTGATGGGGATCTTTCTGGGCATAGTTCGCAGCCATTGACGGCGGAGATGGTGGCGACGGCCGAGCGTGTTTATGTCATGACGGCCGCCCACGGCGAACGGGCGGCGTCGATGGTGCCCGGCGCGATCGGCAAGATCGAGCCGCTAGATCCGGATGGCGACATCCCCGATCCGATCGGCGGTCCGATCGAGGTCTATCGTGAGACGGCAGAACGGCTGAAGTCTGCATTGGAACAACGATTCGAGGAGATCGGATTATGAAGATCGCGGTATCGTCGGACCATCGTGGGCGTGATGTTGCAGACCAGATCGCACGGCTATTGATCGAACTGGGCCACGAGGTGCTCGCGTCGATGCCCGTGGAGGGCGAGCCGAGCGATTACCCGGATAAGGCTGCTGAGGTTGGGCGGGCGGTCTCTGAGGGCCGGGCGGATCTGGGGATTCTGATCTGCGGCACCGGGATCGGGATGTCGATCGTTGCTAATAAGATCTCGGGCGTACGCGCGGCGTTGGTCCACGATGAGTTGACAGCCGGCCTCGCTAAGAGCCATAACAACGCGAACGTGTTGTGCCTTTCGGGCGATCTGCTGGGCGAACGGAAAATCGCGGCGATCGTAGAAAAATGGCTGACGACCGAGTTCGAGGGCGGCCGGCATGAGCGGCGGGTTGAGAAGATCACGGCGATAGAAAAGTGTGCGTGCGTACCGGGTAAGACGGCGGGGGCTTGAGTTGAGCCGATTGATTATCGAGATCAATCAATGGCGGATGTTTCAAGTTCCAGAGATCTTCGCCGGCGGGATGTGCCAGACGGCCTTCTCGTCCTTGCCCTGTTCCAGGTACCACTTCACCATCCGGTCGATACCTTCTTTTAGCGGCACCTTCGGGGCGTAGCCGGTCGCGAGCACCTTGTCGGCCTCGTACTTGGTTTGCATAGTGAAGAGTTTCTTGATCCGGGCGGTTGAGATCGGCAGGTTTTTTCCCGTGAGTTTGATGACAACATCGAACGGGACACCCGCAAGCAAGCCCAGCCAGAGCGGCACCGTGATCGGCTTGCTGCCCTTGCCCAAGCTCTCCATCACCGCGACGGCGATCTCGCCGCTGCTCAAGTCGGGCTTGTCGATCCAGTTGTACGGGTCGTAATTCGCCCGGCCTTCATAATCCCACAAGTGAAGCGTTGCATCGACTATGTTCTCAATATATGACAACGATTTTATGTTTGTTGCTTTTCCGAACTGAGCATACTTACCGGTGTGTACCTGACGGATCAACGAGTACATGTTTGCAAAGTTGTCGGGGCCGAACGTGACGGTCGGACGGATCGTCAGGCAGCGACGCTGCTTGCCGGCGTTGTTGGTGCCCTTTTCGGTCCAGCCCATGAAGACCTGTTCGCCGGCCCACTTGCTGCCGCCGTAGGGGTTGAAGAAATCCTTGTTGCTGTCTTCTTTCACCGGCTCGGGGGCGTGGCCGTAGATCGCGACGGTGCTGTAGAACGTGAGCTCGGCAACACCGTGAGCATCCATAGCGCCCGTTAGCACGCGGGCACCGTTCTCGTTGACGTCGTAATAGGTATCGTGCTCGATGCCGAAATCATGATGGGCCGCGGCCAGGTGGACAACGTGATCGACGGGCGAGCCCAAGTGTATCAGTGCTCGGCTCACGGCCTCCGGGTCGCGGACATCGCCCTTTACAAAGGCAGCCTCGGCGATCGAGCCTTTGGGATCGACAAGATCCAGGTTCACGATCTCATGGCCCCGCGCAGTGAGTTCGCGGTGGAAATACCCACCGATGAACCCGGACCCACCTGTCACCAAGATCTTCACGCTGTTTCCCTCTCCTCGCGATTCCGGCCGGAGCCTCGACTCCAATATTGAACGCGAGCAGGAGTTTAGGGTCTCACCACCCACAGATGGGAGGCCGAGATTGCCATGTTTCCTGATTGTCGGCCTGTTGCTACGGCTCGTTGACCAGAATTGTTCATCAGAGTGGATAGATCAAGGGCGTGAGGATCACGCACACGATCCCGACTAAGATCGTCAATGGCCCACCAAAACGGGTGTAATCGCCCCACCGATACCCGCCCGGGCCCATCACCATCATATTTGTCTGATAACCAATGGGTGTCGAAAACTCACAAGAAGCGGCGATAGCGATGATGATCGCAAACGGCAACGGGTTTAGCCCGGACTCCACCGAAACACCCATAGCGATCGGGAACATCAGCACGGCCGCAGCGATGTTGGTCATGGTCGCCGTGAACAGTACCGTGATCAGATAAAGCACCGCGAGAATCGCGTAGGGGCCGTAGGGCTCGGCGGCGCCGACGATCGCGTGAGCAACAAGTTCGGCGGTTCCGGTGTTGTACATAGCGGTCCCGATCCCGAACGCCGCCCCGATAGTGACGAGAACCTGCCAATCGACGTTTGCGCGGGCTTGCGGGCCTGTGCAGCAGCGTGTGATGATCGTCGCCCCGGCCGCGGTGAGCGCCGCGGCCAGCGGGCTGAGCACCCCCGTCGTGATCGCGATGACCATGAGCGCGAGGATACCAAACGCGATCCAGGCCCGGTCGTGCCGGGGTGCGGCCGATTCGGCTCGTTCGGTGACGAGATAAAAATCCCGGCTTTCGCCGTGCCGGGTGACGAAGTCCTTATCGGTTTCGAGCAGCAGCGTGTCGCCGGTTTGCAGCACGATCCGCCCGATTTTGCCGCTTAGGCGATGGCCTCGCCGGTGGACCGCGACGACGACGGCGTTGTAGCGCGTGCGGATGCCGCAATCGCGGATACTCCGCCCAACCAGCGAACTCGACGCCGCGACTACGACCTCGGTAACACTCAGCAACGGCCTGTTTTCCGCGGCATCCTGGCCGTACGTCACGGGTATCAGCCCGCGCGTCCGCTGGAGATCGACCACCGATTCGATGTTGCCCACGAAGTTCAGGGCATCCTCGGCGACGATCAATTCTCCCGGCCCGACCGCGACCATGCTGCGATCGCCGCGATCGATCCGGGCAAGAAACAGCCCCGGCAGATTCCGGAGCCCGGCTTGTTCGATGGTCTTGCCGACAAGATTCGATTCGCCCGGCACCCGCATCGCAACCATGTATTGTCGCTGTTCGCGTGAATCATCAGGCTGCTTTGCGCCCCGGTCGGGCAGCAGCCGGCGTGCGGTCAGCAGCATGTACGCTAGCCCGATCCCCGCGATCGGCAGCCCGATTGGCGTGAGCGTGAACATTCCCATCCGGATCTGATCTCCCGCGTGCGAGAACGAACCGCTGTTGAGAAGGTCGGCCACGACGATATTGGTCGAAGTCCCGATCATCGTGCAGACACCGCCGAGGATCGACGCGAACGACAACGGCATAAACAGTTTGGACGCCGGGAATCCGCCGCGCCGGGCGATCCCCGCGAGCGTGGGCAGGAACATAGCGACGATCGGTGTGTTATTGACAAACGCCGAGACCCCGGCCACAGGGAACATCAGCCGGGCTTGAGTGGCGAGCAACGACTTTGGTCGCCCGACAAGTTTCGATACAAGCATCGTCGTCGCGCCGGTCTCTTTCATCCCGCAGGCGACGATGTACAGCAGCCCGACCGTAGCGAGCCCCTGGTTTGCAAACCCCCCCACGGCCTCGCCCGGCCCGATAAACCCGAGCAGAACACAGACAGTCAGCACCCCCATGAGCACGATGTCGGTTCCGTAGTGCTTGACGATGAGCACACCGACCATGCCGACGAGCAATATCGCCATCGCCCAGGGCTGGAGATGATCGGGAAGGGCCGGGATCATGGAGCGGTATTATCGGCTTTTCAGTCCGTCGGCACAACACTGTTGATCACGATGGATCGGTTGTCAGGATTTTCTTGTTGTATATGTAAACAGAACAGGATATTGTTATCCTAAAACCACGATCAACGATGTGGTGCAGCATCGCACTGCCACAATTTGATCGTCATTTACTGGTGCCGCGGCCATTTGTAGGTCTCCGCAGAACGAAGATGGAAGCTCAATATGTTGACGAACACTGCCCAGACTCTGTTTGCCTTCACTCTAGCCGCGGGTCTTGCGACCGCCGCCCCGCAGCAAGATTCACCGGACCCATACAGAACCGACGGCCGGCCCAGCTCGCTCGTGCAACGCCCCGCGGTGCCTTCCCGCCAAGGAAACGCACCCCGAGGCGTCTTCCCCGGCGAAGCCATCTTCCCGCTTGAGTTCCGCACCATCGACGGCTGGGGCAACAACCCGGCCAGCCCATGGTTCGGCAGTGTGGGGATGTCCTTTCTCAGAAAAGGGCCCAGCGAATACGGCGACGGCATCGGCATCATGCCCGCGAGAGCCGACGGCCCTAGCCCGAGGCTTGTCAGCAACGCGATCTCTGCCCAGAACACCGACATGCCAAACCAGGCCGGGGCAACCGATTTCCTCTGGCAATGGGGCCAGTTTGTCGATCACGATATCGACGAAACCCCGATCGGCAGCCCGGGCACCGCGATGGATATCGAGGTGCCCATGGGAGATATCTGGTTCGACCCGGGCAGCACCGGCACGATGACCATCCCGTTTGATCGCTCCGCGTTCACAATGGTCAACAGCGTGCGCCAGCAGATTAACAACATCACGGCATATATCGATGCCTCGATGGTCTACGGCTCAGACCACGCCCGCTCACGCGATTTGAGGACACTCGACGGCACGGGCCGGCTCAAAACAACCGCGGGCAATCTGCTCCCGTTCAATCTCAACGCGTTCCCCAACGCGCCGACCGGGGCCGACCCGACACTCTTTCTCGCCGGAGATGTCCGCAGCAACGAACAGATCGCGCTCACCGCGATGCACACCTTGTTTATGCGCGAGCACAACTACTGGGCTGCTCAGTTCCACACGTTCCTCCCCTGGCTCTCGGGCGAGGAAGTCTTTGAACACGCCCGTGCGATCGTGGCAGCAGAAGTGCAGTCCATCACGTTCAACGAGTTTTTGCCCATGCTCCTAGGGCCCGATGCCATCCCCGCCTACACCGGTTACGACTCGAACATCGACGCGGGCGTCAGCAATGTCTTCGCGACCGCGGCCTTCCGCTTCGGGCACACCATGCTCTCTCCGACGATCCGCAGAATTGACGCGGACGGCGACGTCATCGACGCCGGGCATGTCGATCTCGCAGACAGTTTCTTCAACCCCCAGCACATCCTCGACGAAGGCATCGATCCGATCCTCCGCGGCCTCGCATCGCAGCCCGCCCAAGAGATAGACCCTATCGTGATCGACAGCGTGCGCAACTTCCTGTTCGGAGCGCCCGGTGCGGGCGGGTTCGATCTTGTCTCGCTCAATATCCAGCGCGGCCGCGACCACGGCCTCCCGGGGCACAACACGCTGCGCACGGCCATGGGACTAGTTCCCATCGCCGGCTTTGATGACCTGACGCCAGACCCACAACTCAGCGACACGCTCGATTCGATCTACGAATCAATCGACGATGTGGACCCGTGGGTTTCGCTGCTCGCCGAGCCGCACGCGCCCGGTTCGATGGTGGGCGAAACACTCGGACGGATCCTCGCCGACCAGTTCACACGGCTGCGCGACGGCGACCGGTTCTGGCATGAGACATATCTTCCCCAGAAGATGGTCCAGATGATCGAACAACAAACACTCGCACAGATCATCCGGCGAAACACCGATATCGGCGACGAACTACCTGACAATGTTTTCCGTATCGATTTGTGCGCCGGAGACCTCAACAGCGACGGCGTGCTAGATCTCGCGGATCTACAGTTCTTTGTGACCGCGTTCACCTCGGCCGATCCTCAGGGTGATTTCAACAACGACGGCCTGTTCGACCTCGCCGATGTTCAGGGCTTCATCGCCTCGTTCAATGCGGGATGCCCCTGAAAATCACCGCCCTATCCCAAGCGCATCGATAGCGCCGATAAGCAGCCCGTGAAGCCGGGGCGGGGCGCTGACAACGCCCTTGTTTTTCTCGAGCCCTCGGCCGTGCGAAAAATCCAGATCGTGGCCGAAGATATCGCTGACCGCCGCCCCGCTTTCGCTGGCGATCAACGCGCCCGCCGCGTGGTCCCAGATCCGCTCGACATAGCCGGGCCTCGTGGGAAGCCTGAGATAAGCATCGGCCTGCCCCCGCGCGACCACGGCGTACTTGCACTGGCTATCGAGCCGGACGGGCTCGCCCACGGCCTCGCCGTTGTTGTCCCCAAGATACACGAGCACCTTGCCCACAACACCGAGATCGGTGTGCGCGTTCTCGACCGATGCGCACACCGAAATCTCCTCGCCCCGCTCATGATCGAGGCGCGTCAGATGGATCGGGGTTTCGTCGATATCGCTCGACGAAGCCTCCCACACGCCGGCGCCGCGCATCGCCATGTACAAACACCCTTTCGGGTCCGGCACGTCCAACGGCTCACTCATATCACGCGGCAGATTTGGGCACCCCATCACACCCACGGTCGGCGTCCCATCTTCAACGAAAGCGAGCGCGATCGCGTACTGCTGATTGCGTAAAAATCCCTTAGTCCCGTCGATCGGGTCGAGCGTCCAGAACCCCGCGTGGTGCGTGTCGCCGGTGCCCATGTCAATCGCTTCAAGAAGCGCATCGGCCGTCAGCCCGGGGCGGATCTCCTGCACCGCGGCTAGCGTCGCTTCGAGATGAAGCCGATGCTCGTCTTGACGGAGAAACGCGCTTGATTCCTCGGCCACCATCGTGAACTCGCCAAGGCAATCACGCAGCTCGAGCGCCACGATCGCCTGGCTCGCAAAGTCCGCGACCGTCACAGGGCTCTTGTCGTCTTTGGTGATCGAACGCACCTGATCGAGCGCGCCCTGCACCTGACGGCACACCCCAGAAGCGGCCATCACCGCCCGGCGGGCGGCCTCCATCATCGCGGCATGGTCTGACATATCGATCCCCCTATTGAGCGATAACAAAAAAACCAATAAGCACCGACAGACCATAGCACGCCGCGCATCTTGAGTACGGCCGCGAGGCTGCCCGCCTCGCGGGAAGAACAAGCGCATCGCCACGCGCACTCGGGAGCACACGCGATGAATCCATAGAATAATCTGGGAGATCGCCGCGGCTGCGGAGACAACCACGCAGAAACCGTCCCGCACGGCGGTAACGCCGGGGGAAATAGAAGGCGAAGCGACGACCCGGGTGCAAGAGCCGATCGGGTGCACAGGCGAGTACAGTGAACCGTACGGATTTCTAGACAGCGGAGATGCCCCCTCGGCATTCGATAACAACACACCCGGCGGTGTCCACGGCGTCGACTATTGATCGCTACTACGCTCTCTTGCCCGCATAGCGATCGGGCAAAGGAGCGACATGTCAAGGATCGTCCACGACATCATCAAACTCGCCGGCGACTCGGCCGTCCGCCTCGAATCGGTTGTGCTTGAACGTCCAAAGGAATCGCTCGCAGAGGCAGGCACGCCGATTCTTATCGCGAGCCACCGAAGATCGGGCACACATCTCTCGCTCGATCTGATCCGGCGAAACTTCCCGGCGTGCCGGCCCCGAATGCTAGCGCTCGAAAACCCGCACCATTCCTATCTCAATCTCGATCGCTTCGAGCCCGGTCACAAAGTCCCATGCGATAAGCGCGAAGCTCTCCGCCTGTTGAGCAAAGCCCAACGGCCCATGCTAAAAACCCACGCCGAGCCCGGGTTCAAGAATATTGACCCGGAACACTCGGCTCTCGTGAATGACATCGTTGATCGCAGCCGGGTGATCTATGTCAGCCGCGACGGCAAGCGGGTGATGTGTTCGATGTGGACCTGGCGACGCGTCTTCGACCCGGCCGCCCGAGTCGGGTTCAACGAGTTCATCCGCCAGGCCGACGACAAAGGCCGATCACGCGTCCGCGTCTGGGCCGAGCACGTCGCGGCGTGGAGCGCGGTGCCCGGCGTGCTGATGGTCGACTTTGAGCGCATCATCAAAGACACGCCCGCCCTGCTCGATGAGATCGGGGTATTTCTGGGAGAAACACCAGAGCCTCAATCCCCGCTGCTGCCGAGATCGAACACGACGCGGCTCCAGAGTTATCTATCAAGGCTCACAGGAAACCTTGAAAGCACCAACCAGCACGCCGCGGGCGAAAAACCACCCAAGCCCGAAGAAGTCTTCGGCCCGACCGAACTCGATTTCTACGAGCAAGAGTCGGTTTTGTAGCGTGCGTTTCAGTGGGTGATCCACCAGGGCGGCGGGAATAAAACCCAGTCGCCGTCGGGCGTACCGTCGAGAAAGCGACTCTGCGTGGGATCCTGGTAATGTCGGTAAATCCCGCCGACCTGAGGGCGGAAACTCAGTTCGTGGCCGTCCATCACGCCGCCGTCATCATCTCCATCGGGGCCGACGGCGTAGATAACGGCGTAGCCATCCACGACCGAAACACGGAGCGATTTTCCTGTGAACGGATCTTCTGGGGCCGAGGGAAGGAATTGCGGAACGAGTTCTTCGAGTGTGCCCGGGTAGGTGCCGTTTTCTCGCCGATACAGTTCGCACGCGATGGCCGCCACGCATGATTCGACTCTTGCTCGCCGGGTATTTTTATTTTGGGGCAGACTATCGTATGCGCCCGTGACCGTATAGAGCAGATAATATTTATACTCGTCTGGCCAAATGGGTACAATGAAAGTCGTATAGATACTATTCCGATAGATCTCATATCCAGCGGCCTCTCTAAGATTCATCCGAGCGGAGATAATCTCGTACATCCGGAGTTGCTCACGGCGCGGCGCGACCAGCATCATCTGCTTTACAGTCGCCACAGTACGCGAAAGATCCGACCCGCTATGCTCCGAAAACCACCGGGCATCCCGGAGCATTTCCATGCCTTCGTTGGTAATATAGCCGTTCCCGTTGCCATCATCTGTGAACGTTCGTTGCAAAATATCTTCGACCGTGAACCGCTCCGAATCAAAAGGGATCTTTAAAAATCGGGGCGAGCCGAACATATGCGCAAGCTCAATCAGTTCATCGTCTGAAAAGACATCTCCATATTCGTGTAGTATCACCGAGACAACCTCGACTGCTAGCGCTTCGATCGCGTACCCGACCAAGGTGCTAATAATGAAGAGATCGCCATCGAGCTGATCCGCGAAACCAAGCAGAGCCCGGATCGACTCAAGAGCCCCGGCCGCATCGCCCGCCTCGGCCCGCATCCTCGCATCAAACGCGAGCCAACGCGAAAGTTCCCGCTGAGGAATCAGGTAAGGCAGCATGACACTGATCACCCAATCCTGATCCGCCGGGTCGGCCGAGTCCGGGATAGGGTCCGGCATGGAAAACCGGCTCTGGTCCGTGTCTTCCGAGAACTTCGTCGAAAAAAGCATCCCCATGATCGGCTTCGACGCGGCTTGCTTTGCGAGTTCTAACTCGGGCTGTATCTCGTGATATAAATCAAGAACCGCCTGATAATCCGGGTGCGCCTCGTCGATCGACGGTAGGAGTTCTGTGCCGGGCTTAGCCCGCAGGTCTTCTGCATTCCCGGTGCATCGTTGTCGATCGTAAACTGATTTGCTCTCAATTTCATCGCTCGCTCGGCTTGAGCCAAAGCCGGCCCGAACGTAGCGCAGGCTTCCTGCAACAAGGGCCAAGCCCGCTCGTCCTCGCCATACTCAGCAAGGGGAGCATTGAGCTCGGCGATAAAATTCCGCGTCGGTGTTGGTGAGCCGATGTACAGCCGCGCGGCCTTGAACCCGATCATCAAAGCAAGCAGCGCAGCCGCGCCCCCGACCGTGCGCACACACCACGCCCTTGCGTGCCAAGCCCAATGACGCTTGCGCTTCATCGAACGCCGAATCAGTTTCGATACGACCCGAGGATCACCCATCCCGGCTGCGATTTTTTCGGGGTCGGCCCCGGCCTCCATCGCATCGACGGCATGGCTGCACAACTCGCGCGCCACGTCGATCCGCTCATGGTTCCAAAGCCGCGTGTTTTTCACGATCGCGTGGATCGAAGCCGAGATATTCTCAGGCAGCCCGGCCGCGTCTATCGCGTCTGGCCAGAACCGGACATCACCAAGAAGCCGGCCCGCGATGTCTCGCAATGAAAAGATATTGGTGTGAAGCAACGCACCAAGCCGACCCCCCGATCGGCACGCCGCCTTGCCCGTATCAGGCGCACAAGATTGGTCGTTCATGCCGTCGCCCCCCCACCGTTCACGCCGAGCGCGCACAACGGTGTTTGCAAAACGCCGAGCGATGCCATCGCACCCGTGAGAGCGCGCCACGCTTCGGTGTCGGTCTCGAGCCGTTTCTTGCCCTTGCTCGTTAGCGCGTAATACTTCCGATCACGCCCCGAGTCGGCCTTGCGCCACTCCGCCTCGATCAAACCCTTGGATTCGAGGTTGTAGAGCATCGGGTACAGGGTCGATTGCCCCATAGCGAGCACGCCGTCCGTTTGCTTGTTGAGCGAATCCACCAGTTCGTAGCCGTACATCTCTTTGTTGCTCAACAGCCGTAATACCGCCGTCGGCCCGGCCCCTCGCATCAGTTCGCGTTCGATCTTCATCGCGGATCTCCAATTCGATTTCGAGCCGCCCTTGCGGATTCTCTAGACTCTGCACCCCGGCCGATCCGGCCATTGCTGCCGCGACAATCGGCATGTGCCGCATACTATGTGAAACAAAGTATGTAATACACAATACTACTGAAACCGGGCCCAGTTGCGTCAAAAAACACGAAATCAGAAAAACTTGGATGCCACGACTCGCCGCTGGGTGCCACTGACCTGTCCACATGTCAGTGCTCTTATCTCAAAACATGCAAGAACACTGACCCCAAGACGGATCAATGGCACGAATTGCAGCACTTCCAAACGTTACAACTATTAAGCCGTTGCTCTAGCAAAAACACCTCAGCGGAGCACGAGTTTTACCCGTTTGAGGGTTACGCGGGCGGCCTCACGCAGCGCCTGCTCGCCCCCGCCTCGGAGCCAGCGGTCCAGGCCGAAGCGGTCGCTTGCGGATCGGCACCGGATCGTCAGCACCCCGTCTTTGTGTCCCGCGATGGCTGCCCGCCCTCGGAATTTTTCGGGCACGGTCTGATCCCAGGCCGAGGCGATCCCGTCGCCGTCTTTTGCGAGCCGTTGATATTTCAGCCGAGCCCGCGAAACCGGATCGGCGATGGACCGGTCCGCCGGCGGCTTCGCCCGGTTCTCTCGGAGCATCCGTAATCTGGCTTCGGGGTGCATGTCATCAATGTAGCACACACGGGCAAGATGCCCGGTGCCCGTATCCGAAAAATACCCCCCACCGACAGGTTCAATCCGTCGGCGGGGGGTACTGAGAAGGAGGGGGGCGATTTGAAAATATGAATCAGGCGTTCAGCGCCGACGCTTGGCGGCAAACACTCCGCCGAGCATCAGCACACCGCCGACGCCGGGTGCGGGAACAACCGTGATCCGCGCGATGAGCGTGCCCTCATCGAACGTCGAGCCGATCGTGCCGCCGTCGGCTGTGTCGGTTCCGATGAACGACGCGAGGTACGACCCGCCGCTGGCATCATCGAAGAACCGCGTTATGACACCGCCCTCGGTGGCCCCCAAGCCTCCGTTGGCGCTGAACGCCGCGCCGCCAAGCGCGTCGTTCACTTCACTCCCGTTGTCGTAGATGTCGCCGCCGAAGACCAGGATCTCGAACGGCCCGTTGAAGTTCCCCGAAGCATCAAAGACTTCGTACGCGGCGGGGTCATCGTTGCCGAAAAACAGATCGTTGGTGGGCACGATCATAGAGGCGAACGAGAGGTAGCGGTTGACGCTCGCATCGCCGACATTAAACACTGCATTCTGCGATTCACCCGGGCTGAACACGGGTGCGCCGGTCAACTGTGCGACGGTGGTATCCATGCCGCTGCCCGCGAAGGCTGCGGAGATCGGGCCCGTGTCACCACCCTCGGCGATCGCCGTGATGCCAGCACTACCGGCCGAACCTACGTTGAACCCATCGAACGATCCGTTGTGGGCTGCGAACCAGACTGGCGTAAAACTGAACCCCCCCACGGGCCCCATGTTCTCTATGGTGATGGACAGGTCCTGTGCGCTCGCAGCGCCCGCAACAACATACAGAATGATCGCGCTCGTCTTCATATTGATAGACATTTCAATGATCCCTTCGGTTGTGTCTCGCTCCTACCCCTCGGCTACACCGGGGGCCGGGATTGGTCGGGCACGGGGCAAGAACCTTGCAGGGAGATCAGGATTTATTTGGGAGGTTCTGAATGATCCCCGCCGGTTTCACCACGGAAAACCGAATCTAGGCGGGCGAGGCGATCCGTTGACCACTCGGGATGAGCATCGTTCAGGGCCGAGTCTTTTAGAACGGCCTGAGAAAGATCACGGAGCCCGTTGTCGAGAAATTCGAGTTGGGCAGCGGCATGGCGGCAACTCTTGCAGAGCCTCCGATGAATTTTCTCCGCGACGCGCTGGTGTCTCTTGAGACAAGCCGGGTCGCCGACGGACCGGAGGCGGTCCGCCTCTTCGCAACGCAGCGTCAGGATGTACCAGAATGAACGCAACCACATACTCAATACCGATACGAAACCGGGCCTACTCCGTTTCAAAGTGTTCACCCAAGCATACCCGCAATCGGGTTTTCGCCCGATGTACAAGTGTCCATAAGTTCGTCTCCGAGATCCCAAGAATCTCACACACAACCCGTCCAGAAAGACCGTCAATCTCGCGCAGAACCACGGCCTGCCTCATCTGATCGGGCAAAGTTTCAAGCGCGGCCGTGAGCGCAAGGCGGATCTCGATCCCATCTACCCAGCCCCCCCACCGATGCGGAAACTCGACGAATCGGCCCCTGGAAAACTCCGGGCTTGTCTCATGATCGATCTCGATTGCCGCCTCAGCCTGACGCTTCCGGGTCCGATCAGTAATCGCGTCGAGAACTTTGTGGCGCAGGATTCCGATCAACCAGGTCCGCTCTGATGAATCTCCCAGATAAGAATATCGAGAGCGCCATGCCGCTAAAAAGGCCTCTTGAACGGCCTCCTCGGCGGAATCCGCATCAAATAACCGGAGCCGGGCGTAGCCGAACATCACCGCCGCATGTCGCTGGATCCAACGGTCGGGGTCGAGTTTGGAATGTGATTCATCAAGGCCGATAAGATGACTCCGAAATAGGTGAGTGTCTGGGCAGTCTTTCCTGCTCCAAGCGAGATACCCTCACGGACCATGACTTCAACAATCCGCATCGAGAACCTGACCAAGACGTTTCGGGGCCACGATGGCGGCACAACCAACGCCGTTGATAATGTCTCGCTCGAGATCAACAAGGGCGAACTCTTTTTCCTGCTCGGCCCCTCCGGCTGCGGAAAAACAACACTTCTGCGCATGATCGCGGGCTTCATCGATCCCACCAATGGCTCGATCCATTTCAACAACCGAGACGTCACACACACACCCGCCAACAAACGCAACACCGGGATGGTTTTTCAGAGCTACGCACTCTGGCCGCACATGACAGTCTACGACAACGTCGCGTTCGGTCTGAAAATACGAAGCCTGACAAAAACAGAACAAAAGAAACAGGTCGTGGCCGCGCTTGATGCGGTTCAAATGATTGAGTATGCCGACCGAAAACCCACCCAACTCTCCGGCGGGCAGCAACAACGTGTCGCACTGGCTCGGGCTCTTGTCATCAAGCCCGACGTACTTCTTCTCGATGAGCCGTTGAGCAATCTTGATGCAAAGCTTCGCAACGAACTCCGCAATGAGATCCGGCGGACATGCAAATCTTCGGGGATTACAACGGTGTACGTGACCCATGATCAGAAGGAAGCGATGAGCATCGCCGACCGATTAGCGATTCTCCGCAATGGCAAGATCGAGCAGATAGACTCCCCCACCGATGCTTATTACCAGCCACAGAATCGGTTTGTCTCCGAGTTTTTGGGTGATACCAATATCATCGCGGGTCTTTTGGGCAAGGATGCGACAGGGAAGTTCCGCGTGGAAACACCGTTCGGAAAACTGCGGATCAACAGAACCGCTCAGCCGGACCAGTCGGAGATGCTCTGCTCGATCAGGCCTGAATCCTGGCGGCTTGCAAAAACCGATAGTGGGGAGGCCATTGTTGGTTCAGTCGAATCAACAACCTTTCTCGGCGAATCCACACATATCGAAGTGAAAGTTGGGAAGGGCACCATTCTTGCAATGGTCCATGGTCGGCGTGGTGTGTTGTCGATCCCCGCCATCGGCGAGCCCATCGGCCTGACAACAGATCCTGATGAGATCGCTCTGATCGAGCATTGATCTCTCACGGAACTCAATTAATTTCAATCGTTCCACGGGGAACATCGCTTCGATGACTGATTCGTGTTGTCCCAACACGAGGCGCTCCGTTTTCCTACACTCCGTCAACACGACTTTGACGGAGATTGAATCATGAGCACATCAAGAAAACAGCAACGCAAACG
>Ga0316208_1002442_pt1 | contig 15122 bp, 14 predicted proteins | sample 3monopyrite_MG_FD_204944 | JGI IMG/M metagenome (GOLD analysis project Ga0316208, IMG submission 204944) | Microbial mat bacterial communities from mineral coupon in-situ incubated in ocean water Damariscotta River, Maine, United States -... | ecosystem: Environmental > Aquatic > Marine >... | reverse complement strand
ACTTCTAAACAAATCGTTACTCCGTTAAGCGGCTGCAAATATACAACCACCTATCCATTCCAACCAAACAAAAAACACCCTTTTTTAGAAAGTTTTTTACAACTACCACCCAACACTCTGAATACTCACAACTTAACACAAAAACTATTTTTTAAACTCATTATACCTTTATATATAGGCGTTCAATTTCATTCTCCTAATCGCGTTAAGGATCGCCGCGGCATCCCCGCATGAAATAAGGGATATAGCAGAGAGCCTGACTCGCAACCGAACCTTGGCGTTGGCTGCGAGTAACGCCAAAAAAAAGAAACTAACAAATGCTTTACAACGCTGTTGTAAAACGATGAAAGGAGTAGTATCTTTGCCCTTCAAAATTTTGAGAATTTATGATCGCAATCACATTACCTGACGGAAGCGTAAAGGAATTTGAAGCTGGGGCAAGCCCCATGGATGTTGCTATGAGTATTAGTGAAGGGCTAGCTCGTAACGTTATATCTGCTTCGTTTAATAACGAAACCATTGAAGCTTCTACCCCACTTACCACCGATGGTAGTCTGGTTTTATATACCTGGCGTGATGATGAAGGTAAAAAAGCCTTTTGGCATTCGTCTGCTCATATTTTGGCGCAGGCATTGGAGGAATTATACCCAGGTATTAAATTGACAATAGGACCTGCAAGTGAAAAAACGAAAGGGTTTTACTACGATGTAGATTTTGGATCGCATGCCATTTCGGAAAAAGACTTACCTGCGATTGAAAACAAAATGCTAGAGATAGCACGTGGAAAACACGATTTTAAAATGCGAGCAACTTCTAAGGAAGATGCTTTAGCTTATTATAAAGAACAAGGTAACGAATACAAGGTAGAACTTATTGAGGCGCTCGAAGATGGAACCATTACTTTTTGCGATCATGATACGTTTACCGATTTATGTCGAGGCGGTCATATACCAAATACAGGAATTGTAAAAGCGGTGAAGTTGTTAAGTATTGCTGGAGCTTACTGGCGCGGTGACGAAAACAACACTCAGCTCACTCGAATTTCGGGTGTTACATTTCCAAAACAGAAAGATTTAAAGGAATACCTCACCTTATTAGAGGAGGCGAAAAAACGCGATCACCGAAAGCTTGGAAAAGAACTTGAACTATTTACGTTCTCTCAGAAAGTAGGACAAGGACTTCCGTTGTGGTTACCCAAAGGTGCTGCGTTGCGTGAACGACTTGAGAATTTCTTGAAAAAAGCGCAGAAGAAAGCGGGATACGAAATGGTTATCTCTCCGCATATTGGACAGAAAGAACTCTATGTAACTTCTGGACATTATGCCAAGTATGGAGAAGACAGTTTTCAACCTATTAAAACTCCAAAGGAAGACGAAGAGTTTTTACTAAAACCCATGAATTGTCCACACCATTGTGAAATTTATAACAATGGACACTGGAGTTATAAAGATTTACCAAAACGGTATGCCGAATTTGGAACGGTTTATCGATATGAACAAAGTGGCGAATTACATGGATTAACTCGTGTACGCGGATTCACTCAAGATGACGCTCACCTATTTTGCACGCCCGACCAGTTGGATGCTGAGTTTAAGAATGTTATCGATTTGGTTTTACACGTATTTGGCTCGCTTGGTTTTGAAAACTTTAGCACACAGGTTTCTATCCGTGATCCTAAAAAGCCAGAAAAGTATATTGGAGATACAGAGGTTTGGGAAAAAGCCGAACAAGCAATCATCAATGCCGCCAAAGACAAAGGGTTGAACTATGTGATTGAAGAAGGTGAAGCAGCATTTTACGGACCTAAACTTGACTTTATGGTAAAAGATGCCTTGGGTCGTAGTTGGCAACTTGGTACAATTCAAGTAGATTATAACCTTCCGGAACGTTTTAATCTTACGTACAAAGGTAGTGATAATGAGATGCATCGTCCTGTTATGATTCACCGTGCTCCCTTTGGAAGTATGGAGCGATTTGTGGCGATTTTACTAGAACATACCGGTGGAAATTTCCCATTGTGGCTTATGCCCGAGCAAGTTAGTATTCTGTCATTGAGTGAAAAATATGAGAATTACGCTGAAAAAGTTTTAAATTTGCTTGAAAATGACGAAATTCGCGCCCTTGTGGATAATCGTAACGAGACGATTGGCAAGAAAATAAGGGAAGCTGAAATGAATAAAATCCCTTATATGTTGATCGTTGGAGAGCAAGAAGCAAAAGATGGCACGGTAGCTGTAAGGAAACATGGAGAAGGTGATTTGGGAACCATGACAGTTGAAGCCTTCTCGAAATTGATACAAGAAGAAGTAAAAAAGACATTAAAAGAATTTAATATATAACTCCTGAAAACAATCGGGAATACTAAAAATTGTAAGCCATAGCAATACGAAGAAAAAGAAGTAGAGGCCCTGCAAGGGTCATTAAAGAGGATAAGCACAATATCAATGAAAAAATCCGCGCTAAGGAAGTACGCTTAGTTGGGGATAACGTTGAAGTTGGTGTGTATCCAACACGAAAAGCACTGGAATTAGCCAAAGAGCAAGATTCAGATCTTGTAGAAATTTCTCCAAATGCCACCCCACCGGTGTGCAAGATCATGGACTATAAGAAATTTGTCTATGAACAAAAGAAACGAGAGAAAGCGCTCAAGGCTAAAGCCACAAAAGTAGTGATCAAAGAAATTAGGTTTGGACCTAATACCGATGATCACGATTACGCATTTAAAAAGAAGCATGGGGAAAAGTTCCTAAAAGATGGAGCAAAATTAAAAGCCTATGTATTTTTCAAAGGGCGTTCTATTATTTACAAAGATCAGGGAGAAATCTTGTTGCTTCGTTTAGCACAGGATCTTGAAGATTACGGAAAGGTAGAGCAAATGCCTCGATTGGAAGGAAAGCGAATGACGATGTTCATCGCACCAAAAAAGAAATAATCTCTGTAAGAAGAGTCATTATAAAAAGAAAGTTGTTAGAGCTAACACTTTAGCAACCGAAGCGAGATAATTATATAAATAACGTAGGAAGATGCCTAAACAAAAAACAAAATCTAGTGCTAAGAAGCGATTTAAGCTAACAGGTACTGGAAAAATTAAAAGAAAGCATGCGTTTAAGAGTCATATCTTAACCAAGAAGACAAAGAAACGTAAGCTTGCGTTGACTCATGATACAGTAGTACATAAGTCTGACGAGAGTAATGTTAAACAAATGCTTCGTTTGAAGTAAACTGTTTAACCGGTTAAAACAATTTAAAAACCCTGGAGTTGGGCTACAATAAAAGACTAAGTGTCTAAGTGAGTAAACAAAGTGGTGATTTTATCGCCCGCCTGCTACAAAAAACAAGTAAATTATGCCAAGATCAGTAAATTCAGTTGCAAAGAGAGCCCGAAGAAAAAAGGTAATCAAGCAAGCCAAAGGATACTTTGGAAGACGTAAAAATGTATGGACTGTTGCAAAAAATGCCGTTGATAAGGCAATGCAATATTCTTATAGAGACCGTCGCGCAAAGAAAAGAACGTTTCGTGCCTTATGGATCACCCGTATTAATGCAGGTGCCCGTCAGCATGGAATGAGCTATTCACAGCTTATGGGTAAATTAAAAGCGAACGAAATCGAATTGAACCGTAAGGTACTAGCCGATTTAGCGATGAACCACCCAGAAGCTTTTGAAGCTATTGTCAACAAAGTAAAATAAGGCGTAAGCCTATTTAATAATCTATTATTTCGCTAAGAAACCCGCTCATTGAGCGGGTTTCTTGTTTCTACACTTTTTAGGTTGCATCTAGACCACCACTCAGTACTTTCCTTCAAAAAGGGGAAAACCCCCTTTTGCCACCATTATTCACCTATTTCAATTTAGGGGTATTCTACTATATATACCTTAAAGATAGCCGCTAGTTTTGTACCAACTTAAAATTACTCGGCGTACAGTGTTTACCTAACTAACTCTTAAACCACTAATTATTAAGTGATTGACATTTATTCAATTTTAAATTACAGCCTAACTAGCAAGCATTGAATACGTGTTTAATATTTAACTAATTAATTATCTATATCATGAAGAAAACTATTTTAAAGGCGACAGCCTTCTTTACAATTATGGCAACTTCAATTTCCTTTGCACAAGGGACTGGAGTTACCCAAAGCACAGACAACATGCCTATTGGCATTCAAAACAATTATGAATCTAGAGGTTCTGGACCTTCTGTCCTCGTAGCTGGTTCTCCTGGAAATGCAGCATGGATTGACGATGTTGAGGCGAAATTAGACGGAACTGGACTCGTAAGTGCCGACACCTTCTTAACGGGAGCTGGCACACCAACGCTGGCCGAATTGCAAGGATACGACGCCGTACTCGTTTTTACGGATGCCGGAGTTGCAGACCCAACAGGATTTGGGGATAACCTAGCCCTATACATCGAAGCTGGTGGTGCCGTGGTGGATGCCACATTTACACCTAACGTTTCTATCACGGGTGGATTTACTGCTTATGAACTATACTCTGCCGCTGGGCAATCTAACGGAGCCAATTTAGGAATTGGAACTATTAATGATCCTGGGAGTTTTATTCTGAACGGAGTGACCAACTTTGACGGTGGTACTGCTTCTTTCCACAATACAGCAGGAATCGTTGCTCCTGGTGCTTCGGTGGTAGCGGAATACACCACTGGCGCCGAATTTATTATAACTGCCGAAAACGTAGGCCCTGCTAATGCAAGACGTGTTTTCTTAAACTTTTATCCGCCTTCGTTCGACGCGAGAGACGATTTCTGGCTTCCAAGTTCAGACGGCGCATTAATTATAGCGAATGCATTGTTATGGGCATCTTTTAATGATGCTCCTTATTCTGTACTTGTTGCCGGTTCTCCTGGTGATCCTGCTTGGCTTGATGACGTACAGGCCAAAATAAGCGCGACAGGTTCGTTTAGTGTGAATACATTTTTGACCAGTGCAGCAACCCCGACATTAACTCAATTACAAAGTTATGATGCGGTATTTGTCTTTACAGATGCAGGCGCTGCTGACCCAGCTGCCCTAGGAAATGTTTTAGGACAATATATGGACGCAGGTGGACCTGTGGTAGATGCTACTTTTACCCCTAATGTTGCCATCACAGGAGGATTCATTCCTTACGAATTATATTCAGGTGCAGGACAGGTTTCAGGAGCGGTTGGAACGCTCGGGACTATTTTAGTGCCTGGTGATCCTATTTTAGGCGGTGTAGGTAGTTTTAATGGAGGAACCGCCTCTTTTCATAATTCCGGAGGTGTATTAGGTGCTGGAGCAACTGTTGTAGCAGAATGGGATGACGGTGAACCACTTATCATTCGCAACGAAAATATGGGGCCTTCTAACATTAGACGTGCATTCCTTAATTTCTACCCTCCATCTATTGATGCACGTGCCGATTTTTGGGATACTACGAGTGACGGAGACCAGATCATGAGAAATGCGATTGCATGGGTAATAGACGGAGCCATCCTTTCTACCAGTGACAACGAAATTGAATTAAACGTAGCATTATACCCGAACCCAGCACAGGATAGAATTACATTCTCTAATCCAAATGGTTTATCTATAGATTCGGGAGAAATTATTGATGTAATGGGGCGTATTGTTCAAAATATATCTATTGGAGAATCGACTTCAAAGACAATTCAAATTGGTTCGCTTACTTCTGGAGTTTATTTCTTTAGAGTTCGAAGTGGTGCGACCACAAACGTTATCAAGTTCATTAAGAGGTGATACAGCTTGATTTTTAGTTAACAATGAGAAAGCCCGCTCGAATGAGCGGGCTTTTGCTATTTAATAAGGTGAAAATTCTTATTTTCTTCCTATCACTTTCGTCGCTGCATTTACAATGGCATTGGCATTTAATCCATACTTCTCCATTAGTTGTGCTGGTGTCCCTGACTCGCCAAAAGTATCTTGTGTTGCCACAAACTCTTGAGGTGTTGGATGATTTTCGGCTAAAACTCGTGCTACACTCTCTCCTAGCCCACCTAAGAAGTTATGCTCTTCGGCAGTTACAATACATCCTGTTTTAGCGACACTTGCTAAAATAGCTGCATCGTCTAAAGGTTTTATGGTGTGAATATTAATTACATCGGCACTAATACCTTGTTCATTTAAAGTTTCGGCGGCTTCTAAAGCTTCCCAAACTAAATGTCCGGTCGCTACAATAGTTACGTCGCTTCCTTCCTGCAACTGCACTGCCTTTCCAATCTCAAACGTTTGATCTTCTGGAGTGAAGTTAGCTACTTTTGGGCGACCAAATCGAAGGTATACTGGTCCGTGATGATCCGCGATGGCAATGGTAGCTGCCTTGGTCTGATTGTAATCACATGTATTAATGACCGTCATTCCTGGCAACATTTTCATCAAACCGATATCCTCTAAAATCTGATGGGTGGCACCGTCTTCTCCTAAAGTAAGTCCGGCATGAGATGCACAAATCTTTACATTTTTATGACTGTAAGCGATGCTTTGTCTAATTTGATCGTAAACACGACCTGTAGAGAAGTTAGCAAAGGTACCTGTGAAAGGAATTTTCCCTCCAATGGTCATCCCAGCTGCGATACCCATCATATTTGCTTCAGCAATTCCCACTTGAAAAAAGCGCTCTGGATGATTGGCTTTGAACTCGTCCATTTTTAGCGACCCGGTAAGGTCTGCACAAAGAGCAACCACATTGCTGTTGGTTTTCCCTAGTTCGGTTAATCCAGCTCCAAAACCTGAACGTGTATCTTTTTTACCGCTATCTATATATTTTTTCATCTACTGAAATTTCAAAATTAATAATCGCCAAGCGTCTCTGGATTCTGTTCCAACCCTATAGCCAACTGTTCGTCATTTGGTGCTTTTCCGTGCCATGCATGGGTGTGCATCATAAAATCGACTCCATTCCCCATTACGGTATGAAGTAAAATACAAACGGGTTTGCCTTTTCCGGTCTTCGCCTTTGCTTCGGCTAGACCCTTAATGATGGCTTCCAAATTGTTTCCTTCTGGAATAGAAAGTACGTCCCAGCCAAAAGCTTCAAACTTGCCTTTTAAATTCCCCATAGGAAGCACGGCATCTAACGAACCATCAATTTGCTGACCGTTGTAATCTACCGTTACAATAAGATTGTCTACTTCATTACCCGCAGCATACATGATGGCTTCCCAGTTTTGACCTTCCTGCAACTCACCATCTCCACAAAGTGTGTAAACAATGTGATTATCGTTATTCAGTTTTTTGGCTTCGGCAGCACCAATAGCCACCGAGATTCCTTGCCCCAATGAACCTGAAGCAATACGAACACCTGGTAATCCTTCGTGTGTCGTTGGATGCCCTTGTAAACGTGAGTTTAACAATCGAAATGTATTGAGTTCCTCTACTGGAAAATACCCAGAACGCGCTAGCACGCTATAAAAAACAGGCGAAATATGACCGTTCGAAAGAAAGAACACATCTTCCTCTTTCCCGTCCATGTGAAACCCATCTTTTCGGTCCATTACTTCCTGAAACAAGGCAACAAAAAATTCGGCACATCCTAAAGAGCCTCCAGGGTGACCTGAATTTACTTTGTGCACCTGTCTTAAAATATCCCTACGCACCTGTGTAACGAGGTCGGTAAGGCGGTTGATATCTGGCATAAAATTGTTTTTTCAGCAGCAAAAATAGCGCAATTAAAAAGGGCTTCAAAATAGAAATCAAGGCATTTATTAACGAATGAAGCCATTTAGTTAACATAATGACCTATTGAAGTTTTGAGATCGTCATTTTAAGAAATTGGAGCTTTCGATCAAATTAACACCGCCTTCACGATTCACAACAGAAATCCTTCTATCTTTGCGGCACTCAATTTTTCTGAATACAACCGAATGCAATTTAAACTTGAAGGACAAGAAGGTCGCGCCAGAGCAGGAACCATAACCCTTGACCACGGAACTGTAGAAACACCCATCTTTATGCCCGTTGGTACCATAGGAACTGTTAAAGGTGTTCACCAACGAGAGCTCCGCGATGAGATCAATCCCGATATTATTCTTGGAAATACGTATCATTTATACCTACGACCGCAAACTGATATTCTTGAAAAAGCAGGAGGTCTGCACAAGTTTATGAACTGGGATCGCAACATCTTAACCGATAGTGGTGGATACCAAGTGTATTCGCTTTCGGCCAATCGAAAAATTAAGGAAGAGGGTGTAAAATTCAAGTCACATATCGACGGTAGCTATCATGTATTCACGCCAGAAAATGTGATGGAAATTCAGCGTAAAATTGGTGCCGATATCATCATGGCTTTTGACGAATGTACGCCTTATCCATGCGATTACAATTATGCCAAGCGTTCTATGCATATGACGCATCGCTGGCTGGATCGTTGTCTAAAACATTTGGAAAAGACACCTTTGAAATACGATTACAACCAAACGTTTTTCCCCATCGTTCAAGGAAGCACTTATAAGGATTTGCGAAAGCAATCGGCCGAATATATTGCCAGTGTTGGCGCTCAAGGAAATGCTATTGGCGGACTCTCTGTAGGAGAACCTGCCGAAGAAATGTACGAAATGACATCGGTGGTGACCGAAATTCTTCCAGAGGACAAACCACGCTACCTTATGGGTGTGGGAACGCCCATCAATCTTTTGGAAAACATCGCACTAGGGATCGATATGTTTGACTGTGTGATGCCTACGCGAAACGGTCGTAATGGAATGATTTTTACCGCCCATGGCACCCTAAATATGAAAAACAAAAAGTGGGAAGCCGATTTTTCTCCGTTAGACGAAATGGGCATTACTTGGGTTGATACTGAATATAGCAAAGCATACGTGCGACACCTCTTTACCGTTAATGAAATGTTGGGGCGTCAAATATGCACCATACACAACCTAGGCTTTTATCTCTGGTTGGTTCGTGAGGCGAGAAAACATATCTTAGCGGGAGATTTTTCGACTTGGAAAAAAACCATGGTAGAACAAATGGACAAACGCCTGTAAATGCTTACCATACTCGACAGATACATACTAAAGAAATACATGGGCACCTTCCTGCTCCTGCTATTGCTTTTTATTCCTATTGGAATTACCGTTAATCTTGCCGAGAAAATTGACAAAATTCTCCTCAACGAGGTTCCGTTTATTGAAGTGGCTAAGTATTATGTAGACTTTACCATCTACTTTGCCAACCTTTTATATCCGCTGTTCTTATTCTTATCGGTGATCTGGTTTACGTCTAAGCTTGCCAATAATACCGAAGTTATCGCCTTTTTGAGTAGTGGAGTTTCTTACTATCGCTTCTTACGTCCATATATGATTGGAGCTACCTTGGTTTGTATTGCGGCCTTGCTCTTAGGTATGTACCTCGCTCCTATTGCGAGTAAAGGATTTAATGAGTTTACGTACGAACATCTTAAAAAGGGGCGCAAAGATCGGGATCAGAGTAATGTGTTTCGACAAATCAACGACAAGGAATACATTTATGTGAGCTACTTTAATGTAAAGACCAATGCGGGAAATAATTTTACGTTGGAGCACTTTGAAGGCACCAAGATGGAATACAAGATTGCCGCTCGAAGTATTCGGTTTAACGAAGTAGATAGCACCTATACACTTTTCGATTACACCAAACGCATTATTGGAGAAAACGAGGATATTCTAGAACGCAAAGCCAAACTAGATACAATATTTAGTTTTGAATTGGAAGATCTTACTCCTGTAGAATACATTGCGGAAACCTTAAATAGTATTGAGCTCAACCGTTTTATTGAACGGGAAAAAGCGAATGGTTCTAGTTATATCAATAAATATCAAGTGGTGCAGTTTAAGCGCTACAGCTTACCGGCTTCGGTATTTATTCTTACGATTATTGCAGTAGCAGTATCGTCTGTGAAGCGTCGTGGTGGAATGGGTGTTAACCTCGCCATTGGAATCGCCATTGGAATGGTTTTTATATTCTTCGATAAGATTTTTGGAACTATGGCGGAAAAAAGTAGTTTCTCTCCTATCATAGCCACTTGGTTTCCTAACTTTGTGTTTGCCATACTGGCCGTTTATTTGTTGAAGAATGCAAAACGCTAAGCTTCTTAATTACTTACACTTACATCTCATCGTTTTTATTTGGGGGTTCACAGCAGTGCTCGGTGCCCTTATCTCTATGGACGCGATTCCATTGGTAGCCTATCGAATGGGACTCGCCTCGGTGTTTATTTTGCTCTTTATTATCATTAAAAAACAATCGCTCGCCATCCCCACTAAAACCTTGCTTGGCTTTTGTGTCGCTGGATTGCTAATCGCCCTGCACTGGCTTGCCTTTTTTGGAGCCATAAAAGTTTCTAATGTTTCGGTGACCTTGGCTTTGATGTCTACAGGCGCGTTTTTTGGTGCATTTTTAGAACCCCTGTTCTTTGGACGTAAAATTATTGTATACGAAGTACTCTTTGGCTTGTTGGTAATTGTAGGCCTTTATATCATATTTCAGGTAGATGGAAATTACACCAACGGTATTTTATTAGCGCTGTCCTCCTCTTTTCTTGGCGCCTTGTTTTCGGTGATTAACGGAAAGTATGTTCAGAAATACAAAGCATCGGTTATTTCCTTTTATGAGATGACCTTTGGATCGTTATGCATACTTGCATTTCTTGGCTTCTCTGGCGCCATCGATGCACAGTTTTTTCAGTTAACACCTAATGACTGGATCTACCTACTCATTTTAGCTTCGGTATGTACGGCATATGCCTTCCTGGCTTCGGTACATGTGATGAAATGGATTAGTCCGTATACGGTTATGCTCACGGTAAATATGGAGCCTGTATACGGAATTATTTTAGCGTTACTCATATTAAAAGACGACGAGTATATGTCGCCACAGTTCTACTACGGTGCGCTTATTATTATTGCAACGGTGATTGCAAATGGCATTGTAAAAACCAAAATGCAAAGAAAAAAGAAGTCGATAGACGCTACCTAATCACAAAATTTTATCTTTGTAAACTTACTAATCAACTTGAACAAAAAGATAGTATGGAATATCTTGATTTTGAACTCCCTATCAAGGAGCTACAGGAACAGTACGAAAAGGCCTGCCAAATTGGTGCAGAAAGCGATGTAGATGTAACAAACACCTGTAAACAGATTGAAAAAAAATTAAACGATACTAAGAAGGATATCTATAAAAAATTGACACCATGGCAACGCGTTCAGTTGTCTCGTCACCCTAACCGTCCCTACACTTTGGATTATATTAATGCCATTTGTGGGGATTCTTTTTTGGAACTACATGGAGATCGTGGTTTTAAAGACGACAAGGCCATGATTGGTGGACTTGGGAAAATTGGCGATCAGAGTTATATGTTTATAGGTCAGCAAAAAGGTTATAATACCAAAACGCGTCAGTACCGAAACTTTGGTATGGCGAATCCTGAAGGATACCGTAAAGCATTGCGCTTAATGAAAAGTGCCGAAAAATTTAATGTCCCTGTAGTAACCTTAATCGACACTCCCGGTGCGTATCCAGGTTTGGAAGCAGAAGAGCGCGGACAAGGAGAAGCGATTGCTCGTAACATCTTAGAGATGACACGCCTTAAAGTGCCAATTATTGTAGTGATTATTGGTGAAGGAGCCAGTGGTGGCGCCTTAGGAATAGGTGTTGGAGACAAGGTACTCATGCTAGAAAACACATGGTACTCGGTAATCTCTCCCGAAAGTTGTTCGTCTATACTTTGGCGCAGCTGGGAATATAAAGAACAGGCCGCAGAAGCTTTAAAATTGACGGCAACCGATATGAAAAAACTAACGTTAATCGATACTATTGTGAAAGAACCTTTGGGTGGCGCACACAGCGATCGCGAAACGACATTTAAATCGGTGGCAAAAGCAATTTCGACAACTTATGAAGATTTGAAGAACTTATCCCCAAAAGATTTGGTCTCAAATCGAATGGACAAATATGCGGATATGGGAGTCTTTAAAGGCTAGACCGAGCAATACCAATTCATTACAAAATTCCGAAGCAAACACTTCGGAATTTTTTGTAGCTTATCAACAATATTTTTGAGTTGTCAACAGTTCAATTGTTAATGACCCGTGGACAGAGAATTCTGAAAAAATACATCTTCTCTTAACAATTTATTTACATTCGTCCTATGGAAAAAGTACAACCTCGCAGCGACTATCCGAAACGTTCTTCGCAGATCATTTCGTTAGAAAAAGGAAAAATACCCCCTCAAGCAACTGATCTTGAGGAAGTTGTACTTGGAGCCATGATGATTGACAAAAAAGGGGTGGACGAGGTGATAGATATCCTAAACCCCGATGTATTCTACAAAGAAGCTCATAAATACATTTTTGAGGCCATTTTCAGACTCTTCGAAAATAGCGAACCTGTCGACTTATTAACCGTTTCGTCTCAATTAAAGCGTGACGCCAAGCTGGAAGCCGCTGGAGGTGAGTTTTACCTCATTCAGCTTACCCAAAAAGTGTCGTCTTCTGCCCATATTGAATTTCACGCAAGAATTATTCTTCAGAAGTTCATTCAGCGTAGCTTGATAAAAATCTCGAACGAGATTATAGAAGACTCGTACGATGAAACGACCGACGTTTTCGATTTGCTGGACACCGCCGAATCTAAACTATACGACATTACGCAGGGGAACATTAAACGTTCTTCAGAAACTGCACAGAGCTTGGTTATACAAGCCAAAAAACGAATTGAAGAAATTGCCAATCGCGAAGGCCTTTCGGGGATTCCTTCGGGATTTACCGAAGTGGATAAACTAACGTCGGGATGGCAACCTAGTGATTTAATCATTATCGCTGCACGACCTGGTATGGGTAAAACGGCACTGACTTTGTCGATGGCGCGAAATATGGCCGTTGATCACAATACACCCGTGGCATTTTTCTCTTTGGAAATGTCGTCTGTACAATTAATTACGCGATTGATTTCTTCAGAAACAGGTTTATCTTCAGAAAAACTTCGTACAGGAAACTTAGAAAAGCACGAATGGGAGCAACTCAATGTAAAAGTAAAAGGGCTGGAAAAGGCGCCTTTGTTTATTGACGACACCCCTTCCCTATCTATTTTCGACTTACGCGCCAAGGCGAGACGTTTGGCTTCGCAACACGGTATTAAGCTTATTATGATTGATTACCTTCAGTTAATGACAGCTGGAGGAAGTGGTAAAGGCGGAAACCGTGAACAAGAGATTTCGATGATTTCGCGTAACCTAAAAGCACTGGCAAAAGAATTAAATGTTCCTGTCATCGCCCTATCGCAGTTATCGCGAGCTGTAGAAACGCGTGGTGGTAGTAAACGACCTTTATTGAGTGACCTTCGTGAATCTGGAGCAATTGAGCAAGATGCCGATATTGTAAGCTTTATTTACCGTCCGGAGTACTACAAAATTGAAGAATGGGATGACGAAGAACGTTCACCTACGGCAGGTCAAGGAGAATTTATCGTGGCCAAGCACCGTAATGGTGGTTTGGACGAAATACGCTTGAAATTCGTTGGACATTTAGGACGTTTTGAAAACTTGGAGACCTTTGACTTTACGGGTGAATTCCATTCGCGAATGAACGATGCGGCGAACGACGATACGTTTAAGACCGATCATCTGCCGAGTGCCGATGAAGCATTTGGAAGTTCTATGAACGATGGCCCGAGCCCAGATGGAGACGATGGGATTCCATTTTAATTGAACATTGTTGATGTAGTTAGTACTTTGGCGATTTAGGTTTATGTGTAGTTGACAAATATTTACTATTTTTAACCTTCTACTTCTCCCCGCATTACTACATGTTTTGACTATATTATTAGCGCCTGTTTCGCACAAAGGGAAGCACTGCATTGCCATTCGATTTGATTACGACTTTACCATAAAGGAATACGTTAAACAATTTCCCGGCACTTATTGGTCCAGTACCTTGGGTAGTTTTTACTTTGTATACTCTTCAAAAAAACTCACTGCTTTTGCCACCTATCTCAAGAAGCGAAACTATGCGTATGATTTGCCGAGTGCTCTCGCGAAAGCTTCTGCAAGACGAAGAAACGTTTATTTTCTTCCGCCGCTTTCGACAAGGAAACAAGGGATACTTACCAAATATGAACAGTTTTTATACGGTAAGCGTTTAAGTCGAAGTTCGGTGAAGGTATACAGTTCTTTCGTTTCAGAATTTTTACGCCATACCAGAGACAAAAAGACCGAGTTGCTTGATGAAGAGGATGTTCGACTGTATGTAGAGTGGGCGGTTAAGGAGTTAAATTATTCCATAAGCACGCATCGACAATTGGTAAGTGCGATTAAACACTTTGCCCATTTCTATCCAGGCTGTTCGATTGACGAAGAAAAATTATACCGCCCTAAAAAGGACAGAAAGTTACCGGTTGTATTGAATAAAGAGGAGTTATTTGAGCTAATTCGAGTCACCAAAAACTTAAAGCACCGTACGATTATCGCGCTTTTGTATGGATCGGGATTGCGTGTAGGTGAATTATTGAGGCTCCAATTGCGTAGTTTCGACTTTAAGCGAAAACAAATTCACATAGTGGGTGCCAAGGGCAGGAAGGATAGGTACACAACAATTGCTGAGAGTACGTTTCCACTTTTAAAAAATTACTACAACACCTACGAACCTAAACTTTATCTTTTTGAGGGCAAGTCTGGTGGCATGTATAGTTCGTCGAGCATTCGTTCTTTTTTAAAACAAAGTTGTAAATTAGCTGGAATCGCCAAGCATGTTACGCCGCATACGTTGCGGCATAGTTTTGCGACTCATTTGCTTGAGAACGGAACGGACTTGCGGTATATTCAGGAATTATTGGGGCATAGTAAGCCAGAGACCACGATGATTTACACCCATGTGACTAAGGGTGATTTACAGGATATTAAGAGTCCGCTGGACACTTTAATTTTGCAACGGAAGCTTCCGGATAAAGACGAACAGTTTCCGCTATTATCCTAGCCATTGTTCCGGATAAACGCGATAAACTTAAACTTATAACCAGTTAGCTGCAAGTTTGAACGAACCGAATGATTGACAATGAATACAAACATCGAATCAATAAAGTAATTGACCATATCGAAAAAAATTTGGACAATGATTTTTCATTGGACGAATTGGCAAAGATTTC
>Ga0316208_1002440_pt1 | contig 15127 bp, 11 predicted proteins | sample 3monopyrite_MG_FD_204944 | JGI IMG/M metagenome (GOLD analysis project Ga0316208, IMG submission 204944) | Microbial mat bacterial communities from mineral coupon in-situ incubated in ocean water Damariscotta River, Maine, United States -... | ecosystem: Environmental > Aquatic > Marine >... | reverse complement strand
GGAGCGGCTGTGATGCACACAACAAGAGCAAGAACAAACCGATATAGCGACGAAAACATTGACATTGGGCGCTCCTGGGCGGACGGATCGAACCGGATACTAGATAGCGAGTGCGAACGGGCCGAGCCGGCTCATCAATTGGAATGGTCTTTCCGTTCCCGGTCAACACGCCCGATGCGGTGAATGTTCCGGGCCGCCGCCCCATGATCGCCCGACGGGTCAAGTTTCTCGGATCGCCGGGCCGATATCCACAGGTGCGCAATCGTGCGCACGGGAGGTAGCCCAGCACATGTCCGATGTTCTCGACCAGGGAGATGTTGACGCCCTGCTTGCGGCTGTCGATAGCAGCGACGTCGAAGAACACGATAGTTCCGAACAGATCTACAGCCGGACTCGGAAAGATATCTCCGCCGCCGAGGTCCGCGGCTACGACTTCAAACGCCCAGAACGAGTCTCCAAAGACCAGATGCGCGCGCTCCAGACGCTCCATGAGGCGTTCGCGAGGAACTTCGGAGCCGCGTTATCGGGCTTCCTCCGAGCCATTGTCGAGGTCCGCGTCGCCACCTGCGAACAGATGACCTACGGCGATTTCGTGAGCGGCCTGCCCAATCCGACGAGTTTCAACCTGATCTCCGCCGATTCACTCCAGGGCCAGATGTGCCTGGAGATCAGCCCGCTCATCATCTATCCGATTATCGATCGCCTGCTGGGTGGCACCAGTTCGGAGCTGTTTATCCCGCAGCGACCCATGACGCTGATCGAATCTCGCCTGATCGAAAGCGTGACAAACCATGGACTTACGGCCCTCCGCGAGGCTTGGGAGAGCGTAAGAGAACTCAAATTCGAGATCACGGCGACCGAGAGCAATCCCCAACTCGTCCAGATCGTCCCCCCCAATGAGGTTGTTGTTGTTATCGGGCTGGAGATGAAACTCTCCAACCGTGCGGGCACGATGAATCTGTGCATTCCTTACAACGTCATCGAGCCGATCATGGCCGATCTATCCACCCAGAACTGGTTCTCTGTCGGGTCCGAAGAGGGTGTTCAGGCCTCACGAGACCGGATCGAGGGGGCTCTGACACGGGCGACCGTCGCGATCAGCGGGGTCTTGGCCGAGACGACGATGACGATGCGCGATCTTGCAAGCCTGAGCGAGGGCGATCTGATTTTGACAGCCAAACCGACGAGCGAGCCGGTTGTGTTGTGTGTTGAGGGTCAGAAAAAATTCATCGGCCGGATGGGCAAATGCCGGAAGAATCAGGCTGTCAAGATCGACCGGAAGATCATCCCCGGCGATCGTGTCTAAGCCGTCGCGCACAAACATCTATAAAACCGGGGTGTGAACATCCCGCTATGTGTGGCCCCCGCTCGCATTGGTGACCTATACTCAGGCGAGGAATAGGTAAGTCCTCAAGTGGAGGTCCGGCGATGGACGCGGTAACAACCGATGTTCGTTGAATCTGAGAACACGAGCGGTGCCATCGGTGCCATCGGTGTTCTCACGCCCCTTACCGGGTTTCGGGGGGGTGCTCGCGTGAAGTGAGCATCCGTTCCAATTCGGTATTCGGCGGTCGCTGCCGTCGGCCCTTCACCGCGAGCAAACACGATTGCTCGCGGTTCGTTTTTTTTGGGATTTTCGAGCAACGCTCGGGGATTCTGTCTCGACAACTCGGCGGCATTGAGGCCGCGACAACACGGCAATTGGGCCCGCGAACCCCGCGGGCGAAGGACAACAGGCATGAATAACCCCGAAATGATGCGGATCCTCGACTCGATCGCACGCGACCGCAACATTGATCGCGAGCTGCTGATTCAGGACCTCGAACAGGCGATGGTCTCGGCCGCCCGCAAGCATTTTCAGACGCTCGATCAGGAAGAGTTCGAGTGCACCATCGACCGCCTGAGCGGCGAGATGGAAGTGCTGCGTCACGGCGAATCCATGGACCTGAGCCCCGAAGGGCTGGGGCGGATCGCGGCGCAGACGTTCAAGCAAGTGATGATCCAGCGGTTCCGTGACGATGAACGCCAGAGCACGCTTGACGAGTTCAGCAAACTGGTCGGCACCGTTGTGACGGGCACGGCGCAGCGTTACGACCACGGCGCGATGATCGTTCAATTGGAACGGACCGAGGCGGTGATGCTGCGGAGCGAGCAGATCCCCGGCGAGCAGTTCGCGGCGGGTGACCGTGTTCGTGCGCTCATTCTTGATGTGAAGGACATGGGCAGCCAGGTGAAGATTTACCTGAGCCGGGGGCACCCCGATTTTATCCGTCGTCTGTTCGAGGTCGAGGTTCCCGAGGTCGCCGAGCGGATCATCGAGGTCAAGGCGATGGCGCGCGAGGCGGGGTTCCGCACCAAGATCGCGGTGAGTTCGATCGACAGCAAGGTCGACGCGGTCGGCGCGTGTGTGGGCGTTCGCGGCAGCCGGATCAAGAATATCGTTGATGAACTCAACGGCGAGAAGATCGACATTGTGCGCTGGAATGAGTCGAGCCAGATCCTGATCCAGAACGCGCTCAAGCCGGCCGAGGTCAACGAGATCAGCCTTTGTTTCGAGCTGGGCCGTGCGACTGTGGTTGTGCGCGACGATCAGTTGAGCCTTGCGATCGGCAAGCGGGGGCAGAACGTCCGTTTGGCGGCTCGCCTGACGGGCTGGGACGTGGATATTTTGACACCCGAAGAGTTCACCAAGGGCCTGGAGATCATGTCTGAGACGCTGACTCAGATCGAGGGCATCGACGAGGAGAAGGTGGACCGGCTCGCGGCTCTTGGCATGATCAGCGTGTTTGACATCGAAGAGATCGGGTCGGAGATTCTCGGGACCGAGCTCGAGGTGGACGAAGAGACGGTCGAGAGGATCATCGAATTGGCATCGGTGAAGTCGAAGGTCGTCGCCGAGCAGCAAGCCAAGGACAAGGCCGAGTCGGATCTTCGGCGTGCCGCCGAGCACGAGGCCGCGCAGCGGTTGCTCGCGGGCGAAGGCGGGGATATGGACGCGGACACGGCTGCGGGCGCGATTTTGTCTGCCGGTTCGGTTCCGATGCCCGCCGGCGATGGTGCGGTTTCGATCGAGCAGAAGCCCGAGGGTGATACGCCCGCGGCCGAACCGACGAAGGAAGACGCCGCGCGTGCGGCCGACATTCTTGGCGGTAGTGAATAAGCGAGTTTTCCGCTCATTGCATGGGCGGTGTCGGATGCCCACGAGCGGGCGGTTAGATCATGCGAGCCGGGGAAGCCGGCCGAGCTGGAGGATCAGTTGGCCAAGCGTGTCTTTGAGATTGCAAAAGAACTCGGCGTGAAATCCAAGGCGGTGGTCGAGAAGTGCCACCACGAGGGGATCCCCGATACGCTCATCAAGAACCACATGTCCACCGTGTCTGCGGGGCTTGAGGCGACGATCCGAGAGTGGTTCAGTTCTGACGAAGGCGAGGGGGGAACCGCCACTGCTGTGGAGACGACCGAGAAGGTTGATCTCGACGAGGTGAAGGCGCCCAAGCGTGCGCGCCGCGCGAAAGCCAAGCAGGCCGAGACCGTTGAACAGGCCGAGCCGGCTGAAACAGCCGAGCCCGCCGAGACAGCCGAGCCTGCCAAGGTTGCTGATGCGCCAAGCGAAGTGCAAACGCCTGCTGAGAAATCCCCGGCACCCGTGGCAACCAAGCGGGCCGCTCAGATGCCCGCGGGCTTGAGCTCGACACCGCCCGCGATCGAGACGCCTCTGGCGAAAATCCCGGCAGCCGATCCTGCGTCGGCTACCAAGGTCGCGGCGGCGGCTCCCAGCGCTGCGCCAAAGCCTGTGCAACGTGGCCCGATCGCAGCCCCGCAGATGAATGTGCCGGAACGTCCCAAGACCATCACGCCGGCCGGTCCGCATCTGGAGACCATCAAGAAGAACAAGGTCCAGTTGTCTGGGCCCAAGGTCATCCGTGTCGAAGCGCCCGAGCGGATCGACCCGCCTCGTCCACGCCGGGGCCCGCGTCCGGGCGGAGGCCAGGGCGGTGGGCACGGCGGTCCGATGACGATGCCGGGCGGCGGTGGTGGTGGTGGCGGTGGCGGTGGTGATGGCCGAAGCCCACGCCGGGGCGGTGATGATCGCCGGAGCAAGGGCGACGGTGTCCCCGACCGTCGGCATGGCAGTTCGGGTGCGGGCGGCGGCGGATGGTCCGAGCAGGACCTCGCGGAGCGCGCAGCACGGCTTAATCGATCCGGCGGCTACCTCAAGCAGCGTCGCCAGCAGATGCGGCGTGATCAGATGGACCGACCGCAGACGCCCGCAGAAAAGGGGGGCAAGGTCAGCATCAACGCGCCGTTTACGATCAAGGAGCTCAGCGCCGCGACGGGTGTGAAGGGTGCCGACATCGTCAAGCAACTGTTTATGCAGGGCACGATGGCGTCGATCAACTCCGGCATCGAGCCTGAGAAGGCTCAAGAGATCATGATCGAGTGGGATATCGAGCTAGAAGTGGCGGAAGCCAAGTCCGCCGAGCAGGCGGTGTCCGAGGCGTTCGAGGAACGCGAGATGATCGACGAGCAGCCCCGCGGCCCGATCGTCACGATCCTGGGCCACGTCGACCACGGCAAGACCTCGCTGCTCGACAAGATCCGCAATGCCAATGTCGCCGACGGCGAGGCCGGCGGGATCACGCAGGCGACCAGTTCGTTCCGGGTGCCGTTGAATATCGGCGACGAGGAACGGACGGTCGTGTTCATCGATACACCCGGCCACGCGGCGTTCACATCTATGCGGGCCCGCGGTGCGAGCGTGACGGATATCGTCGTGCTCGTTGTCGCGGCCGACGACGGTGTGATGCCCCAGACGATCGAATCGATCAGCCATGCCAAGGCGGCGGGCGTGCCCATCGTGGTTGCGCTCAATAAGATCGACAAGCCCGAGGCGACCGATTCGAATATCCAACGGATCCTTGGTCAGCTCGCCGAGCACGGCCTGAACCCGATCGAATGGGGCGGCGACATAGAGGTCTGCCGCGTCAGTGCGCTCAAGAACGAGGGCATCCAGGATCTGCTCGAGATCCTCGATCTCCAGAGCCAGGTGCTCGAACTCACCGCCGACTTCGCGGGGCCCGCCCGCGGCACGGTGATCGAGTCTCGCCCGCAAGAGGGCCGGGGTTCAGTGGCGAACGTGATGCTGCTCGAGGGCGAGCTCAAGGTCGGCGATTTTATCGTCGCGGGCCGGGCGTTTGGGCGGGTGCGTGATATGACCAACGACCGCGGCAAGCGGATGAAGGCCGCGTTGCCCCCGATGCCGGTGCAGATCTCGGGTATCGACCAATTGCCCGACGCGGGCGACAAGTTCTATATTGTCGATTCGCTCAAGAAGGCCGAGCAGGCCGCCCTGCAGCGCCGTCAGGCCGAGCGCCAGCAGCACCTCGCGCAGCCGACAATGACGCTCGACCGCATGTTCGGCCAGCTCGCCGAGAAGGAACTCAAAGAGATCCTTGTTGTTATCAAGGCCGATGTGCAGGGTTCGATCGACGTGCTCCGCAGCGAGATCGAGAAGGTCTCGGGCGAAGAGGTTATCGTGAAGGTGCTCCACGCCGCGGTCGGCGGGATCACCGAGTCAGATGTCATCCTCGCACACGCGTCCAACGCGGTGATCGTCGGGTTCAACGTCATCCCATCGAGCAAGGCGAGGAGTGCCGCCGAGCAGAAGGGCGTCGAGATCCGGCCTTACAAGGTGATCTACGACATCGTGGATGACATGAAGAAGGCGGCCGAGGGCTTGCTCGACCCGGACATGAAGATGGAGATCCTGGGGCACGCCGAGGTGCGGCAGGTCTTCAAGGTCAGCAAGGTCGGCACGATCGCGGGTTGCTACGTCACCGACGGCGTGGTGCAACGCGACGCGTTCATCCGCGTCACCCGCAACGATATCGTCATCGAGAACGACCGCAAACTCGACCAGCTCAAGCGGTTCAAGGACGATGCCAAAGAGGTCCGCGCCAATATGGAGTGCGGCATGAAGGTCGCCGGCTACGACGACATCAAGGAAGGCGATATCATCGAGTGCTACCGCACGATCGAAGTCAAGCGGACGCTCTAACAGCTTGGTGTGGTGTGCATGATCATCGGCGTTCTCCAATTCGAACTGCTCATCCCGGGCGCAGAATCCCTCAAGGATAAACGCAGCGTGGTCAAATCTGTCAAGGATCGGCTGCACCGTGAGCACATGGTCGCCGTCGCAGAAATCGAGTCGCACGACATCCTCAATCAGGCGATCCTCGGGCTCGCCGCGGTGGGCAACGACGGAGCCGTCATCGGGGCGATGCTCGACCGGATCACCGAGAAAATGCGTACGCTCCGTGACGCCGAGCTCGGGTTTGCCCGTCGCGAATTGCTCCGTCCGGGCCGCGAGGGCACGCCGGCGGCCGAGGAACTCGACGAGTCTTCTCTTGCTGATGAACTCAGAAACTACCTTGATGATGCGGACGATCATGCGATGGGAGAATCGCCTTGAGCCAACGAAAATTGCAGCGTGAATCGGTCCTGCTAAGGGCGATCCAAGAAGTCATCAGCCGTGGGCTCGCCGACCCCCGCATCCGCGGGTTGGTCACGGTCACGGGGATCAAACTCAGCGACGATGGAAAGAACGCGTCGGTGATGATCTCGGTCTTGCCCGATGATCGCCAGGAACTCACCATGCACGGGCTCCGGGCCGCGTCGCGGCGGATCCGCCGGGACGCGATGGATAAAGTCCGCTTCCGGGATATGCCCCAACTGGAATTCATCACCGACGCGAGCATCAAAGAGCAGGGCGATCTGCTCGCCGCGATCAACAAAGCCTCGGCCCAATCACAGATCGAACCGTCCGATTCAACACAAGACGATACCGATTCGTCAGCCGGCCCCGAGGCCGAAAGGCAGACCCCGTGAAGCGCGACCAATCCGACACGGCATTGTCGGCTTTTATCGGAAAGCACTCGGACGGTGCCGTCGGAGCGATCACCCCGGCCCGTCGAAGCAACGACGATCCGCTCGTTCACGAACTCGTTGTGAGTTGTCTGGCGTGGAACGCGCCACGCGCGGGTGTCGCGGCCGCGCTCTCGCGGATCCATGAAACACTCGTCGATTACAACGAACTGCGCGTCGCGATCCCGAAAGAAACCGCGGGCCTGCTGGGCGCCCGGTATCCCGCTGCCGAGCAGCGTTGCCTCCGGCTGCGTTCTTCGCTCAATGAGATTTTTCAGCGTGAAAACGGGCTCACGCTCTCGTACCTCCGCGATGAAAACAAGCGGACGGTGAAGTCTTACTTCGAATCGCTGCCTGGATTGCCGACGTACGCCGTGAGCCGAGTTTCGCTGCTGATGTGCGAGGTCCATACATTCCCGATCGACTCGGTGATCCGGAGCCTCTTTGAATCGGCCGGGGTGATCGAGTCCAAATGCGATGAGCCGCATCTCGCGGGCCGGCTCGAACGCTTGATCCGAGCGGGCGACGCTGCGGCTTGTTTCGCGGGTCTCGAAATCGCGGCCCTTAAGCCGATCACCGCCAAGAAACCCGCGCGTCCCGCATCGAGCAAAAAGAAGCCAACAACCAAGAAGACGGCTAAAAAGGCCGGCAGGAAAACCGCATGAAGAAACTGGCGGGAACAACGCTCGCCGTCGCGGCCTGTCTCGCATCTTTTCTTGGCGGCTGCGCATCGGATCAGAGCAATTCGACGGCGAGCGTCGAATCGTCGGCCGATCGTTTCTCGGCGCTCCGCCGGCTCGCCGAGAAACCGGGTTCAAAGAATCACGATCTCATGCCGCCGGACCCGGCCCTGCTCGAGATCGCTCCAGATTCAGACGCATGGCAGCAAGCAAGCACGTTGCTACCCGATCTCGACCCCGCCGATTTTTTCTCGGCCGATGAACCGGAAAGCCCGGCGAAAGCCGAGGCTCCTACACAAAGCGAAACTGTCGAAGCAATCATGCTCTACGCACGAGCCCGTGTGCTCGCGAGCGAGGGCGATACCTCCGGCGCGATCGGCTTGCTAGAAAAAGCAACCACGCTCGATCCGGCATCGCCCGAGCCGTGGCGCGCGCTCGGAAACGCTCGCCGCGCCGCTCGCTTTGAGAACTCCGCGGGCGTCGCGTATATGAAATCGGCATCGCTCGGCATCGCCGAACCCGAGGCGCTGACGCTCGCCGGCCTGCACGCCGCATCGCACGATGAGCCCGAGCAAGCGGTCGGCTTCCTGCTCCGGGCCGTGCGCGCAAACCCGGCCCACGCCGATCCGATCGTCGGTTTCGTCGCGAGCGCATCGCTCGGAGAATCGCTTCTCGATCTCGGGTACACCAGGGCCGGGGCGGACGCAATCAGCGCGGCGGCAAAACTCCCACGCGCAGCCCGCGTGCCAACAAACCTGGGAAGAGAAGCCGCCGAACTCCAACGCAACAAGGCCCGCCTGCTGACTCGCGCCGGCGACGCGCTCGCAACGCTCGGTGAGTATCAAGCCGCGGCCGATGCCTACACGCTTGCGGGCGCCATCCCCGGCGCGGCACCCGTGCAAGAACGGCTCGTTTTCGCCCTAAGAAAATCCGGGAACGACTCGGCCGCAGCGCTCGTGCTGCTTGATGAACTAGCCGCAGGAACACCCATCACCCCGAGCGTCACAAAGGCCCTCGCATCGGTCGCGGCTTCGATCTCACCAAGATCCGCGGTCGCCGACGCGCTCGCTTCGATCGATGACCTCGGCTCCCCAACACGCCGCGCCCGCCTTATCCGTGCGCGCGCAGACACCCTGCCCGATCGCAAGGCCCTCGCCCTGCTCGAACGCTCGATCTCCGATAACAACGCGCTCTCGACCCCGGCTCAACGGTCTCTCTTTCTCGCCGGCCTCGCACGATTCGAGCCCGGCGACACCGAAAAAGCGCTCCGATGGATCGGGCGAATCGTCGCCGATCAGCCCGCACTTGCGCGCACCGCAGCATCCGCCATATTCGACGCTCCCGGTCTGCCCGCCGGCATCCAACGCCTAGCCGAAACCGCGATCGACAACGCGGCCGTCCACCTCGCGCTCAAGAGTGAATTCGCCCTGCTCCTTCAAAGCCGCGAGTCGATTATCGCTGTGCTCAACGAATATGCACAACTCGGAGATAACGCAACCGCCGCGGCCCTCGAACGCCGCGCCCGCCTCGCCTCGGCCATCGGCGATTGGGATTCTTTCCAAGTAACACTCGCCGAGCTTGAAGCGATCGGTGACGATTCTGCGCTCGTTTCTTCGCTCCGCTCGGCCCAGCGGTTCGGGCCCGCGCTCGCAGCAGCGCAACGGCTCGCGTCGGCTCAAGCCTCAGACCCGACAGCCGATCAACTCCTCGAACTCGCAGCCCTACAGAGCATCTCGGCAGACCCGCAATCAACAAAGAACACGCTCGATTTCGCCCGCGAAACCGACCCGCTCGACGAGCGCGTGTACTCCGCGTTGGTCGCTTTTTATGGGCCAAACGGGCCCGAACCCGATCCCAAAGCCATCGCGGAGATCGGCCGAGAAATCCGAAGCCGGCTACCCGATAGCACCCTGCTCCGGCAGATGCTTGTGGGCGAATTGCTCCGCCGCCGGCTCAGCGATGAAGCCGCCAGCCACGTCGTTCCGCAGTTCAAGACCGAACCCACATCGCCCGAAATCCTTGGGGTTATGCTCAATATCTGGCGGGCCCGGGCCGCCAGCGGGGAAACCGACGAAACCGAATTCACCCTGGCCGAGTCCGCGGCCAAGGCTTACCCCAACAACGCAGGCATTGTTCGTCTGCTCGTGGGCGGGCTGATGCTCCAAAGCAAACCAGACCAAGCCCTGCAACTAGTCGATACTTTCGTCGAGCAAACATCAAACCGTTCGCTCGAAAGCCTCCGCGAACAGATCATCCGCGATGGCCTAAGCGATCCTGACCGAGCCGACCAGGCCGCCCTGGCCCGACTCGACGTCCACCCGCGTTCGATCCGTGATAGCGTCCAACTCGCTTCGCTCAACGCCGCCCGCCTCGCAAAGAGCGGGCCTGTTGATTCCTCGGTCGCCGCGATCCTAGATGCGCTCCGCGCGATTCCCGATGAATCGAACCTGACGGGCCCACAAAGAGGCGCGGCCCTCAACGCCTTGACGCGCGCCGCCGTCGAAGTCGACACCGCCCGCAAACAGCCCAACACCGAATCAACCGCAACGCCCGAGATCGGGCCCATGCTCAGCCTGCTCGATTGGGCGATCGGGCGTTCGATCCCGCTGTCGCCGGGGATCCACGAACTCCGCCTCGTGCTGCTAGCCGATTCGGACGCGAGTGATGATGCGCTCATCCAAGCCGCGCAAACCGCGATCGACACCAGCGTGAACACCGCGCCGGCATTCACCCGGCGCGCGGCGGGTCTTCTTGTCGAGCGCGGCTCGGCCGATCGAGCATTCGACTGGCTCGCCAAGAGCACGCTGAGCGATTCTGAACTCGATCCGATCGCGTTCCAAGAATGGTTCCGCCTCGTGCTCATCAAAGGCGACACCCAACGCGGACGCGAGATGATCGACCGCCTGCACCAATCGGGCAAACTCTCCGCCGCGTGGCGATTGGTCCGGCCCGACATCGAATCATGGGCCGACCGCAACGACGCGACCCCCGCAGAAATGGCGTATATCCTCGCCGTTTTCGTGCCAGATTCCGACGGGACCGGCGAAGCACGCCGCGACTATCTTCGGCTCGCCCGCCAGTACGACCCGCGCCATCCGTGGGCCTGCAACGATCTGGGCTACACAATGCTCGAATCGGGCGGCGATCTCGCCGAAGCCGAACGGCTCATCGAGATCGCCTACGAAGCACTGCCGGACCGCGCGAATATCGTCGACTCGCTCGGCTGGGTCCGCTATCACCGTGGCACACTCGAAGACTCCGTCGACCCGGAAACCGGCGCCGCAATCCCCGGCGCCGTCACGCTGCTGCGAAAAGCCGTCGAACTCTCGGATGCCGACGACGACGGCGTCGTGCAAGACCACCTGGGCGATGCGCTCTACGCCGCGGGCAAGACCGACGAAGCCATCCTCGCATGGCGGGCGGCCGCGAGACTGGCAAACCAGGCACTCTCAAGACTCAACGCCTCGGGACAAGAATCCGGAGTACGATCCGATGAACTCGCGGATCTGGCTGTCCGCGCCATCATGAAATCAAACGCCTTGCGGCTCGAACAAAAACCCGCGATCGAACCGCAACGCGGCGTCAAAGCCCAAAGCGATCCCCAGAAGTAAGCACAATATTCAGCGTCACCCAAGCAATCGCTAGCCGAGCAAACGGAACACAGAAAGTAGACCTAAATGGCCGGACACAGCAAGTGGGCAAACATCAAGCACCGCAAAGCCGCGGTGGATAAAAAGCGTGGCAAAGTCTGGTCGAAGGTCAGCCGCGCCATCTTGGCCGCCGCCCGCTCGGGCGGGGGTGATCCGACGACCAACCTCACGCTCCGCTACGCAGTCGAAGAGGCCAAGGCCGCAAACATGCCCAAAGACACGATCCAGCGCGCGATCGACAAGGGCTCGGGCACCACCGGCGGCGCGGACTTTGAAACCATCACCTACGAAGGCTACGGCCCAAGCGGTGTCGCGATCTTTGTCGAAGCCCTGACCGACAACCGCGCGCGCACGGCGGGCGATGTCCGGACCGTCTTCAACAAAAAGGGAGGCCGCATGGGCACCCCGGGCTCCGTCGGGTTCATGTTCCAATCCAAGGGCCAGATATTTATCGATCCATCCGTCACCGACGAAGACGCCGTGATGAACGCCGCGCTCGAGGCGGGCGCAGAAGATGTCCAGGAACCCGAGGGCGATGGCGGCGCGTGGACGATCCTCACCGATCCGGTCGATTTTCTCAATGTCAAAGAAGCATTCGTATCGGCCGGCATCGAGATCGCCGACGCCGAACTCACCAAGATCCCCGACAATTCCGTCGCTATCACGGGCGACGATGTGCGCAAACTCATGAACATCATCGACGCGCTCGAGAGCAACGACGATGTTCAGAAAGTCCACCACAACGCCGAGATCAGCGACGAGGATCTCGAAGCGCTCGAAGACTGACATTGCCAAAGTCTCAATCCGGATTCACACGCCCGCGCACGCCGCAGGTTTTTTATTCGATGCCGGGCATCCCCGGGCCTTCGGCTCCGAGCGTGGCGATCGCGGCCCGGGCCGCCCGCTCCGGGTTTTCGAGCCCGCGCAGATCCGTGATCATCGGCAGGCGCGGAATCAGTGTCGTGTGCAACGCGCCCAGTGTGTGCGCATCGAGCGTGCCGGTCCCCATCGTGCGCCGGCCCGTGTCGTCCGCGTCGTTGAGCCGGAGCGAAGCGAGTTTCTTCGACCATGATGCGAACGCTTTGCCCGGCCCATCGCCACGCAGGATCGCGCGCGCGGTATCGAACCCGGGCCGGACGGCTGGGGGATGTGCCGTCATTTCCTCGGGCGTTCCTGAAGCGGGGATCGAAAAATCTTCGACGATGACCCCGGCCGATTCTGCGAGCGATCCGACCGCTTCAAGCCCGGCGTACTCGGCCGGGAACGTGACCGAAACGATCGCGTTTGTGCGCCCGCAAAGCGCCGCAAGATCCGCCGCGAGGCCGACCGCATCGGAAACAGCCGCGTTCGCACGATCGGCGCTCTCCGGATCATCGTAATGGGCCGCAGGAATCCAAAGATCCAATCCCGTCAGCCCGATCCCGGCGCGGCGGACCGTCGCCGCGAGATCACGGCGGGCCGAGCGATCGAGCCCGCGGGGCCGGATCTCCGGCGAGGCAGCGTCGAGATGAACCGATCGGAATCCGGTATCGCCGACCCAGCCGATCGCCGTGCGCACGCCGGCGTTCCAGGGCCCCAAAGCCCCGTGCGCATGCAGACCGGCGATCGAAAGACTGAGCGTCATGCCGAGTTGTAGCACGCCCGCTCGGGGATTGCCGGCGCTTCTACACTCTGCCATGAGCACACCGCAACTGGTACACGTCGGCGCTGGTCGGAAAGTCTGCGAGACAATTCACGCGGCAGCCTCGGGCATGTGGCTCGGTGCGCTTGTCATGTCTGGCGCGACGGCGGGGATTATGTTCACGACCATGCGCAAGCTCGGGCCCACGTTCCAATTGTTCTCGGCCTACGAGGGCGACCAGAGCAATCTCGGAGCCGGGATCATCCAGAACGAGGTTTTTCTTGCGCTCGATGCGATCCAGTTCGGGAGCGCGACGCTCGTACTCGCGACAACGATCGCTGGGATTGTCTTTTTTCGGTTCCCGATCCGTCGGGCGTCGTCTGTTGTGCGATTGCTCGCGCTCGGGGCGGCGATGATGCTCATCAGTTTCCATCTGTTTGTCCTTGTGCCCCGGATGCAATCCAACGCATTGGCGTATTGGTCGGCGGCGGAGCACGGCGAGACCGCGGCGGCCGAGACAGCGCACGAGGCGTTCGAAGCCGACCACCCCACCGCTCGATTTGTGCTGATGGGCACCATGTTCTCGGTGCTGGTGCTGCTCGCAAGCGGGGTGTGGGGCGCGGCGTCTGCGGGCGAGGCCGAGACGGTGAAGCCACAAGCCAAGCCCTCGAAACCGGGACGAGAAGAACCGGCGCTCGCGCGAAAAGGCGGCGTGCGGTGAGTGTGCGCACACCCGCGAACCCGCGCGGCCTGCGGGATCTCCCGTTTGCGCTCCCGCAGGTGTCCGCCAGCCAGAAACAGCGGGCCCGGCGGATCGCCAATCTGCTCGAAAAGCACTACGCCGACGCGTACTGCGAACTTGAATACACAAGGCCGCACGAGTTGTTGATCGCGACGATCCTGTCTGCGCAGGCGACCGATGTTGGGGTGAACCGCGCGACACCGGCGCTGTTCAAGGCCTTCCCCGAACCCGCGGATTATGCCGGGGCATCACCCGAAGAAATCGAGCCGTACATCAAGACCATCGGGCTTTTTCGCACCAAAGCGAAGGCCCTGCACTCGGCGATGTCGGTGCTCGTCGAGAACTTTGACAGCGAGGTGCCGCGCACAGTCGAGGATCTCATCACCCTGCGGGGCGTGGCTAGAAAAACCGCTAACGTGGTGCTGGGTAATTGCTATGGGATCAACGACGGGTTCGTCGTCGATACTCATGTTCAGCGGTTCGCGATCCGGTTCGGGCTGGTTGAGCCGGGCTGTAGCATCGCCATGATTGAGCGCACGTTGATGTCACTTTTCCCGCGAGACCAGTGGTGCGTGCTGAGCCATCGGATCATCTTCCACGGCCGGCGTGCGTGCACGGCACGGGGCGGCTGCTGCAAAGAGCATCCGTTGTGCGCTTCGTACGGCGTCGCGTGTGAGAAACGCGATTGCTAGAGCAAGCCCATTTATTTTGTCGTGTACGCGGTCCCGCACGGCCAAGATGGCCGTGGCACATGCGCCTGCACCGAGATCTTGGCCATGGCACATAAGTTGTAATTGGATTTGGCGTGCTCTAGTCGGACGCGTCGTCAGAACTCTGGAATTTCTCGCGGACTTTATCCGGGATCGGGTACTCGTGCCCATCGGTCACGTTGACCTCGATCTTCGAGAAGACAAACTCGTTGGGTTTGGTGTTCTCCTCGTTGGTAAAGTTCTGCACAAACCTCGTCGGGTAGAGCACGCCGCCGATATCTTTGTAATCGAGGAGCTGCACGGTCATGTCGCGGATTGAGTTTTTCTGCCCCGACACCGGGACGCGGGTGCCGATGAGCAGGCCCGAATCTGTCGCGAAGTAGAGCGTGTGGGGCCTACCCGCGTGTGTGACCGCGCGGACGATATAAATTTCCTGATCGCCGGCCTTGGCTTTACGGACGACTTCGATTTCCTTGTAGCGATTTTTATAGTTGGCTTCACCCGTGAAGTCGGCTGTGTCGAGCAGTTCCTGCCGCTGCACGCCGCCCATCGGCTCGGGCTCGCGGTTCATCACGACCTCCCAAGTGACCCGACCCACGACGAACAAATCGTACTTCAGCCCGGCTGGTTCGCTGACACGCTGGTGGTACCTGCCATCGGCCTCCCACCAGACTTGCAAGTTGGCCTTGAACTCGAACGGATCGCCGGTGTAGGTCCCGGTGATCCGCCGGTTTTTGATTTTGGCGATCGCATCGCGTCCACCGATGGCTTCGATGTAGTGCTCGAAGACCTCGGCCGCT
>Ga0316208_1002439_pt1 | contig 15131 bp, 14 predicted proteins | sample 3monopyrite_MG_FD_204944 | JGI IMG/M metagenome (GOLD analysis project Ga0316208, IMG submission 204944) | Microbial mat bacterial communities from mineral coupon in-situ incubated in ocean water Damariscotta River, Maine, United States -... | ecosystem: Environmental > Aquatic > Marine >... | reverse complement strand
TGGTAAAGTTAAATTAAAGTTATTCGCAATCTTCATAAACAGTTTTTTTCTCATTTCCATTTATGTCATATTCAACCCAAGTGGCACAAGGGATTATGTCGCAATCGTAGCAAGATTTGTATTTTTAAGTGGCTAAAATTCTGCCAGATGAATAATAAAGGGTGTCACTTATAATCGTTTGTGTAGCATGACAACCGTCATTTTTGTCAATTAAATAGTGATAATATGACTTTTTCTCGATTAAAAAACCTAAGCTGTCATAATGAAACTCATCATTAACTGCAATGCCACAAGTGTTAAAATCACCTTGTTCGCCTTGTAGTTTTAATTGCCCGTTTGAATAATAGTCTTTGTAAATAAAATGATTTTCATCTTCTAGATAGTCTATTTTAGATTTAATATGTCCATTTGAATAATAAGTGATTTCATTTTTCAACGAATCCTCTTGAGTATTTGTTATTTCATTTATTGTTTCAAAACTATTTTCTGAATGGGGTTGAATATTCTCATTTTGTGATGTGCAAGAAATAGCTATAATAATTATTATGATTGAAAATAATTTCATTAATCTCTTATTCTTTTCATTAAGTCTTTTGCACTATGACGTTCCAATAAAATATCAATTCTTTTTTCAGATACTATCCTATAAATTATTCTGTAATTCCCTTCAATCAGTTCTCTAATTTGAGAAAGTTGAAGTTCATCAACTATTTTTCCTGTTTGTGGATGAGTTTTTAAAATCTGAATTCGATTTCTGATAGAAAGAATTTGAATTTTGGCATATCTTTTAGAGTCTAAAGCTATATATTCATAGTTTCCTTTTAAATCTAGTCTTGCTTCATGAAGCCAATTTATTTGAACCATTTTTCTAACTCTGTATCCATTTCTTTATCTGTTATTACTTGATTTTCTTTAGAAGATTGAATCCTTTTTTGAAGTTTTTCAATAAACCTTAACTTCTCAATTAATTCTTCAATTGACATTAATGATGGGAAATTGTTTATTTGATTTAATAAAATTTTTTTCGAAATCATAAAACAAATATACAAAATAATCATGTTCTAAACAAATGTTGAAAACTAACTACAGTATTACACTATTAAGGCTTGATTTATTTTAGAATAGACGTTAGGGATAAAATGGCAGCTTAAACGTAATAAAAAATTATAAATACTTAAAGTTGAGTTACGACTTTAGGAGTGCACTCAAATTTATGTGTATTTTTGTTTTTATGAGTTTAACTATAATGGATAGCCCGACCTTTTTATGAAGAATGATTGAAAAGGAAACGCCCTAAGTAAGAACAAATAGATTTCTCTGTGTAACTTTGTGAAACAATAATATATAATTCATCAACATGAATCAACCAAAAGCAAAAATAATTCCTCACCAATTTAACGAACACAACATTAAACGTACCGACAATTATTATTGGTTGAGAGAAAAAACCAACCAGGCTGTTTTAGATTATATTGATGCTGAAAATGATTATACAAATCATTGCTTGAAAGATACTGAACAATTACAAGCCGATTTGTACTCTGAAATGAGGGGAAGGATTAAGGAGAATGACAATTCTGTGCCATATTTTAAAAATGGATATTGGTATTACACCCGTTTTGAAGAAGGGTTTGAGCATCCATTATATTGCCGTAAAAAAGAGTCGTTAAATCATGAAGAGGTTATTATTTTAAACGAAAATGAATTGGCAAAAGCTCATGATTATTATGAAATTATTTCTTTCTCAGTCAGTCCAGATAATAAAACTTTGGCTTATTCTGAAGATATAACAGGCAGACGTTTGTACCAAATTAAATTTAAAAATTTAGAAACAGGTCAAAACTATAGAGATGTAATAGAATCTACTTCAAGTGATCTGGCTTGGGTGAAAGATTCAAAAACTTTGTTTTATACCATTAAAGAAACCGAAACATTAAGACCTTTTCAGGTTAAAAAGCATGTGCTAAATACACCAGCAGACAATGATGAAATTATTTATACTGAAAATGATGACACTTTTATAACGGGTGTGAGTAAAGACAAAGTTGGTCGTTTTATTTTTATTGGAAGTTGGAGTACATTAACAACTGAATATCAATTTTTGGATTTAGATAAAGAAAATGCACATTTTGAAATGTTTTATCCCCGTCAAAAAGATTTAGAATATTATGTTGAGGCCAATGAAAATGGATTTATTATTAAGCATAATTATAAAGGCGAAAACTTCTTAATGGCTTTTTGTGAATTTGAAAAACGAAATTTGAAAGACTGGAAAACGATTCATCCTCACAATTCTAATGTGTTAATTGAAGATTTTGAAGTATTTAAAAATCACTTAGTTTTACAAGAAAAAGAAAATGGGTTAACCCAGTTGCGTGTATTTAATACAACTGATTTTTCCAACAAAGTAATGCCACCTAAAGAGGAAACTTTTACACTTTATATTGCCAATAATCCAAGTTTTGAAACCAATGTGGTACGGGTTGGATATAGTTCAATGACTACGCCTACATCAGTTATAGATATTAATTTAGATGACTTTACTGAGGAGGTTAAAAAAGTAGCAGAGGTATTGGGGGATTTTAAGGCTGAAGATTATAAGTCGGAACGTATTTGGGCTACAGCAAATGATGGTGTTAAAGTACCCATGTCATTGGTTTACAAAAAAGACAAGTTTATAAAGGATGGTACAAATCCCATTTTAGTTTATGGGTATGGGGCTTATGGTCATACTATTGACCCTTATTTTAGTTCGGTTAGGCTAAGTTTGCTGAACAGAGGTTTTGTGTTTGTGATTTGTCACATAAGAGGCAGTGAATATTTAGGGCGTAGCTGGTATGAAGATGGAAAATTTTTAAAGAAAATGAATACGTTTACTGATTTTATTGCTTGTACAAAACATTTAATTTCAGAAAATTACTGCGATAATAATAAAGTGTTTGCTATGGGCGGTTCGGCAGGTGGATTATTAATGGGTGCAGTAGCCAATTTAGAGCCTGCTTTATGGCGTGGTATTGTGAGTAATGTTCCCTTTGTTGATGTGGTAACCACAATGATGGATGACAGTATTCCATTAACCACTGGTGAATATGAGGAGTGGGGGAATCCAAACGATAAAACTTATTTTGACTATATGTTGCGTTATTCGCCTTACGACAATATTGAGTCCAAAGCATATCCAAATATGTTAATTACTTCAGGTTTGCATGATTCTCAAGTGCAATATTGGGAACCAACAAAATATGTGGCTAAACTGAGAGCTTTGAAAACAGATGATAATCTTTTACTTTTAAAAACAAATACAGATGCCGGTCATGGGGGTTCTGCTGGACGTTTTGAACACTTAAAAGAAATTGCTTTAGAGTATGCTTTTATTTTATATTTAGTTTAATTTATGTTAGTTTATAGATATAATTTTCACAAAAAAATATCTTTATATTAACATATTTATCATTAAAAATGTCTTTCTATTTATGTTTTTTGCATTAAAAGTGTTTTTGTATTGATATATTTTGTACATTTGAAGTATTATGGATAAATTATTTCAAAAATTTTATGATAAATACCAATCAACACAATTAGATATAGTTAGAAATTATATCATCAAAATTGATTGGTCAGATCAATTAATTGGTTTAAAAGGGAGTAGGGGGATAGGTAAAACAACCTTAATTCTTCAACACATAAAACAGAATTATTCAGCAAATAAAGAGGCGCTTTATATTAGTTTAGATGATTTATATTTTACAACCCATACACTTTATGATTTGGCACGTGTTTTTCATAAAAAAGGAGGACGTTTTTTAGCTGTAGATGAAGTGCATAAGTATGACAATTGGGCGATAGAAATAAAAAATATTTATGACGATATGCCTGATTTAAAAGTTGTGTTTACAGGCTCGTCATTGTTACATATTCAAGATGCAAAAGCAGATTTGAGTAGAAGAGCTGTAATGTATAATTTAGCCGGATTGTCTTTAAGAGAATTTATTCAGTTTGAAACGGGGTGTGTATTACCAATTTTTTCATTAGATGATATTATAAATAACCATATTGATATTGCAATGCATTTGTCAGAGCATAAAATTCTACAATATTTTGATGATTATTTGAATTTTGGATATTATCCATTTTATAATCAAAACAAGGTTACTTTCCACCAAAAACTAAGTGAAGTTATTTTAACAATTTTAGAAGTTGATATTACACAGTTTGCAGATATTAAAACATCTAATATAATTTATCTTAAAAAATTAGTTCAAATTATTAGCACAGCATCACCATTTAAACCAAGTATGACTGCTTTAAGTCAGCGTACAGGAATAACAATAAACACAATGAAGCATTATTTAAAACTTATTCATGATGCTGAATTGATTCAATTACTTTACACACCAAATAAAAGCATAAATAGTTTAAATAAACCCGAGAAAATTTATTTACAAAATCCCAATTTAATGTATAATCAAGGCGGTGTACATACAAATATAGGTAGCCTTAGAGAAATATTTTTTTTCAATCAAATTGAGCGAAATCACACAGTCAAAGCGTCAAAGCAAGCTGATTTTTTAATAGATGAAAAATACACCTTTGAAATAGGCGGGAAAAGTAAATCTAAAAAACAAATTAAAGACCTTAAAAATAGTTTTGTTGTAAAAGATAATATTGATATTGGACATGAAAATATGATTCCATTATGGCTGTTTGGTTTTATGTATTAAGCTCAGTTTATATAATTAATTTGAACCTATTTATAAGTGGATTGTAAATTACAGTACAACAATTAATTATTATGAAATATTTTCTTATTTTTATTACCGCTTTGTCATTGTCAAATTATAGTACAGCAAATAGTTTAATGCCTGAGTATCCTGATTATTGGAATGTGAAATTGGCTTTTGACTCAACTTTGGTAGAAGGGCAGTCTAAAATTTATTTTATAATTAAAAGTAAGTTTAATAAACAGCCCATTCAAAACACCGAAATTCATTTAAACACAACAGATTTAGTTGGTGTGACTGATTCTTTGGGTAAATTGTCGATAATAATTAAGCCACAAAATTATAGGTTTTGTGCTGACACACCATTAGGCGGGAGTTTTATTAAAAATTATGAGATTAAAAATAAATACAGCTATGTTGTTGAGATTTTTATGAATCCTAAAAAAGGAGTTAATCACATTTATGAGGAAGGGCAAGTTATGCCTAAAAAACCGGTGATTTATTTATACCCTAAGAAAAAAACTGAGATAAATGTACAGGCTATTCCTAAAGCTGAGTTTTTGTTTACCTATCCAATCTACCCGGCAAAAGGATGGAATGTAGTGGCGGAACCAAACGGAAAAATAGAATACGATAACAAAACCTATAATTATTTATTTTGGGAAGGCGTAAGTTCAGCCGAATATCAATTTGACATGACAAAAAGTTTTGAAGTTGATTCTGATACGGTTGTACAATTTTTAGAACATATCCTCACTAAAATTGGACTTACAACAGAAGAGCAAGCCGATTTTATAACTTATTGGGGACCAAAATTAGAAGAAAGCCAGCTCAATTTTATTCATTTTACTTTTAATAAAGATTACGAAAAACAAATTGCTCAGTTAAAAATAACACCAAAGCCAGAAACTGTGATACGCGTTTTTATGACGTATCATGCTATAAACGAATTAGAATATAAGCATCAACAAATTATTCCATCCAACAAACGGAAAGGATTTACAGTTGTAGAGTGGGGTGGTAGTTATTTTTGATAAATTATATAAATACGGTAAATACCTTATAAAATGATAATTATTTTTATCTTTATTTGTGTAAACAAAAAACAGATTATTATGAAACAAATTTTTAAAAGTACATTTGCGATTGCTATATTCGCATTAAGCACATCAGCTTACGCTGGAGACACTTACGAATCTTCAAAAGCAAAATGTAGCATTAATTTTCCAGGAGACTTTGAAGTAGAAGCTAAAGATGGAGATGGTTCTAAATCAATAACTGTAACAGGGATTACAGGAAGTATGATTTATATGTTATTAGTAACCATTTATGATAAACCAGTAGCAGAAGATGAAAATAACTTAACTGAAATATTACAATTAATGCAATTTGCAAAAAATACTGAAGCAAAATTGAAAGTTAAAAAAATTCTAAAATTTACAGTTGGAGGAGAGCAAGGTTATTACGCTTTTATTAAACCAAAATTAAACGAAACTAAATACCAAGGAGAGTATTTTGTTGTGATAAAAGATAATATTTTGTATCAATTTACCGGTTTAGGTCAAAAGAAAGAATATGATGAAAGAGCTGCAAATAAGTTTGCTGACTCTTTTAGATTCAGTGATTAAAAATATAAAGTAACCAAAATAAAAAAGAGCAATAATATTGCTCTTTTTTTTATGCGAATAATTGTAGTTTTTTGTACAATAAATTAACTGGTAACCCCATAACATTAAAGTAGGTCCCTTCAATTTTTTCAATGCCAATAAATCCAATCCATTCTTGAATACCATAAGAGCCTGCTTTGTCGAAAGGCTTATATTTTTTTATGTAATAATTTATTTCATCACAACTTAATGCTTTAAACCAAACTCTGGTGGTGTCACTAAATAATTCTGTTTTTTCAGTTGACATTAAACAAACACCCGTTACTACTTCATGTGATTTACCCGATAATTTTGACAACATATCAAATGCTTGAATTTTAGATTTAGGTTTTTCTAAAATTTCACCTTCACAAATTACCACTGTGTCAGAAGTAATAACAATTTCATTAATTTGTAGCTCTGCTTTAAAAGCTTTGGCTTTTTTGTCAGCTAAAAACTCGGCTACTTTATGTGTCGATAAGGTATCAGAATAAGATTCATCAACATCTTTGGTTCTAGTTTCAAACTCTATATCTAAACCTGCTAATAATTCTTTTCTACGTGGCGATTTTGATGCCAATATAATTTTTTTATTGTTGAGTAGTTCTGATAACATGATATTTCAATTTTACAAAAACAGAGGGGTTAACAAGCCAAATAACATGGCTATTTTTAATAAGGTTGATGCTGTTTTGTAAGTTTTTGATTTGTTGAATAAAATTATAAATATAATTGCACTTGAATATAAGATTGCTGAAAGTAATAAAAACAATCTAAAATAATTAAAATTAAATGAAGTTACAGTTGATAAATCTATTCCATTACCCATTGTTGCACCTTTGGTGTTGAAATCAAAATTAAAAATATAGATAAGATAAAATGCCATTAATAAAAGAGTAGTAATTGAGATGGATACTATTAAATATTTAGTCTTTTTTATCCCATATTTTATAGGAAATGTTTTAGCACCTAGTTTTAAATCACCTCTAACATCTTGAATGTCTTTAACCAATTCTCGTACTAAATTTTGTAAGAATGCAATTCCAGAAATTAATAAGACAACATCAATTAAATAGCTTTTTGCTATAATAAATAATTTAGAATGTAAATGTATTTCAAAATCAATAATTGGCATATTAAACAACAAAACATAAATTGGAACAATCCCAATTAACAAGGCTACAATTAAATTTCCTACTAGTGGCTTACGTTTATAGTAAGTTGAGTAAAACCACAATAAATTAATTGATAAAAATGCGATAAGCGGTACCCATATATTTTGTAATTCATACCCCACATAAAGCGCAATTATCATCCCAATACTGTTAAAAGACCAATGTAATACCATTGCCCAGCGTCTTTTAATGTGTTTGCCTATGATTAATCGATTGGGCTTATTAATGCGGTCGGCTTTTACGTCAAAATAGTCGTTGATGATATTACCGGCTGCGGCTATTAATAGAGTGGAAAATATGAGTAAAATAAAATGTTTTATATGCAAAAATAAAAAACCTGAAATTTGATCAGTTGAAGTATTTACGTTAAACATAAAAGAATCATAAACAGAATAGTCCTGATAAACAGGAATAAAATTAGGAGATTTATATCCTAACAAAAACATTTCCACCACAACCATAGTTAAACCAATCACCAATAAATTGGTTAATCTGATTAGTCTTAAGAAGTGATAAATTGTTTTCATTTAATATTTACTTTTTTTAACCACATAAGACACATTAGTTACACATAAGTTTTACGTTTTGGGCTTATGTATTCTAATGTTACTCATCTAATTCAATTATTGTTTACTTTTTTAACCACATAAGACACATAAGTTTAGGTATTGGGCTTATGTATTCTGATGTTACTCATCTGATTCAATTATTATTTACTTTTTTCCACCACATTAGTTACACATAAGTTTTACGTTTGAGCTTATGTTTTCTTTGTAAGTGGGATGTAGTTCAATTTTATAATCGTTTACAACGACTTCACCACATAAACCGTACGTCTGTTTTCTTGATGAGCTGCTTTTTGTTCGTTTGCCGGTAAACTGTTAATGTATTCTTCAGTTAATTCTATTTCTTTGCCAGTTTTATCTTTAATTTTAGCTGGTTTTGTTTCTCCAAATCCTTGTGAACCTAACCTTGTTTTATCAATTCCTTTTGAAATTAAATAATCCATTACAGCTTTGGCTCTGTTTTTCGATAATTCCATATTATGCGCATCATCACCTTGCGCATCCGTGTGTCCTTGTAATTCAATTTTCATTTTAGGGTGAGCCTTTAAGTAAGCCACTAAATTATCCAATTCAACATAAGATTTTTGACGTAAATTATAAGAGTCTAAATCAAAAAATACATTTTTAAGCGTAACTTCTCTTCCCAGATCATTCATTGGAATTAAAGGAGCGTCCATGTGGTATGGTTTGTCAGAATTTTCGGGAACAGTTAAATTAAAATTAACCGAAAATGGATTATAGCCAGCTTTGTTTACAATCAATGCGTATTCTCTGTCGGTTGGAAGAGTCACAATAAATTCACCTGTTTTATAATCAGATATTGAATGTACAACTTCAACTCCTGTTGCTAAATCAACTAAACTAAATTCTGCTTCTAATTTAGCGTTGGTAACCGAATTAAAAACGACCCCCTCCATATAAATTGTTCGGGTTGGTCTAACATCTTTAGGCAGTTCAAAACTATACAAATCTAAATCTCCAAAACCACCTGGTCGGTCACTCGCAAAAACGGCTAATTTCCCGTCTGCAAACACCAATAATGAATTTTCGTCATTAGCTGTGTTAATTGGGTATCCTAAATTTTTTGGGTCACTCCAAGTGCCATCTGCTTGCAGTTGAGTCATATATAAATCATACCCCCCCATACCAATATGACCGTTAGATGCAAAATACAATGTTCGTCCGTCTGGGTGAATTAATACTGAAGATTCTGAATATTTAGTGTTAATATTTGACGGTAATTTTTGAGCCAACCCCCAAGAGCCATCTTCTTGTAAATGGGATACATAAATATCTCCATTTCGTTTGTTTCTTCCGCCACTTGTACGCACTTGACCACGTATAAAGTACAATGTTTTTCCGTCACTACTTAAAGACGGTTGAGTTTCCCAATTTGCAGTGTTTACCTGACCAGGTAAATTGATAGGGTCTAACCATTTGTCTCCAAATTTTTGGGTAATAAAAAAGTCACAACTTCCATATCCTCTTCTATTTGAGCCGTATTGTCTGTTTTCATTTGCACAGCCAACAAAAATTAATGTTCTACCGTCAGGTGCAAAAGTTGGCGCACCTTCATTAAAGGTTGTGTTAATGTTTTTGGGCATAGGTTCTCCCAATTGCCAATAATTATCATCACCTTGACTCACAAAAAAGTCCTCCTGTGCACCGTATTGCGAACGGACATCACTCACTCTACGCGTAAATAAAAGTTGAGATTGGTCAACAGTTAAAGTCGGAAAATATTCGGGGTCAGGTGTGTTTACACCGCTACCAACATTAATAGGCTTAAACGGAACGGGATGTTTAACGGCGTTTATAGCAAATTCACAATTTTTAATCACCCAATCAGCTTCTTCAAAATAATCTTTATTTGCTGCCGGAACTGTTTTGTAGAATTTAGCATGTTTTAGCGCATTTTCATAGTCACCAATTCGCCATTCCATTTGGGCTAATTCCATATAAATATAACCCGTTTTAGAATAACCAGGATTTATTTCAAGTCCTTTTCGGTACGATTCAACAGCAGTATTCAAATCTCCCATTGATGCTGCAAAATCTCCCTTCATTAAATAAGCGTCAATAAATAGGGGGTCTTTTTCAATCGCTTTATCCAAATACACAATCGCCTCTCTATAGTTTGGTTGACGGGTACGTGGGTCTAATTCTCTTGTCTTAGCAATAGCAGTTTCGGCATATTTAATGGCTTTTTTGTTTTTTGTTCCCCATTGGCCTTGCGCTGTAGAACATGATGCTATTAAAGTAATTAAAAATAAAGTTAAAATCTGTTTCATAAAATTGTAAAAATTCGGTTAATTTGGAATGTAGTTCGTCTAATCCAATATAACATTAGCAAATATTATTCCGATAAATATAAGTGTAAAATATTGAAAAGTTACTATTTTATTTGGGCGTTTTAACGGGCTTTACATTGTAGTTGTTTACACACCTTTTAAATCAGCTAAAATTACAATGTGCTCCTGTGGTCGCAATTTCCATTTAACCTGCTTAAAAAAGCTGTAAAAACAAGCTGCCATTTCAATCCCTAACCCAAATTTTAACCTTTTGTAACCTTTGAATAGCCGATATTTTCTTCTTCTATAAAATATTCAATAATATAAATTCCTTTGGTGTAATTTGAAAAATCAACCGTAAAATTACTGTCTTGTTTGTAAATTGTTTCAATTAACTTACCCTGCATTGAGAGGATATTTATTTTAACCGTTTTGTTTTTTGAATTATTTATTTTAACTGTGGTAAATTGAGAAGTTGGATTAGGGTAAGTTTGAATTACATTTTTATCTATGTTATTATCAATAAACCCTCCATAACCAACATACCCTGTTTTAATATTTTTAATAGCCCATCCATTTTTACCACTCGACAAAGCATTTGATTCAAAATGAAACCTAAAGTTTAAAGTATCTTGTAAATCTTGCATTTTTACTCCAAGCACATAAACTAGTTCAATATGTACTTGTTGCCAATTTTGGTATTCGCCAGTATAGCCAGTTGTGTTATTAAATAAGGTGTCATTATAACCTTCAATATTAACAAATGATTCCGTCCAAAAAGGAATTGTTGAAGATAAGTTTGTTAAACTCATAACATGACCAGAATCTGTAATCATTTCGAAAAAATCACTTGGTCCGATATCCGAATAAAAGTTGTTTTCTGGATTGTTCTTAAATTTTAACCACCATGTTGCATAGGTAATCCCATTGTAATCATAATACATTGTGTCGTTGTCAAAATTAACTTCAAAATATCCGCCAGCATCAATTGTATCTGTATCCACTTTGTGTTGAAAGTCAATTACATATCCATGATATTCTTCTGGTCGTGTCAGTTGCATTTCAATGCTCGCATCAACTGAACTATTATACATATTTGTGGTGTCTGTCACTAAAACCCATTCATTATCAAAAAAAACTTTGTCAGTTTGTCCTATTTACCAAATTTGATTATCAACTACTGAACTATCATACCAAAACTGATTTAAATCAACAGAATCTACAACATATTGAGAAAATAAATTGAAAGTAGATATTAAAGAAAAGAGAAAAATTATTTTTTTCATAAGGTAAATTTTAAGATAAATATACGAAAAAAAACAAAGAATTTTAAAATCCGAGTAAAATTATCAAATCCTAACCCCCATAATACAAACATCATCAATTTGTTCAATATCTCCTTTCCAATGATTAAAAGTTTGTTTTAAAATTGCTTGTTGTTCAGGCATTGGTTTTAAACAAATACGCAATAATAATTCTTTCAAAGCTTTTGATTTGAATTTTTTACCTTTTTCTCCGCCAAACTGGTCAACATATCCGTCCGAAAATAAATAAATCACATCTCCTTTTCGCAAATCGAATTGATGCGGTGTAAAAGGTTTTGATTGTTCAAAATTTCCAATTGGTTGTTTATTGGCTTTTATTTCAATTAAATTATGTTGTCTAATAATCCAAATTGGGTTATTGGCCCCAGCATACTCTAACTTCATTTTATCCATGGCACAAAGTGCTATGTCCATTCCGTCTTTTACATCTTCATCTGATTTAGCAAATTCTTCAATAACTATTTCTCTAGATTTATTGAGGATTTGTGCAGGGCTTGTTAAAAAATGTTCTCTAACAGAACGGTTTAGGGCGTTATTACATACAACACTCACCATAGCGCCTGGAACACCATGACCGGTACAATCTGCAACAGCAAATAATATTTTTCCTTCTCGTTCTTCTAGCCAATAAAAATCTCCAGCCACTATGTCTTTTGGTAAATACAATACAAATGAATCTTTTAATTTATGCTTAAAAGTCTTATTATCTGGTAAAATTGCCGATTGGATTCGTTTTGCATATTTTATGGAATCGGTTATTTCTTGATTTTTAATCTTTAATTCTTTATGTGACTCCACAACCATTTCTTTTTGTGCTTCAATAATTTTCTTTTGTTTATTTGTTATTTGCAGCCTGTTGTAAATAAATATTAAAAATAAGATGACTAATCCTAAACCTATTCCAATGGCAATAATTATTAGCTTTTGTCTTGCTTTTTCTTCTTTTTCTTTTGATAATATTTTTGCATGCTGTAAATCATCTATTATTTTTTCTTTTTCATATTGTGCATCATCAACTACCTTTTGTTTTTCGTATAAATATTTTGCTTGTTGTTCTGCAATTAAGCGTTGCGTTTCATCATTTTTAACGCTGTCTTTCATCAAAACGTATAACTTATGAAACTCAAATGCTTTTTTCCAATTTTTTTCCTTTTCATAAATATCACTTAGTAATCCAGAAGCAGTAACTATGTTGTCTGGCATGGCGTTATTTTTTGCGAAATTTAAACTTTTCAATGCGTAGTCTTTAGCCTTTTCGTATTGTTTGTTGTCATTATAAATCAATGCAATATTGAACAAGTTAATAGACATGCCTCTGGTGTCATTTATTTCTTTCTCAATTTTCAAACTTTTTAAATGACAATCAAGCGCACTTTGTGTTTCACCTCTAACCTTATATACGTAAGCTATATTGTTTAAACTATAAGCAATTCCTATTTTGTCATCAATATCTTCAGATATTTTTAAACTTTTTAAATAATAATTCATCCCTTTTTCTAGGTCACCTTCTAGGTCATAGTAATAACCAATGTTACCTAAACTAATTGCAACACCTTCTAAATCTCCAATTTCTTGACGTAATTTTAAACTTCTAAAATAGTATTCTAATACTTTATCTTTTGAGCCTTGGCGATAATACAGTTGCCCAATATTATTTAATATTGTGGCTAACCCAAACTTATTATCTGTTTTTTCTTCAATTTTAAGACTTTTATGATAATAATTAAGTGCATTTTCAATATCACCTTTACTTTCGTAATAAAAGCCTAAATTATTATAAGTCCCACCTAAAACTCTAAGGTATGTTGATTGTAAAGTTGGATTTAAAGTGTTTTTAATTCCGTTTTCGGCTAAATTTTGTGCTTTTTCACATAAATATAATAAGGTGTCAAAATTTGAGATATATAAATATTCTGACAAGCCAATATAAGCAAGAGCATTTGTTGTGTCATGACTGTTAGTATTGTCTATGTTTGAGTTGAGTTTATCAATCTCAAGTTGTTCCTCAGTTGAAAAAGCTTGACATTCTCCTAATACAGGTAGAAATAAAAATATTATAATTGCTACTATTATTTTCATATTAATATAACAGCGTCTAATGTAGTAATTATTTAAACGCAACAATTGTACTTTTAGTAAAATTTTAATCTAATACGATTTAAGGTTGTTTAATGCCCATCTAAAATTTTTACGTTTGCAATGAAATTCTGAAGGTTTTTCTTTAGCCCTCTTGCTTATAGATCAATATGTGTAAAATAAAATAACCAAGTTAATGTCTTTTAATATAAAAAAAAAACAAAGTATGAGTCGAAAAGGTAATTGTAGGGATAATGTCATAGATGAAAGCTTTTTTAAGACAATAAAACATGAGTGTTTACTTATATATAAATTTAAAAATTATAATGAATTATATCAATGTGTAAATGAATATATTATTTGGAATAATTCTAAAAGAATGCATTCTAGCTTAAATTATTTAACAACGTTAGAAAAAGAAATGGAATTAAGAAAAATAATAAACAAAGCGGCTTAAAAAAAATAGTTGCAAAATTTGTAGGAAGTACAAACCTTTCAGAGTGCCCCTCAAATTTAGTAATATAAACTTATGTAGTTCTACTATGCGATAGCCTAATAACAAAAAAAGGAGCTAATTAATAGCTCCTTTCATTTAGAATTTATGAGTTAATTATAAATTTATTTCTTCTAATTTTTTGATCTTTTCTTTTTCCTCTCGCACTTTCTTCTTCATCTCTTCCACTTTATCTTCAGCCTTTTGAATTTTATCTTCCTTTACTTTATCTTCCTCTTCAGTGATTTCTTTATTTTCTTTCTCCTTTTTTACTTTGTCTTTGGCATTTTTAATTTTCTCTTCATACTCATTAATTTTACTTTCAGTCTCCTCCACCTTTTCGTTCGCTACTTTCTTCTTCTCTTCAGCATTTTTTTTAGCCTCATCTGCGCGATTCTGTCCAAATTCCTTACCTTCTAAATCACCTTTATTCTTTCCGTAGGCTTTTCCCTTATTTGACTTTTCATCTTTATCTCCTTTTTCATCATCATCATCACCTTTACTCTCTTTATCTTCCTTGTCCTTTTTATCCTTCTGATCTTTGATTTTCTCTTTACCTTCTTCAACATCATCTACATCAATCTCCTCTATCTCTTTCTCTCCTTTTTCCTTTAACTCTTTAGTTTGTTTTCCTATTTTTTCTTTATTGTTCCCTTTGTTATTTCCTTTACCTTGAGCAAACATGATTCCACTAGATAAAACAATAAATAATAATATTAACTGATTCCCCCACAAATTACCAGAGCGTAAATAGTTTATGTTGTTGAGATTTACTTTTGAATAAAAAAGAAAGATGAATATACTCAGTTTTATGGAAGAATTTCCAACAGCAGATGCT
>Ga0316208_1002438_pt1 | contig 15133 bp, 5 predicted proteins | sample 3monopyrite_MG_FD_204944 | JGI IMG/M metagenome (GOLD analysis project Ga0316208, IMG submission 204944) | Microbial mat bacterial communities from mineral coupon in-situ incubated in ocean water Damariscotta River, Maine, United States -... | ecosystem: Environmental > Aquatic > Marine > Coastal... | reverse complement strand
TACTGACAAAAAAGCATCGGCCAAACTATTTTGAGTTAGATTTTTCCACGCCATGCGCTTATCCACTTTTTAAAAGGCTATTATCTCATCTCAAGACCATTTTGTACGCTTCGTGCAAAGGTCTCATATTAAATTAATGAAATTTGTTAGCGGCATCACTATGATCCAAATCCGTGACACTAAAATGACATTAGTATGAATTTTTTATGACAAGATCAGGATTGAATAATCTGACTCTCAGGAAAGTCGCAGACAAATAAGCTTCCTTGCCCGGGCATGCTCTCTATGCGCAGAATCGCCTGATGATTTTTTAATACATGATGGACAATTGCCAGGCCCAAACCAGTACCACCGACAGCGCGTGAACGCCCCGCATCTACCCGATAAAAGCGTTCAGTCAAACGTGGAATTTGCTGGGGTGCGATTCCAATACCACTGTCCTTTACCTCAAAGTGTGCACCATGATCGTCACTATACCAACGAATTTTAATCTCACCCTTAGCAGTGGTGTATTGCAAAGCATTCCTGATCAAATTAGAAAAAGCACTGTGTAGCTCACTTTCCACCGCCAACAACCAGATTCTTTTATCAATGTCGGCCGTAATGACATGATTGCGTTTACCACTTAATATCCGGGCCTCTACCAACAAATCATTTAACATTACAGGCACATCAACTCTGCTTTGCCTACTTGCATTTTCTTCTATCTCTAAGCGTGATATTAGCAGCAGGTCTTCGACCAGATGATTCATCCGCTCCGTCTGAATATTCATCTGTTGAAATGCAGACAATAGCATTTTATCTTGAACATCCTCTTCGAGCAGTGTCTCCAGATAACCACTCATCACCGTCAACGGTGTACGCAACTCGTGAGAAACATTTGCTACAAAATCCCGCCTCATCGCTTCCAGTTTATGCAGGCGAGTAATATCACGTGCCAGCAGTAAACGTTGATCATGGCCGTAAGGAACCATATAGAGTTGCAAAATACGCTCATCCGAAACAGGGACTGTCAGCTGTATCGAATCATGGTAATCATCATTTCGCAGAAAATGTGTAAAGACAGGTTGGCGAATCAAGTTATCGACAGGCTTACCAAGATCAGCGCGACGATCCAGATTCAACAACTCACTGGCTGCCTTATTCATCCATTCAATGCTGTGATCATGAGCCAACACCACTGCACCATCGGGTAAAGCTGTAGCCAAAGCTTTATATCGACCTAGTAAATCGGATAATCTGCTCGCAGTTTTGCGCTGCCGGCGACGCAAGCCATACACCTGATAATAGGCCTCACCCCAGATGCCGCCCTGATCTGGTATCTCGCCTTTACGTCCTTTCTTAATCCATAAAATAAAAAGATAAAGACTCCATAGCTGCCAGGCCAAAATGGCAGCCAGAGCAAGTAACAGCATCAAAAGAATATCCCCAAACAGGGAGCCAATAATTAATGCCACTATCAGGGTGGCAACAATACGCCAGCATTCTTCCCACCAGAGTTTATTCACAAAGAATCTCTGGCTGAAAAACGATATCCAACAGTCCGTACTGTCTGGATATAATGATCAATCCCATGCTGAGCCAGAATTTTTCGTAATCGTCGTATATGAACATCAACTGTGCGTTCTTCAACATACACATTCTGCCCCCAGACACGGTTTAACAGCTGTTCACGACTGTAGGCACGCTCAGGATGAGTCATAAAGAACTGTAACATTCTAAATTCTGTGGGCCCCAGATCCAGCACGTCACCAAAAGCCGTCGCCACATGGGCAGCAGAATCAAGACGCAGATCATTCACCTGAATCACATCATCCAATGACGATGGAGAAGCTCGTCGTAATACTGATTGAATACGTGCTTTTAATTCTCGCGTCGAAAAAGGCTTAGTAATGTAATCATCGGCCCCCGCTTCCAGCCCCATAACCTTGTCGTCTTCCGTGCTTCTCGCTGTCAAGAGTATAATTGGAATCTCCTGTGTGGCTGAATTTCGCTTAAGTCTCTTTGAAAATTCGATGCCACTCATTCCTGGCATCATCCAGTCAAGCAGAATAATATCTGGCTTGTCCTGCTCAATAACGATCATGGCCTGACTTGCATCACCCGCCTCACGAATATCCCAGGATTCACCCTCAAGAGAAAACCGCAGCATCTCCCGTATTGGCGCTTCATCATCAACAAGTAATAATTTAAACATTATCTTTAAAGCCTGTATAAAAACATCAGTTAGCGTACATCTTAATTATTACGGTTATGTGACAAATTGACATTAATGATAATAATTACTAAACGAATTAGAATATCGCTCAGCAAACAAAGCTGCCACTTTAGTTATAAGCACCAAATAATTTTATGGCACAACTCACATAATTTTCATTAATTCGCGCTGAGGATACACATAGTCCTTTCACATATAAAAAATTCTAACAGTCAATCACATACAAATTTTACATAGTATAACCAGCGGTCAATTCTGAACTGACGCCGGCAATAATTACCGGAATAGCAACCTAAAAAAACACTACCCAAAGAACCACCAGCGCCAACAAAAAGTTATTTTTTAAACGCTCTACATTCAGATAAACAGGGCATTTCGTCCTAGTTCGAAATTTTTAACACGTCGTTAATTAAGCTGCTGGCATACAAATTGCTATCTGCATTCCACAGACACAACAACAAATTCAACACACGGGTATTTACAGAGGTTTAAAATGTCAGAACAAGAACAACAAATAAATGATTTATACGAACGCGATAACCTGCTTAGTTTCCCGTCAAATACAGCGCAACTTAAAACCTGCCCCAATAAAAAAGATGTCGCCTTACTTCGACTCTCAGAAGAATTGCAATCAACATCCGACATAAAAAAACTGATATTAATTTATTCGAGAAACCTTAACACTTTAATTCCCCACAACAGCATTCGATTTACCAATAGTCTAATTGGCATCGATATACCACTTGGTAAAGTAGCCAAACATAGCTGTTCTTACAATTTATGCTTCAGCGGAGAATCGCTCAGCAAGTTAACACTAACTCGTAAGAATATATTTACTGAAAATGAATTAAGCATTTTCGAAGATTTTCTCAGTGTTCTTTTTTATCCTTTAGGAAATGCTATTTATAACTAAGGAGCCTCTGATTAATTGAAATATCCACGTCATTGCGCGCGAAGCGTGGCAATCTCATACAGCACAATCAAGCGTTTGGAGATTGCCACGTCGCTGCGCTCCTCGCAATGACGACACATCAGAGGTTCCCTAAGACTATGCACAAAACAATAATGCCTAAATTAACAGGCCATCAGAATGCGGAAAGTTTCTTTCCAACAATCAATCTATGCGGCATAGGCGGTGGAAAGGGCTGAACTTCAATCTCAGACAGGCCCACTTCTCTCATCCACTCCACAACACTATCGTCAGAATGAACGCCCCCATCCGTCGCGCTTAACATCATATTCAAGCCAAAAAGAGTAGAAAAAACCGGAGCTGTTCCACCCTCATCGCTAAACACATCGCTCACCAGCAACAAACCACCGACCGCTAAACTGCCTACCGCCCTTGCAATCAATGATTGGCAATTAACTTCTGATTCGCGATGTAAAACACCAGAGATAAGCACCACATCATTGTCATTTGGAAAATCAGTTTTACTATAATCACCCGGCAGAGTGCTTACTCTATCGCCACCTGGTATCTTGTTTAAAATCTCCTCTGCCAAAGCAACGATCGGCGGTAAATCCAAAACACAGGCGTTTAACTCAACATTTCTCCAGCAAAACATCGCTGCATAGGTACCTGGCCCACCGCCAATATCCAACATTTGTTTCCGACTTGAAAGATCAACCATATTAACCATCATCGCACCTATTCCCAGCGCACGATTATGCATCCCGTGAACAAAGTGACGTGTTCGCTCTACGTCCTTGCCTAAATAATCTTCAGCAGGCATGGTAGGCCGCCCCTCTCTTAAGGACTCTTCAAGCCGACCCCATGCATCATAAAGATTGTCGCTATAACGTATAGCGTTACCCATGTAGGCATCTTTGCCTGGCACTAGATAAGCATCGCTCAGTGCACTATTGCGATAAACACCTTTATCTACCTCCAACAAACCCAACGCAGTGCAGGCATTAAGAAGCAGTGAGATATGTCGCGGTTTAACCTTCAATGCCGAAGCAATAGCCGCAGCATCTTTTTCATTGCCATCTAACAACGCAAACAAAGCCAAGCGGTTCGCTGTAAACAGTGCTTGCGAGCCCCAGTATGCTGTCGTTAACGCCATTATCGGCGCTGGCGATAGCGCATTTGATTTGTTTTTATCCATTTAGTACAGCCTCTTCCACGAATTTTTTTATGAAAAATCCATCCAATATTCACCCGAACAACATTGTATTACAGTCATTCCATTCTGATAAACTCGAACCATGAAAAAACGCTATCGTTTGTTACTGCTGATTACTTTGGCTTTACTCATTCCTATCATACCCTTCATTGTCATCGGTGAATTACCCGGTGAGCGCTGGCTGTCCGCATATGATAAAAACGCCACCAATTTTGGCATAACAGGAATGGGATTGTTAGCTACTGATGTGCTCCTACCTATACCCTCATCAATCATCGGCACACTGCTAGGTGCTCGCCTGGGCTTCTTTACAGGCTTTTTATGGACATGGGCAGGATTGGTACTGGGAAACTTGATCGGCTATGGAATAGGCCGACTACTACCTGATAAGTTCACTGAAGAGTTACCGCAAACACCTACACTGTTAGTTCTGTTCATCAGCCGACCTGTTCCAGTATTGGCCGAAGCCGTCACATTCACAGCGGGCGCCGCGCGCATTCCATTTACGGCCTTTCTTATCTCTTCATGCCTGGGTAACGCCTTGTATGCCATGGCGCTCGCAGGCAATGGGGCAGCTCTGCTGCCCGAATCTCTAACCGGCCCAGGATTACTCCTGCCCATGCTGCTGCCAGTAATCGCCTGGTTAATTTGGAAGCGCACCGCCAGAAAATAAATTTACACCCTGTTCAAGAGCACAACGTCAGTACGCTTAATCCAACACACGTAAAATCAAACAACACCTAACTGGCGGCTAAAAAAATCAATCGCAAAGAAGAAAAAATGCCTAATCCAGGAAAGATCAAACAATAGAAAACTGGTCATAAAGCAAAGCAACTCACCCTTGGATAATAAACCAGGGGTAAGTTGCTTCAGAATAATTTAACGTGTCCGCGTCCGAGTTCTAACCTTTGGCGTAGCCATGGCCTCATTCGAATTAAGTGACTCACGACCATTAACTAACGATTTCACAACATAATAATAGGTCACATCATTCGTCAACCCAGAGTCTGCGTAAACCGCATAGCTCGTCTCATGCCCTGCGGCAATCAAAGAGTAAGGGCCGCCCTGAGTTGTGGCACGGTATATGTTATAAGCACTCGCCCCAGACACGGGCGTCCAGATAACATCAACAATACTATCCTTCGCTCGAGCGGATAAGTCGAAAATAGTCTGCACAGGTGGAACCTGCGTAGCTTCGACAATAACAGTAAGCGTATCTAAGCCTATACCACCATCGTCATCGGTAACAGTAACCGTCACTGTGTAACTACCTGCCGAAGTATAACTATGGCTGCCATTGACACTGCCATTGCCTCCCGCCTCAATAACAGCACCGGCCTCTGCAGGACTACCATCGCCCCAATTTATGGAGGCAGTGTGTGTATCCAACGCGCCAACATCAGTAAAACCTGCTGGTGCAAGACTAAACGTATCGCCTTCATCAATCGTAGCGCCGGCACCAGCATTAACGACTGGAGCAACATTATTGACTGTCACCTGCGTTGTCACCGTATCACTTAAAAAGCCATCAGAGACTTTCAGGCCAACCTGATAGAGTCCATCATCAACAGCCGCAAAGTTAGCAGTCAAACCATTTGCATCGTCATAAACACCGTCGTTATTAAGATCCCAGGTAAGGGTCAATGTGTCGCCATTAGCATCCGTAGACCCGCTACCATCCAAGGTAACGCTGCTGCCCTCGTTGACACTGTAGGGTCCGCCAGCATTGGCAATCGGCGCGACATTGCCCGAACCTACTTGCACACGGAACGTATCACTACCGGAACCGCCATCATTATCCATCACGGTAACGGTCACTGTGTAATTACCGGCATTAGGGTAACTGTGACTGCCTGCAACACTTCCATTACCGCCAGCCTCTGAAACAACACCCGCTTCGCTATGCGTATCACCCCAGTCGATGCTTGCTGTATGCGTGTCTAAATCGCCAGCATCTGTAAAAGTCGCAGGATCCAGAGTAACCGCATCACCTTCTAGAATTGACGCATCCGGCCCAGCCTCTACCACTGGTGGTAAATTACCCACCGTAACCAGCAGAGTATCAGAGCCCACACCACTGTCATCATCGGTCACCGTCACCGTTACGGTATAGCTACCATTGTCAGCATAAACATGGCTACCCGCTACACTGCCGCTACCGTTCGTTTCATCCACCACACCGGCGTCAGACGCACTGCCATCACCCCAATCGATGGTGGCCGTATGCGTATCTTGTGTGCCAGGGTCAGTAAACGTGGCAGGAGCAAGATTAACTGTAGCGCCTTCACTGGCAGATTGATCAGCCCCCGCATCAACAACAGGCGCAACATTGTTGACGGTAACATCTACTGTCGTCGTATCTTCTAACAAACCGTCAGAGACTCTTAAGCCAACAGTGTAAGTGCCGTCATCAAGGGCAGCGAAGTTAGTGGTTAGCCCTGTCGCATTATCATAGGCACCGTCGTTATCCAGATCCCACTCATAAGTTAATGGGTTGAAATCAGGATCGTTAGAAGCGGAAGCATCCAACGTAATACTACTGCCCTCGTCGACGACATAAGGCCCACCGGCATCCGCCACAGGCGCAGTGTTTTCCGTAACATTCACACTGGTGAAATCAAAATCATCCAAACGCTCGGCAGGATCTTGTACACCATCACCATTCAAATCATTCAGCACCGCGTTATCAACAACCCGAAGTCCAACATTAATACTGCCTGTTTGCGTAAAGGTCACAGATGGATTTTCACCGGAGGCATCGTCGTAAACAAAATCACCGTCCAAGTCCCATTCCCAACTAGTAATGAAATCGGTGGGATCAATATCAAACGATCCTGAACCGTCCAGCACACAAGGAAGTCCTAAAGTACAATTGTAAGGTCCATTGGCATCTGCAATCGGAGGATGAGGTGGAATAGCAATGGTAATCACCACCGTATCTGTATCACTAATTGTTGGATCATTATTATCAGTGACCCGCAGGGTGACGGTAATATTGCGTGGCAACGTCGCCTCAGGATAATCAACCGTACTCCAAGTATGAACAGCTGATGGACTAGTGCCTGTGGTATCAAACACTCCGTCACCGTCAAGATCCCATTCGTAAGTCACAATATCGCGGAATGGATCAAGGTGGAAAGATCCCGAACCATCCAGTGTCAACGGCGCATCCACACCCCAGACACGATCAGAGCCCGCATCCGCCACGGGGGGCTGTACAAACAAGGATTGCGACAACATGATCACACCCCAGGCACTGCGTGTCGGCTGATTTACCCATCTACCACCGCCGGAAAAACTACCATCGCTGCTGGCAAAGGAATCTTCAACCAGCGTTGATGCCACACCTCGGGTTGGATGCTTAAACCAGTCCAGACCATCATTGCTACCACCGCGCAGATTAATAATAGGACTAGGAACAGCCACACGCATCGTTTTGGTCAACGCAAACAGCGCATAATAATTGCTAAAACGCGTAGTCGCAGCATTACTGTACCAACTGTTCCAATTATTAGAGATCGACGTCTCAGCAGTCACCCAACGTGGATCATCGCGGTCACTGCTGTTCATAGCCATCTGAACCATGCCCGAAGGTGTTGTCGCCGGACCAGCACCTTGACTGGTATAACCAAAGCCACTGCCGTTATAGCTGTAAGTCAACCAGCGATCATTTTCATCCATAACCCATTGAGGGAAATCAATACCAAAAGTTTGTCTCGCGGCAAGGACACCAATCGCTGGCCACTGTGCCGCAGAGTTATCTGGATGCTGGTTCCAGCTATAACGCCAACTACCACCGACAGTCGCACTATCATATTGTCCCCAGGAATACTGATCGATCATATCCTGAAGTATGTCTTTATAGGTTCGGTGACGCACATCAATACTACCCGCATCTGCATAGACAGTCGGCGAATTAGAACTAGCAATGCCATCCATCACCATGCCGCCTTCATAGATAGGACGACCTCCATTGACCGTCAAGCCTATTCCGTTGGCGTTACTGTCAGGATTACCTGCTGTCTGTGCACCAATCGCCTGAGTGTTGAGACGCGAAAACAGCGTATTCAAACCACGTCCAACTGTTTCAACATAAGGGTCTTTACGCACATCAGCGAGCTGTTGATGACCATTGATCTCAAAAGCTTGCACCGATGAACCCGTGATGTGGTTGATGTAACTACTGTATTGCCATGAACCAAACAACGCTCCACCACTGGTACTGCGCAATTGTTGTCGATGTAAATACCACAGGCCATTGTCTATCGCTATGTTGATTTCAATATCTTGCGACTGTGCACGAATACGCACCAAATATTGATCCGATCCTGTATTGCCATCAGCATCCGTAACTGTAACCGTAGCAATAAAAGGCGCACCCTCGACACCGTTATAAGTATGCTTCGTCTGAATATCGATATAAGGATTGCTAGTAGTGCCTGTCACCGGCGCACTGCCGTCACCAAAATCCCAGGTATAACTAATAGGTGTACGCTTCGTCCAGGCAACAGCCTTAAGCGTAATTTCTTTACCGCTCCAGGTGTCATGAGGGATTTCAATGCCACCTGAGAATGCCCACGGCACAGCCGCTACAGCAGGGTCAGGAGAAACAATCACTGTCGCATTCTGGCTATCTGATTGACCCGCGAAATCAGTCACTGTCAGTGTTGCAGTATAGGTTCCCTCAGTATCATAAACATGGTCTACAAAAGGATTACGGGTAACAAAACTCTGGCCATCACCAAAATCCCAGCTGTAAAACTCAATACCAAAGTCATCACTCGACGCTCTGGCATTTAAACGTGTCGGAATCATTTCATTAGTCGAATAAGGCCCGCCTGCATCAGCAGTAGGTGGGTTCCCAAGGATAACCGTCACGACGGTACTATCCGTATCGGTCTGCAAAGCGTGGTCAGTAACCGTAACTGATGGCTGGTAGGTACCCGGGGCCTCATAGACCGCTTGCGTCACTGGATACGATGCTCCACTGCCGCCAGCTGGCGATGGTGCGGAAAAATCGTCCATATGGATAATTCCGCTATGCACTGTTGCTCCCAGGCGGAACTCGGAGGCGGAGGAATAACTGGAGTCGTAGAGTTGCGTCCAGCTACCCGCACCCGTCTCCCGCACATAATAAGTGGCACCGGTAGCTTTCACATCAATACGCACATCGTAGCTGGTACCATCGTTAAAACTACCAACAGCACCTCGATGTGATCCACCTTCGTAGATATTGATAGAACCGTTATTAAAATAAATCGTATAGTAGAACTGATTGTAGTGGTAACTCGTACTGACATTGGTATTTTTAAGACCCCACATTACATAGCGGTTACCGCCACTCTCAGTCTGCAAACGACCCACATAGGAATCACCATCGTTCCGAACAAATGTATCCTGACTCAGCAGATATCGATTACCCCACCCACCTGCACCGGTAACAATGGCTTCGCCACTGGCAAACACCGCCCCCATTGAATCCCACTTACTTGGGTCAATGCTCGCCCCGGAAAATGTTTCACTAAACGGAGGTAGATTGAAGTCCCATTGGTATTTAAATATCCCGTTATCATCCGTCGAAGCACTGGCATCCAACGTTGTAGGCTGACCTACTTCGTTGGTTCGTGATGGTCCGGCATCCGCTACCGGTGGGTTATTGCCACCCACAGTTATCTGGGTAGTCGTCGTAGCGCTCTGCTGACCATTATCTGTCACGGTCAATTCAACATCGTAGGTCCCCGGTGCACTATAAACATGTGTTGGCGTCACGCCTGTGCCCGTAGTGCCATCGCCGAAATCCCAGCTATAAGTCCAGATACCAAAGTCATCGGTTGATGCAGAGGCGTCGAAGCTTGCTGTCCACTGGCCTGCTTGCGCCTGTCCTTCATCAATAGCGTAAGGACCACCATCATCCGTAACCGGTGGATCGTTAACCGTCACTTCTAACGTTGTGCTGGCAGCATGACTTTGATGCGCATGATCACGCACCGTCAGGCTAACGGTATAGCTGCCCGCAGCTGAATATTGGTGGCTAGGCGCTATACCTGTACCTGTTGTGCCATCACCAAAATCCCAAACAAAATCACATAACCCATTATCGTCTGTCGATCCACTACCATCAAAGCTCACCGTCCACAAACCACTGCTGGCAGCACTTTCGTCAACGCTGTACGGCCCAGCGGGGTCAGCTACCGGTGATGCACCCGGTGTGGTAACTACGGTGGCAACGGCTGTATGGGTTTGCAGTGCATGATCGGTGACCGTCAGTAAAACGGTATAGCTACCCGGAGCAGCATAGGTATGACTAGGCGTCGCACCACTGCCGAAGGTACCATCACCAAAATCCCAGCTATATTGATAAATCGCGTTATCATCACTGGAACCGGTACCATCAAAAACAACCGTCCAGGCATTACAGCTCGCCTGTGCTTCGCCCGGCGTATAAGGCCCCCCTGCATCAGCTACAGGTGGATCACCGGCGACAAGATTAACTGTAGTGGCATCACTGTCAGTTTGCTCTACACCATCAGTAACAGCCAGAGAAATATTATAGAGTCCCTGCTGCGAATAGTTTGCCGTTGGCTGCTCAAGTGTGGAACGCACCGCTGGCGCAACAAGATCATCCATCTGAACAATAGTCGTACTGTTTAAGGTCACACCAAGACGCAATGGTGAAGCAGATGAATAACTCGAATCATAGAGTTGTGTCCAAGCCGGTGCGCCTGTCTGACGCATATAATAAGTTGCGCCAATGGTTTTTACGTCGATGCGCAGATCGTAACTGACATCGTTACTGAAACCGATACCAGTGTTGCCACGAGAAGCACCTCCTTCATAAATATGGATAGCCCCATTGGCAAAATAGATTGCATAATAAAATTGAGTATAACTATAGTTGGTATTGGTGTTTTTCAGCCCCCACATCAAAACGCGTGCACCGCCAGATTTAAGCGTCAAACGGCCTCGGTATGAGTCGCCTGCAACACGAGGATATTGCGGCTTAGAAACCAGATGACGAACACCCCATCCTCCAGTACCTGTAACAACGGCTTCTCCGCCCGAAACAACCGCACCGCCCGCGGTGGCCCAAAGACCCGAACTAATCACACCGCTTGAGAACGTCTCATTAATACCATTGCCGAGATCCCATGCAAACTTAAGCGCAGCAGCACCATCATCCGAAGATGCACTGCCATCTAAAGGCACAGAATAGACGCCCGCTGTAGCGAAAGCTTCACCGAAGGTATACGGGCCGCCCGCATCAGCGGTTGGCGCATCACCCTGCAAACGAACTAAACCAGTAGCAATACCAACCTTACCGTCATCATCTGTTACCGCCAGCTGAACACTGTAATCTGATTCCAGTGACGGGAAGGCGTGACTCACTAGCTCACCCGTATCCGTAGCCCCATCATCAAAATCCCACTCGTAGGAAGCAATTGCACCGTCATCCGTAGAGAATTCACCGCTGAAATCAACCGTTGCTCCAAGGCTATCTATCACGGGATTAGGGCTAATAAACGCTACAGGATCACCTATTGAAGGGGGACCTGGAGGGGCAGAAATACCCATAATGTTACCCAGAGTATTGGACGGATTGATTCTAACCTCCGCTCCAAAGGTACCATCGCCATTACCCGGGTAGTAACGGATAATACGGCTGGAATAGGAACTCGCGACCAGATCCTGGTTACCATCCCGGTTGAAATCATAGTTGTCGTAACCACCATGATTATTGAAATCTGCGGAAGCAACATAGACCCCAGCAGCAAAGGTACCATCCCCATTGCCCGCAAAGAAGCTCGGATTCCCGCCACCACCATCATTGGCTAAAATATCCGCATGACCGTCATTATTGAAATCGGCAGCGGTCAGCCCGTATGGATCAACACCTGAGTCACCAATCACACCCGCGCTAGTGAAGTTACCCATACCATCACCCCAATACAGGATAATCTGACCACTGCTATAGGTCACTCGTGCATAATCCAAATGCCCGTCATGATCAAAATCAGCGGTATCTAAACCACGGCCGTTGCCGACGCCAAGATCGATAGTCGTCACCGTGAAATTTCCGTTGCCATCTCCCATAGCTTGATGGATAAAACGATTATTCGTATTGCCGAGAAAATCCATATTGCCATCGTGATTGAAATCACCGGCGGTCATGTCCATTTGATGAGAGTTGGCACCTGTACCTGTACCTACTGGCCCAACGTTGGTGAAGTTATCACTACCATCGTTGATAAACAGATAAAACGTGGTGGTATTTCCCGCAGGACTACCAACGGTGAAATCCAACACGCCATCATTATCGTAATCGGCAATTGCTGCGCCGTTAATATTTCCGCTCAACTGCGTAAGCAATCTATATCCTGCCCAAGTACCATCACCGTTACTGCTAGCGTAATAAAGTCTGCCATTTCCATCGCCCACAATGATGAAAGTATCTGAATAGTCATCAAGCGTCGATGCATCACAATCATCATCGATACCGTTATGGAATAACTCAGGACGGCCAGGATAGGCCCCTGCGTTTGAATCATCACAATCCGCTACAGGTGCTGCACAAATGCTGATACCGTCGCCATCGGCATCAAAACCTTCGTCAATGGCACTGTCGCAATTGTTGTCCAAGTTGTCACAGATTTCTGTGTTGCCGGGGAAGTTGTCCGCATCACTGTCATCACAGTCGCCGCCACAAATACTGACACCGTCACCATCGAGGTCATCAGACACGCCTTCGTCTATTACGCTGTCGCAGGTGTTATCTGCGCCATCACAGCTTTCAACATTGCCAGGGAAGTTATTAGGGTCAGCATCATCGCAATCGCCGGCACAAACAGTGACGCCGTCACCGTCTACATCGAAACCATCATCGATAAAACCATTGCAGGTATTATCAGCGCCATCACAGACTTCAACATTGCCTGGAAAATTATTTGCATCAGCATCGTCGCAATCACCTGCGCAAACCGTTACGCCATCACCATCAACATCAAAACCTTCATCAACAGCACCCTCACAGGTATTATCAACGCCATCACAAACTTCAACATTACCTGGGAAATTATTTGCATCGGCATCGTCGCAATCACCCGCACAAACCGTTACGCCATCACCATCAACATCGAAACCTTCGTCAATAGAACCATCGCAGTTATTATCTACGCTATCGCAGACTTCGGTAGCGCCCGGGAAAATTGAGCTATCGGTATCATCACAATCAACAGTAAAATCAAAACCATCGTTATCGATGTCTGTGTCATCCGGCGTGCCCGCATCACAATCGTCATCGATACCGTTATTGGCTATTTCTGTTGCACCGGGATTAACTGCACTGTTACCGTCATCACAATCGGTATCGGAATAAAAACCATCACCATCGCCATCTGAATAGATATTAACGCGGCGTGTTTCCTGCACATCCACACTGAATGAACTTCCATCACTGATAACAACTCGAACCAACCAACTACCAGAATCAGTAATAAGTGGTGTTAGTGTAAAACCTGTCGCGGTAGAAACAGAGACACCTTCGACAAACCATTCATAACTGAGAGGATCCGAATCAGGATCAGTTGCCGTAACCGAAAAACTAAGCGGTGAACTATCTGTAGCGGTAAGCGTGGTACTCACCGGCTGAAAATCTGTAATAACAGGCGAACCATTCGCACTGCCAATCGTTACATCAGCATAATCAATATCAACATTGCCCGATGCATCGGTAACTTCTAAACCAATAATGCCATTGAATTCACTGGGCCAAGTGTAAGACGACCCAATCCCTACTCCATCATCAAATACACCGTCACCATCAAAATCCCAGGCATAAGTCATTGCTTCGCTCTGAGGATCTGTGGATCCTGACGCATCAAAAACAACAGCAGTGCCTTCAACACCGGCATATGGTCCACCCGCATCTGCGGTTGGATGCTCAACAACAACACCCTTGGCAATTAAAAAGTCCATCAAATCCTGACTCGTCGTCGCCAGTTCTTGCATAGTAGTAATCGCAGCCGTCATTTCAGCCACAAGAACATCTATTTGTCCGGCCACGGTGCCATCAACAGCAGGCAAGTCCCAGGCAGTAATTCTTAACACGATCTCCGCTATGTCTGCCCCGGTAAAACCAAGATCTAAGATAGCGCTCTCTTCTTCAGCGGTTAATCCCGTCGCAATAACTCGCGCCTGAAAGGCTGCAAGTGCACTAACATCCTGCATTTCATCTTCACCCGAGGCAATCAAATCTATCTTGACGGCCTGTGCAGCAACGATGCTATCTACCATATTAGATTCGAGTAGCTGAGCGTATTCTTTTAACTGACGTACCTGGATATAAGCAAAGGTGTCATCAAAGGCCTGATCTGCACCTTGATATTTTTCAATCGTTTCCCGAACAGCAACTACCAGCGCGGCTTGTTGCACACCCAATCGAGCCCAAGCAATCATATTCGCTTCAGGAGCGCCTGTTCCCAACGGAGCATAAGGGTAAGTATATGGCCCTATAAATCCTGCAACCTCACCGGCAACAGAAAAACTATCCATAGAAACCATTTCAGTAAAGAGAGGGTCAGGCGGATCACGCGCTAAATCACCCCATTTTTTTGCCGCATTACCTAATATACCGAAAGCTAAACGTTCCGGTGGAGGTGATGGATTGGGTCCATAGCCGCCCATTAGTTTGCGTGCGAAAGCCCCTGTCATATCGTTATAGGGTTTCCAAATCGCATACTCGAGAAGACCTAATGGCCCCCCTGCCACAGCAGATGCCAAAGCAGCTGCATCA